>LDZT01010242.1_pt1 | contig 10272 bp, 9 predicted proteins | sample 615521 | NCBI WGS metagenome assembly LDZT01 (sample SAMN03408292, study PRJNA278302) | terrestrial metagenome | isolation source: oil reservoir sample SB1 | place: USA: Alaska, North Slope, Schrader Bluff formation | collected 2011-09 | reverse complement strand
CAAATATTTCAAAAGGTCTATTAAAAGACAGAAAGGTTTTTCATTAATCGCTATGGTTGATGAACAAATTGCTGGAATAATTAGAGTGGCAGAGGAGCCCCTAGAAGACTTCTTTAACTACAAAAAGGCGTATATAGTAGATGATTTGGTAATAAAGATGGAGTATCGAAGACAGGGAATAGCTACAGCACTACTAGAAAGGGTAAAGGAGATAGCTAAGGAGAAGGGTATAGGTGTACTTAAAGCAAGAATATATACATTCAATGAACCAGCACAGAAATTCTTTGAGGAGAAAGGCTTTGATCAGCTATATGGAGAATACTTCAATATGTTGGATTAGATTAAGTTTCCTCTTCAACTACAAACTCTTTTTCTTCCGCTTTTGTAGCACCAGCAATATGTGTATTCTCTTCTAATTCTTTTTTAATAGCCTCTAAAGTGTTTTGCGCAATTCTTCTGCCTTCCTCCTGTGGATTCCAATCCTTTTTCTCTGGGTATATAGATTTAGGTAAATCCTTATGTTCTTCGATATTCTCAATCATCTTGAGTGTGTATTAAAAGTTATTAAATATTCTAACCTATTTAACCGTACAAGACAATATAAATGTTCCTAAGTATATGATAAAATAAGCATATCCTAAGCACCCGTAGCTCAACTGGATAGAGCATCGGTCTTCGGAACCGAAGGTTGAGGGTTCGAGCCCCATCTTCTACCCCATCAAAACTTTTCTCAACCCCACCAACCAAATTAAACAAAAATATATAACTATAAAAACCTACATTTTTTAAAAGTTTGCAGAATTCACAAATTTACCTTAACATATATATAATAAATTTATTATATATACCTATCTATGAACCCTATTAAAGACCTAATGAAAGATATTTCATCTAATTTTATTTTGTTAGGAATCTTAACAATCCTCTTTGCAATATTAATAATCTTCTTCCCAAATATCTTAAATTACATAGTGGCTATCATGCTTATATCCTCTGGGATAAGTGTCCTGTATTATGGTTTTAGGATTAAAAGATCTATTAAAAAATCCAATAAATTCTGGAAAGAGTATTTCAAAGAATTAGAGGATGATGAAGTTGAAGTAAAGGTTAAATAGATCTAAACTCTTGTTTTTGTAAAATCAGCTTCATTGAGATACAATAGTTTTGTATTGATTATGTACTCACTATTAATTCTAATTTTAATTTAAACCTCATTTCTGTATAATTGAGGTATATAAAATTAAAATATAAAAAATATGTACTCCTTTGATACAACTTACCTATACTACGCATTACCAGGCTTTATATTAGCAATCATCGCTCAGATACTAATGACCATTAGATACAATAAATATTCAAAAGTATCTTCTGGATCCAATCTTACTGGTTTAGATGCTGCAAAACTAATTAGAGATAATGAGAATTACCCAGTAGATATTAATAGAATTCCAGGTAAATTAAGCGACAATTTTCATCCAAAAAAGAACATTGTAAATATCTCTTCAGATAATGCAATCTCTGACTCTGTTGCAAATATCGCCGTAGTAGCTCATGAATTTGGACATGTACAACAGAAATTCTCCGCTTCTTTATTGTTTAGACTTAGATCCATCATGGTCCCAGTCGTAAATATTGGTTCAAATCTAGGTTATGTTCTTTTCTTCGTAGGTTTACTTTTAAGTGCTTTTGATCTTGCAGAAATAGGTTTAATACTCTTTGCTAGTACAACAGTATTTGCATTGGTAACCTTACCCGTAGAGTTTGATGCAAGTAGAAGAGGAATGAATCTTATACAGAAATATAATCTAATTGAAAAGAATAAAAAATCTGGTGCTAGAAAAGTGTTAAATGCTGCAGCTCTTACATATATTGCAAGTTTTGTTACCTCTTTTACAAACCTTCTTTACTATTCTAATATATTAAATAGAAGAAAGAGTAGTAATTAAAACAAGGTTTAAACAAACGTTAAAGCAAATCCTTTCTTACCAGCTCTTCCTGTTCTACCTATACGATGAATATAATCATTGTAGCTCTGAGGCATATCATAATTAATAACATGAGATATATTATCTACATCTAGACCCCTAGAAGCTACATCTGTCGCTACTAAAACATCTGTCTTACCATTCTTAAATCTCTCTATTATTCGAGTTCTCTTATTCTGTCTCTTACCTCCATGAAGAGATTCTATATAATATACATCCTTAATAATCTATGGGAAAAAGGAGGCTGTAATGAATACAATTGTTGAGGTCAGTCTGGTGGTTTAACTATCGACAACGACTTCATAATTCTCAGGTATTTTCTTTATTAACCCATAGTAAAACCCCTGATTTCTTGATATAATCCCTTTATTCTTGTTCATTAAAACTAGAAAAGGAGGAGCCTTGCAAAATACAAGCAAGAGAGAAGGGAAGATATCCTTCAAAAGATGAGAGAAGACAAGTCTGGGAAGATTTTGTTAAGGATGATGCACTGTATTATGAAAAGACTTCTCTTAGTATTGTCATCCACTAGATTGAAACTTCAAAAGACATTAACTTGATAGTTGCACTAGTGTATGATTCTGCATTTTGGTTCTTAATTATCTCTTCTTAAAAATGTCTTTGAAAAACGGTTTCTTCCAAACCTGATGTATTCGTGTTTACAGCTCAACAGTAATTGTTATGTTTATTTGGTAAATATGATAATATTGAATCTATGATATCAGAGTATATAAGCAGGGTGGCTCTTTTGGTTGCAGAGTACGATTATATTACTGCTTTTTTAGCAGGATTTGGTTTTTTTCCTACTACAACTCTTGCATTAATTCTTGGTGCTACTTCTAATGGTAATATAATATTATTGGTTTTAATAGGTGGTTTTGGAAGTATTGTTGGTTTTTCACTTCTATATTTACTTGGCTACTATCTTAGAAATAAGGATCTCCTTCAATTTCTTAAAGGTAAGGGTAAGATTTTGCATGTCTCAGAGGAAGCATATAATGATGCAAACAGGTATTTGGAGAAAAGAGGCATGCTATTTATCTTTTTAAGTAGGTTTATTCCCGCTGTCAAAATAGCAACTCCAATTTTAGCTGGTTATCTACGGTATAGTTTTAAATATATCCCAATAACTGTATTTTTAATAACGATACTTCAGTTGTCCATATTTATGTTCTTAGGATTAAGAATTGGACTTAGCTGGTATGCTATCAAAAGAATAATTGATATATCCAACAATGTAATATTTACTATCATTGGTGTAGGGGTATTAATATATCTATATCTTAATAGAAAGAAGTTTTTTAAAAAGAAAACTAATTAAGAGCAGATTATTTAGCTGTTTCAAGTTATTTTTCTTAAATCGAAAAATATTTTTGGAGTCCATTCGTATAACTTTTGATTGTTTTAGGGCTGTAATTGTGGATTTTCAGTTCTCGTATGATTGCGGTAATTTCTTTTTTCATTTTTGTTTTTTATAATACACTTAGGGAAGTCCTATAACGACGCTTTTCTAATTCCGGACAGAAGCTCCTCAATATGGGCTAAAATATCGTTGAATAATTGTGAAGTGTGTTCGTAACGCGTCCAGTACCCCCAATATATTAATAAATATGATAAAATAACGATATCCTAAGCACCCGTAGCTCAACTGGATAGAGCATCGGTCTTCGGAACCGAGGGTTGAGGGTTCGAGTCCTTCCGGGTGTGCATATTTGTGTTAGAATAGAAAATGATTACAGAAAAGATAAAGGAAAGTATTATAGAAGCACTTAAAGCTTTAAGTATAGACTTTGATGAAAGTAGAGTAATTGTAGGGCTAACAAAGTCCTTAGATAAAGGAGATTACACTACCAATATCGCTATGATTCTAGCCTCTGAGCTTAAGCTAAACCCAAGAGAATTAGCACAGAAAATTGTTGATAACCTTGTTGAGATTACAGAAATAGAGAAAATTGAGGTAGCAGGACCAGGATTTATCAATTTCTTCCTATCAGATAGATATTTACTCACTCAAATACAACAGATTCTGTCTAATGGAGCAGAAGAGTATGTTAGGTCAGATATTAAAGAAAGTAAGAATATTCTGATTGAATATACGGACGCTAATCCTTTTAAAGTATTTCATATCGGACATTTATACACTAACACTGTAGGAGAAGCATTCTCAAGATTACAAGAAACTACAGGCGCTAATGTAAAACGAGCTAATTATCAAGGTGATATAGGATTACATGTAGCTAAGACAATGTGGGGTATAGAGAAGCTTTTAGAAGAAGAAAATATGAAATTTGAAGATATAGAGAAACTTGAATTAAACAAAAGAGTTGAGTTTTTAGGTGAGGCATATATGACAGGAGCTCAATATTACGATGATATTAAGGATCCAGGAGCCATAAAAGAGATTCAGAAGATAAATAGCTATCTATCTGGTCTTGTATATCCTTCTATATCTAAGGAAGGCTTTGAGGAACTAGAAGAGAAAGATATTGCTGATTGGTATAGGAAGGGTAGAATGTGGTGTATAGAGCAATTTGAAACTCTATATAAAATTCTTGGTACACAGTTTAACTACTACTTCTTTGAAAGTAAAGTAGGTGAAATAGGGTATAACATGGTAAAGGATAGTATAGGGGAGGTATTTAAAGAGGATGATGGAGCTGTAATATATGAGGGAGATCCAGATAAAGGTCTACATACGCGTGTATTTATTAACCAATTTGGCCTACCTACGTATGAGGCAAAAGAGTTGGGGCTTGCAAAATCTAAGAGTGAAAAGGGAAATTGGGATGAGTCGATTACGATTACAGATAAGAGCCAAAAGCCTTATTTCACAGTAGTATTAGACGTCCTTAGCAAACTAGACCCCCAAATTGCTAAAGCTATAATCCATATATCTCATGGTGTAGTAGCACTCCCTGGCATGAAAAAGATGTCTAGTCGTAAGGGTGAGGTAGTATCAGCAGAAGAATTATTAGAAGTGACTCAAGAAGCTGTAAAAAATTCAATGAAAAAGAGCGAAAGAGATTTTGATGAAGATGAAATAGACAAGATATCGGAGAAAATTGCGGTATCCGCTATTAAATATGCATTTTTAAGGGTTAGTGTGGGAAATAACATAGTATTTGATATTAATAAAGATGTTAAATTTGAAGGGGACACAGGCCCATATCTAATGTATGTATATACTAGAGCTAGATCAATTATTGAATCTGCAGACGAAACACCTGCAAGTTCTGTAGGTATAGGTGCATGTTTGACGAATACCTATATAAAAGAGCTAGTTAGACAGATTAGCAGACTTAACGATGTAGTGCTTAGCTCTTCTCTTAACTATTCTCCAAGTACTTTATGTACATACCTATTTGAACTAGGTCAGATATTTAATAAGTTCTATCAGGAAGTTAATGTATTGAACTCTCAAGAAGAGGATAGAGATTTGCTTCTTGCTATAGTAAAAGCTACTGCAGAAAGTATGAAAGAAGGTCTTCATCTACTAGGCATTGATACTGTTAGCAGAATGTAATTGACCACAAGCTCCACCTATCTCGTCACCCATAGAATATCTAATTGTTGTATTAATATCCCTATTGTTAAGTATTTTAACGAATCTTTGTAAAGTTTCCTCCTTTGGAGTCTCGTAAGGTAGTACGCTTGAAGGATTAAATCTAATTACATTTACTAGAGCTAATCTTTTGTACAGTAGTTTAGATAGCTCTATTGCATGCTCTGGTTGATCATTAATTCCTTTTATTAAAGTATATTCATAGGTAATACGCTTATTTAACTCCTTCTCATACCAATCAGCAAAAGACATTAACTCATCTAAAGGATATAGTTTTGAGATAGTGGGCATTATCTTTTCTCTTATCTTCTGGTTAGGGGAATGTAAGCTTATAGCCAACCTTGGAGTATGCCTGTCATTAAAGTATTCTCTCATCTGTGGAACATAGCCGACAGTAGAGATTGTAACACGTCTAATTCCTATGCTCAGTTTGTTCGAATCATTAATTATCTCAACTGCTTTTCGGACGTTATCTAGATTAAGCATAGGTTCACCCATACCCATAAATACTACATTTGTTACAGTTTTCTCTTTTTCAGTTAGTAATCTTTGAAAGTGCATAATCTGATCTACTATCTCTCTATGAGTTAAATTACGATTAAAACCCATTTTTCCGGTTGCACAAAATTCACATCCAACTGGACAACCACTCATACAGCTTACACAAACAGAGTTTCTACCATCTTCATACTGCATAAGCACTGATTCTATAGGGAATCCATCCTTTGTATTAAATTCAGTCTTAATAGTATCTCCAGTAGAGGAGTAGTTATCTTTAAGATGCTCTAGAGTAGAGAATTCGAGGTCTTTTTTAAGCTCCTCTCTTAGGTCTTTTGACCAAGTAGTAAGCTCATCAAATGACTTTATGCCTTGTTTATAGAATTGGTTATTAAATTGGTCAATTCTGTATTTTTTTAAATTGTATTCTTTAATAAATTCTTCAATCATATGAAATCTATTATAATTGACAGAGAATGAGTCTAAATGTAAAGTGTTGATTATAAATCATAATTATTCTATTACAATTTATGCTTCGAAGTAAATATGAGAGAATAAGAACTTATATATTAATAGGGTCATTTTTCGTAGTTGCCCCTTTAATAATAATCCTTTTTAATGGAAATGTTAATTTAGATTTACGCAGTAATGCATCTGTGGATCCTCTTTGTGATTATTATGCTTTAGCTGATTTTGATGATACTGATAGTGTAGGAATTAGTGATTTTAATCTTTGGCTTAACAAATATAGGGAGTATAAAGAGGATAATAGTTCATATTTAAGAGGATATGACTTAGATAACGATAAAAAGATTGGTCTAACAGATTTCTCTCTCTGGCTAAATCGATGGAGAGAATTTAAATCTTGTCGTTCTGATAGTGGAAATTGTCATGCGGGATGTTTTGTCGAAGGTTCAGTATGTGGAGATAGTGTATGTGAAGACGAGGAGAATAAAGTTAATTGTCCAACAGATTGTATTACTTGTGGCGATGGTATTTGTGAGGGAGATGAGACAGTATCTAATTGTGAAGATGATTGTAAGATAGTTACAGAGGCTTCTTATACAGTTAAAGTTGCCTCTATCTCATACTATCCTATAGATTCTCAAGACCCAGATAAGTTGGATTATGACGTAGTCAATAATAATAGTTATGGAGAATATAGTATGAGTGTGAATGAACTTAAGAATAAGGTTGTAAGACTTACCAACGATTTGGAGGAGAGTCTAGAGGAAGGTAGTAGATATAAAGGGTATTCGAATTCGGAAGCACCCAAATCATTGGATTATGTGGTGCAGATGGAGGAAAAATACGATGAGCCGGTACCAACTGATTATAGTAAGGAATATTCAGAAAATATATTTATGACAGATTATAATGCAATAATGAACAGGTTAAAGATCTGTGATTTAGTTGATAATCAAGGCATTAAAGAGGTTTGGATTTGGTCATATACTGGAATAGATAGAGCTGGATGGGAATCTAATTTCTCAAGCAAATATGGGGATATCAGTAATAGTGATAGAGATAATACTGATCTACCAATTTGTAATGGTAGTTATACTGTTTATGAGTTCAATTATGGAAGAGAAATCGAAGAAGCTGTACATACAACTTTTCATCAATTAGAAGCTATTTTCAGATTTCTAGATGCAGATCTTTTTAATAATAATTTCGTTGGGGAAGTTGGAACTAATATGGGGGAAGTTAAAAGATGTGGTAATTGTCACTTTCCACCAAATGGTACCAAGGACTATGATTACAGTAATAGGAGTGTTTACGTCGATAGCGATTTCCTTGATTGGCAAGCAGAGGGGATTGGAACAACTACGAATTTTAATTGTGAGCTTTGGGATTGTGATGAACTTAAATACTATATTATGTGGAGACAGACGATTCCTGGACTTAACAATGGCTTAACATATAAAGGTCAGAGTATGCCTAATTGGTGGGGTTTCATAGCCGATTTTGACAAGAAGATGTCCCAATTAAAGGAAGAAATAAATACATTGCCTTTAGTAGCAAGTTGGAAGTTAGAAAATCTCCAGATCCAAGATTATTCAGGGAATAATTTTAATGGGAATGCTATTGGTACAGTAAATTCAATTAATGGGAAAGTTGGAAAAGGTGTTGAAATAGGTTCTGATCAATCAAGAATAGAAATAAGTGAAGGTTCTAAACTTCTATTGAATAACGCTGGGAGTTTCCTTAAACCACAAAGTTTTACAATAATGGCATATGTTAAGAGGCCAAATTCAGCATGTAATTACAACTACTGCTCAATTTTTTCTAAAGGTTCAAGTAGATTTCAGGGTTATAGTATGGCAATATATAATAATAAGGTTGCACTAAGAATAAATGATGATGCGTCAAATGCTGTTATTGGATCAACTGTATTGAACCCAGATACTTGGTATCATCTCGCAGCGACCTATGATGCAAATACTGGTAAGTTAAGGGCTTATGTCAATGGGAATTTAGATGGTACTTCAACTAAAGTAGGGCCAATAAATTATAAGGACGCCAAAGTTGTTATAGGTAACGGTAATGGTAATTTTGACCTACCACTAATGGGACAAATAGATGAGGTGAAATTCTTTAATAAAGCTCTTTCTGCCCAGGAGATCCAGAGTTACTTCTAGCCTTTTAAAAATGCGTGGGTTTTTCTGAGGGGTTCTCTGTATTTGTCTCTATTTCCTTAGAAGAATCTTTCTTTTGAAGTATGATTATTACTAGCAGAATAGTTGAAAAAGTCAATACTAATCCTAGTATAATATAAACAAAGTTATCCTCAATAAATTCCATAATCTTGCTATCACTTAAGCCATTCGAATTAGGTACATCATTTGAGGTTAAATTAACTTCTGGTTTGTTTATATCAGTGATATCACCAATAGTTACATTTCCTATATCAAGGCTATTTTGATCTACGTAGAAGTAATAGTCTTTACTAGCTGTAGAATAGTAGATTGTTGCTACTGTGCCATCCATTTTTATGTCGGCATCATTAAAGCACTCTATAGAGAAATAATTAGAGTTGATTTGGTCATTAAAACCAAGATTACAATATTTATCAGAGTTTTCAATTCTGTCAATTTCAATATCCTCAGAGAATAAAATTCTTATATCAATTCCAGCGATTACATCATCATTTGAATTAACAATAACAGAAATCTTATCATTACTATCATCCAGAGTAATATTGGTTATTGCATAAGTTGTAGCTTTAAAGGATAGAAAGAAAAGAAGAAAAGTTTCTACTAAGATAAAAAGTTTCTTATAAGGATTCACGATTATTTACTATTAAATTAATATAATTTCAGAGTATCAGAAGAATTCTGTAAAGTAAAGAAAGTATTAAGTTGACAAGTTGGTGTGTTTGTTGGAAGATTTTATAATACAATTTTTAGTTATTCTTTTATGATACACTGCCTAAAAAAGAAAAGCCTATTGACTATCTGTATGGCTTTTATTTTTCTCTCCCAAATAACATCAAATGTTTCTGCCAATTATTCAGAACTCACCTTAGCTCCTAGTAGTGGAACGATAACAAGCTCCGATACACCAATAGATATTCTTGTTGATAGCGGTTCTGATGAATTCGTCGGTGTAGATATTAATATTTTGTTCTCTGGTTCAATAGAGTATGTCCGTGCTGATGGGGTAGATCGATGTAGTAGTTTTCTGGTCACTGAAGGAACAGGGACAATAAATATTGAATGCCTATCAATAGGGCATGAAGTAGGGGAAACGTACAATGGGACTGTTGCAACACTGTATTTTAGAGCTACGGATTCCGGCACTGCAGTACTATCTGTAACTAGTACTGATCCAGTAATAGACTCTGGACTACCTGTAGATAGTACTTACAATTTATCAATGTACTCAGAATCTGTTATAGGCACAGGGGGAGATTTACCAGAAACAGGTCTACTAGAGAGTTCAGGAGTGAATCTCATAATAGGGTTATTGTTTTTAACATTGGGCTTAGGTAATATTTATTTGTCAAGTAAAGAAGTAGAATTAAAAGAAAAGAATATTAATAGAATAAGAAGGAAGTTAGAAAATAAATTATAATTATTTAAGAGTACTATGCTATTTAAAAAGAAAGAAGAGAATAAGAGTGATCATAATCCATATCACTCAGGATATATTGCACCCGAAGGATGGCAACCTGACAATCCTGATGAGAACTATATTATTACCCTAATAGATATTGAGCTAATT
>LDZT01000090.1_pt1 | contig 10272 bp, 7 predicted proteins | sample 615521 | NCBI WGS metagenome assembly LDZT01 (sample SAMN03408292, study PRJNA278302) | terrestrial metagenome | isolation source: oil reservoir sample SB1 | place: USA: Alaska, North Slope, Schrader Bluff formation | collected 2011-09 | reverse complement strand
GAGAACATAAAAGACGCATCGCATCGATGGTCTAGTGGTATGACTTTGGCCTTCCAAGCCAATAGCCCGGGTTCAATTCCCGGTCGATGCATGAATAAAGTTTGTTTAATCCAGTGTAGCTCTTTTATAATACCTAACTTCTAAGAATTCTTTATGAAAAAGACAGCGCCTACCAAAGCTGACGGCTCTTTTCATTACTTAAAGAGCGATTATGCGGAACGGTCAATCAACAAAGCACTCGCAAACGGCCGAATCACCAAGCGTGATGTCGACCTGATTCGTGAGTTTTTGATGGAACAGCAGTCATGCAGTAACATCTCTGTTGGACGAAAGAACAAAATCACCTTCCTCCTGGTTGGATTGAGAAAGTTCATCGGAGAGTATGAGTCAAACAGCATTGCCGATCTGTATGAGGGGATCAACAAACTAAAGAATGGTGTGAGTGAGAGGGGAAGACCCTACAAGACGAGCAGCATCATCGACTTCCTCGTTGTTCTAAAGCAATTCTACCGGTGGCTGATTGAAAACGGTTACAGCACCATCCCGGAGAAAAAGCTCAACAAGATTAAAAATCCGAGGGAGGATTGCATGACAAAAGAGGCAGGGGATCTTCTCACTCCGGAGGAGATTAAATCGATCATCAGGGTTTGCCAGCGTAGTATCGATCGAGCTCTTGTGATGACACTCTATGAAGGTGGATTTCGTATTGGTGAGCTGGGCTCTCTTGCATGGAAGGATGTGCTCTTTGATGAACATGGTGTTATCGTCAACACGAACTTCAAGACCGGAAAGCCCCGTTATGTCCGGTTGGTGATGGCGAAGGAGTATCTTGCTGTATGGAAGAGCGATTATCCCTTTGAACCGGAGGGGGAAAACCTCGTATTTGTGAGTGCGAGGAGAAACGGGATGACGTATCAAGCCATCTCAAAACAACTGAAAAAACTTGTTGCCCGTGCGGGTATAGAGAAGCACGTGACTCCGCACCTTTTCAGGCACTCCCGTATTACGCACCTGATCAAGGAAGGGGTGAACGAGTCTGTGATCAAGCTGATGATGTGGGGATCTGTGAATTCCCGGCAGTTCAAGACATATGCACACCTGACCGGGACTGATATCGACAACGAGATCCTTTCCCGGTATGGTATCACTCCCACGAAGGAGAAGGGTGAAAATGCGTTGGTGCCAAAGCAGTGTAAGAAGTGCCAGGCGATCAATGCACCTGATACAAACTATTGCCCGGTATGTGGTGCTTCTCTTACTGATGAAGCAGAGGTCCAGATGGAGGAGGCAAAGAGGATTATTTCAAATGACAAGGAGGTCTTGAGATCGATTCTTACGGAGCTTCTTGAGGAGAGAGGGGAGGCAGGTATCCCTGCTGAACTTGTATCCTGATTCTATCCTACTTAATTTAATCTTTTCAACAATCCGTGAGAGATATAGTTGTCTTGAACTTTTTAGAAAAATTATTATTCATCTAGATATGTTGTTTCTTGATATTCTTGAACAGATTCTGGATCATTAATATAATCGATCAATTCTTTTAGAATTATTGCATAGAATGCAAAATCACCTGTATTTAAATCATTTATTTGATGTGTACATCCATGGAAAAATCTGTGTTGAATATTACTAAAATGAAGTAATGGAATTACAGAATATCGTTTTTCCCAATCATTCCCCATATCCCAAGCTATTAATAACCTGATATCCTTTTGAACTTTATCTCCTGTTTCAAATTCTTCTATTAATGAATCAAAATTGTATTTGTATTCAAGAATGTAAGGTTTTGATTCAAATTCTTTATTTATATTAGACTTATGAATTCCGAGAGGATTAGTCTGTTTATCAAATACATAGTTATTAAGAGGTTCTTTTGCATAAATTCTAAAAATTCCATCATATTTTCGGCTTTGATGCGTGGCCATTATCTTAATTCCACGAATAACACCACCGGCTAAAAATTGATTGAATAGAGAGATAACATCTTGTTCATTACATGGTTCGGATGTAAGCGAAGGTTCTTTTATTGGTATGAAGAGATCGTCCCGTTTTATTATCAAGGGTTGTTTATTTTCATGTTCGATTTGTTGGTTGATCCAATCATCAATCTCCTTTTCGTCCTCTATACATGGTGGGGCCCCGGTATCTGGTCTTAATAATTTATTCCAATGTCTCAATGCTGGAACAGACCCTGAAGCAATTTTTTGGGCTAATTGTAATAGTTCAGGTTGAAATCCTTTTCTTCCGAGATCTGGATCAGCTGAACTAAAATGAATTACAACATGGGTTGTATTTTGTAGCCCAACATTTTTTGTCAAAGGAATAATTTGCAGGTCTCCCTGTGGCATGCTATTCGTTGCAAGCTGGACTCCTCCTTTAATAATTCTAATCCCACGACGTAATTTGAAAAATTCATCATTGATTACATCCCAAAGGGTAGTACTAGAGGTTTGGAAACTATACATTATGATATTATATTTTTCTATACATTCTATCTCATTGGGATTTAGAGATAAAGAGATCCCAAAATTGTTTTCAATTATATCTTCTGTGTCCCATAGTTGATATAATCCATTTTGATTATAGAATTTTGAAGGTAATCTTGAAGCATCTCGACCTTTATCAGTTAATTCTTTTTGTTTTTCGATAATCTCTTTGAGAGATGAACATAATTTTACAGTTTCATCTGGATATAAATAATCAAATTTGTCAATTTCATTCGCAGTTATTTCTCCAGATTCATCAATAACTTCCAAATAGCATTTTTTTATTATGCATTCTCTATCGAAATATATCCCTCCAAGAGGACTTTTTATTTTGAGGATATTTTCCCATTGGTCAGCATGACTTGCTCCGATATAACTCAAACTTTTAGGTCGTATATTGTCCCCGACTAATTTTAAAACGAAGGTTGCTCCACGATCAATTGAATTAAATGGTTTATGTATAGGTTTGTCCGGATATATCATCGGTCTTGTTTTCGTAATTGTGGTGTCTTCAACCCAATCCCTGCCACCTTGGATAGTACCAGTATAATTGAATTCTTCTGATTTTGTTCCAATTTGCAGGAAATTAAAACCATAAGCCAAATAAGTTGCTCCAACACCTTTGTTTCCTCTTGTATCTCCAACCTTAAAGGAAATATTGGGCGCTAAGAAACTTCGAAATTCTTCCCTTTTAAAACCAATTCCATTGTCAGTAATTGCAACTGATTTATCTTGTAAATTTATTGTAATCCAAATAGAAGGGATATAATTTTCATCCGATATTTTTTTTCGTTCGTCTAATGCATCCAAGGAATTTTGTATCAATTCTGAAAAAAGATCGTAATATCCAGTATATGATTTTAGAATATTTTTAATCTGTCTTTTTATAGCGGCACCAACAAGTTCTGTTGTTGGTTTCTCTTCCAATGGGTCCCAGGTGGTATTATGATCGCTAGTTGTCACGATCAGAGATGCTCGTTTAATCGTATTAATCTTAGTGTGTTTTCATCAAATGAACTAACATTCTTTATAGTTGAGCATCTTCAATCCCTGTCACTACCAAATAATCAATTCCTATTGCCTCAAAATGCTTTTTACCGCAAATAGTCTTATCCTTTTCAAAACCTCTCAGCCCTATTTTATCTGTGGTCCCTTTAGTCTCTCTAATCATGTAAACAATTTTCCCGTTCTGCTTTAAAATAGCCCAATCTGGATTGTACTGCCCTATGGGGGTGGGGACTTTAAACCAAGCCGGTAATTTAATGAAATATTTGATATCTTTTAAGGATTCAAGACTCTCAGCAAATTTCTTCTCGATGTTGGAATCATAATTGATGTACTCATAGAGTGATTTCTTGGTCGGAACGATACGATCATTGATAAACTCTTTCTCATGTTCCTCTGTTCTGAACCGGCTCATTTCATATGCGATCTCATTCAAACGTTCGTATTTTATTCCTTCGATAATGATCTTGTGCAGCTCATCCTTGATGCACTTCACCGATGCGTCCATGAACTGCTGGGGATTTTTTACGAAATCATCAAGTCTCTCTGACTTTTTTAGTATCTCATAAATCGTATGTCGGGTCAGTTCAACCCTGCTCTGGATATACGAGAGAATATCCGGGACATGGGATCTCTGTGTTATGTATTCATGGTCAGGTGTCCTGACTTCTTGTGCTTTAATTCCACTGGATTCAATTGAGATATCGGCAACTTTGGTAGTAATTTTCAGCGGTTCGATCTTTTCCATCTTTTTTATTGTGGCAGAGGTCCGTTTTATGAGGTCTGATGTCTGGTAATTGACCGAATATATTGTTTTTTGACTGATAGCATTCCAGAACTTTTCGAATTCCGGATCGAGCAGCACATCTTCCCTAACTTTACTTTTCTTCGGACTGTACCGGGTGACGTGATTTTCTATCTTATGCCGCTTGATAATATCAATAATCTCTTTTGTCACATGCCTGAATTTTTCTGGGACAACAAAGGTGTGGTCTTCTACAGCCAGGCTGAAGGCTTCGTTAATCTTCCCATCTTCATCGATCCATCCCTTATCCTGGATGTGGGTTCGGAGTTCTTCTATTTCTTCTGATGTAAGGGATCTTTCCTCTCCTTCCTTTCCTATCCGGAGTCCTTGGAAAGCTTCAACAGGAAGGCGTCCAAAAACTATGCCCTCTTCTTCAAACTCGTTCTGGAGGGCGGCGACAAAGTCAGTATAACTCTCGTTTGCAACAACAACAAGATTGTTTATATCAGTACTGAATACACGATCCCCGTCTTTATTCACCGGCAGCCTTAGCCCTCTGCCTATCTCCTGACGTTTTTTAAGAGTGGATACAGTCTCGTTGAGGGTGCAGATCTGGAAGACATTTGGATTGTCCCAACCTTCACGAAGTGCGGAATGTGAGAAGATGAATTTCAGGGGATTCTGCGGATCGAGTAGTTTTTCCTTGTCTTTCATTATGAGATTATAGGTACTCTCGTCAAGTTTTGAACGTCCTTCGGTGTCTTTGAAGTGCCCTTTTCTATCTTTCGAGAAATAGCCATCGTGGACGTCTTCTGCAGGCAGGATTGTGATCCCTGCATTTTTGTATTCTTCTGCAAGTTCACGATATGCTTCTTCAAACCATTCCGCATAGATTCCTTTTTTTGGGCCGGTATCGGTATAATTACGGTAATTGTCCACCCTGTCGATGAAGAAGAGCGAGAGTACTTTGATCCCTTTTTCTTTCAATTGCCATTCTTTTTCAAAGTGGGCGTGTATCGTCTCTTTGATCTGTTTTTTTACGATCTCTGGTCTGGCTCCACCCTGTTCCTCTCCGGGTCTCATCCTGATTCCATTGGAAAACTTGACATACTCTCTGCCGGGCTGGGCGTTGATCTCGGTGACAACAAATCCATTTTCGTAGATTCGGTTTTCTCCCGATTTTATGTAAAGATCATCATCTTTTTTAAGGATTGCAGATGTGAGTTTTGGGCCGGATGCGCCTATTTTGAAAAATTTCATTTTAACTTTGAGAGGTGGTTTGTCGAGATGAATGTCTTCGATTTTGATGTAGGATTGTGTGGGGTCACTCTCGGCAAGAACCGAAGCCACAGAGATCTTTTTTACAAGATTCATCTGGAATGCCTGAACTGGACCAAGATTGTATATGGGATTATAGAGATCACGGTGAGTTGCCGAATAGCGAAGTGTGCAAAGTGGATTTAATGATGCGATGGCTTCTTTTGCCTTTTTACTTTCCATATTCTGGGGTTCATCGAGGATAACAACTGGGTTTGTTGTCTGAATGAATTCAATCGGTTTTCTTCCTCCCATCTGGTCGCGGGTGTCGTGGATGATGTTGTTATCTTTTTTGTTGAAGGCGTCGATGTTGATGATCATGATCTGCATGTCGTTGCCCGCCGCATAGCTCCTGAGTTGACTCACTCGTTTTGAGTCATAGACAAAATAGGTGAATGGGACGTTATTGTACAGATTTTTGAAATGTTCGAGTGTAATCTCAATGGATTTGAGGACTCCTTCGCGAATGGCGATCGAAGGAACTACGATTATGAACTTTTTAAACCCATAATTTTTATTGAGTTCAAAGATGGTACGTAGATAAACGTAGGTTTTACCCGTGCCGGTTTCCATCTCGACGGTGAAGTTCTTTGCTTTGGTAGAGATGTCGTCATTTGAGTATATGTTGTTCTTCTTCTGAATCGTTTTAAGATTCTTGTTGAGTGTTGAATCATCTATAACGAGCCTGTTACCATAGCCAAGTTCATTTTGTATGAGTGCCTGTCCGGGGGTTTCAATGAGGGGATTTAGCGAGACTTCGTAATCACCCGCATTCAGGGTCTGGCTCTCGAAGAGTCCGACAACGGCATCGATGGCCTCCCGCTGGTACTGCTGGTTTGCATCGAACCTGAACTTCATCATTGGCAACTATTCCTCCTCACTTAATTAGACTGTCCGGAAATCTGTAACACTGTGCGACTTCATTATCTCCAGTGCATTTGTTCTGAGCTGGTCATTGCCTTTGAATCCGGCGTCAAGACAGATAGCCCGATCCGGTTTGATCTCCGCCATTTTCACAATGAGATCTTTTGTGAGGTTGTGTTCAAGGCAGATGAGAAGTGCATCGTTATCAATGGAGTACACATTTTTCCCAGCGATCTCTTTTACCGATACGGGAGTAGTGAGAGGGAAACCAGATTTTAAGAGTAGTTCGTATAGGATTTCTTCATCAGTACCGCCGGCATGAAGGTTTTCGATAAAATCCTCCAGCTGTTTTTCGACTTTACCATTTGCCGATATCTTTCCATCCCATACTTTGAAATTTGATTTACTTAGTTTGAATATACGGAAGCCAAGATCCGCAGGGGTTTCCTGATTCTCTATGATTTTCTGCTGTTTTGATGCTTCTTTCTGCTCCTGTTTAATTTTTTTGATAACACGGCGGATACGTTCTTTTCCAATGTCGGAGATTGTTTTATATCCTGTTTTGAATGCTTCGGATTCTTTACCGGTTGGCTCGGGAAGTTGTACCATGATAAAATTACGGGTACATCCATCCTCTTTGTTTAATTCAAGAACCGCATGGGCAGTTGTACAGGAACCTGCGAAGAAGTCAAGGATCATATCAGATTTTGAGGATCCGAGTTTTAATAATTCAAGAATTAATCCAGAAGGTTTTGGGTTGTTGAATATAGTCATATTTCCCATTAGTTCTGTCATCTCGCTCGAACCTTTTGTGTTTAACGGGACAAAATCCCACAATGTTGTATATGTGATTCCTTCTTTTACTTCAGAAAGGAATCGTTTGAGTTTGGGGCGTCCTTTTCCATCATCACCAAAGTAAATCTCACCATTTTTTATTAACTCTTCGATTTTTTCTTTATTGAATCTCCAGTTACCTTTTGATGATGGATAATGTTCTTCACCAGTGTTTGGGTTGATTATCGGGAAGTAAAGTGACTTGACATATCTACCACCTTTCACATTTGCCATCAAATCGCCGGGAGCCCATGGGCCTTTTGGATGATTATCTGGGTTCTGGTATCTATTTAACTGTTCATTTGTCCTCTTTCGGAGATTCAAAGTCAGTTTTTGCACATCTTTAGAATAAATTAAAATATACTCGTGTGAAGCCCCGATTATTTGATCGTTAGGAGGAGTGCTTCGCTTTTTCCAGATAATCTGTTGGATGAAATTTTCCTCCCCGAAGATTTCGTTCATCATCTCTCGGAGATTATGGACTTCGTGATCATCAATGGAAATGAAGATGACGCCTTCATCTCGCAATAAATTCCGTGCGAGGAAGAGCCGAGGATACATCATGTCCAACCAGTTTGAGTGATACCGACCGGTGGTTTCGGTGTTGGTCGAGAACTTCCTGCCCTCTGCATCAACCTGCCCCGTGTATGCAAGATAAGTGTCGAGTGATTCGGAATATTTATCCGGATAAATGAATTCCTTGCCCGTGTTGTACGGCGGATCGATGTAGATCATCTTTACTTTACCGTAGTAGGCTTTCTGGAGCAGTTTCAGGGTTTCAAGGTTGTCGCCCTCAATGAAGAGATTCTCTGTTGTGTCCCAGTCAACGGACTCCTCTTTTGCCGGTTTGAGAGTCCCGATCGATGGTTCCTGGATTATCCGGAAACACTCTGCCTTACCCCTCCATGTCAGTCCAAACCGTTCCTTCTTTTCATCATCGATATCAGCACCGAGCGTGAGCCGGAGACGCTCCCAGTCAATTTTGTCTTCCGTGAATACTTCAGGGAAGAGTTGTCGCAGTTTTTCCTTTTGCTCTTCTGTGATGGATTTTGATTTGAGATCGACCTTAGGGATTGAGACGGACATGGGGACACCTTTCCTTGTTTTATGTGGGGCGGTATAATTGCTTAAAATATCGGATTTTTTCTTATTATATTATCGGGACTTGACCCGTCCCCTTCAGAAAAGTCTTAACCACAAATCCTTGTGTCCCTCTCAAAAATGCTCTTTAAAACCGTATTTACCTGTACATTTCTTTTGTTTAATACCTGATGTCTGTACAATTTATTCCAACCCTCCTCCTCTTCCTAAATTTTCCAATCTCTCTCCATCTCCCATAAACCAACATCTCCCTTTCATTTTTTACATGTACCCCCTCTAGAGATATCAAATAAATAATCTACCTCTCAATCCTGTTTTCGCCGGAGCATCCGGCAGGAATTAGATATGAAAGATGAGAAGATGACAATCTCCGGCGACCTGTTCGCCGCCCTCTCACGAGATCCCTTCTATGGCAAAGGTGCAGAGAAGATGGTCCAGTCAGGCAAGTGGAAGATCAGCGATGAACCAAGGGGTGCAGGATGGATGACAAAGAAATAGATGGCAGCCCCAGAACAGTCGCGCCTACCACAGCCAACGTCGAGGGAACTGCCAAAAAAGACTCTACCTTCGAGCATTTAATAGCTCGTACTTCACAGAACAAACCTCCGAATTACAAAGAGCCTGATTATCTTCGCCCTCCTTCTAAAGAAGATCTGGCAGCCATCGACCGTGCGATCGCACGGATAAATGCCAGGCAGAAAATGAGGCTTTACGAGGTGGATGCTGATGAGTAAAGAGATCATCCGGCTCACCATCCGGTTCCGTAACAAATTCTGGTACATCTCTGCACCGGAGCTGGGCCTTGAGACCTCCGGGAAACTCTTCGCAGAGGCGGTCGACCGGATCTACCTGATGATCGAGGATAAACTTGGCATCAGGTATCCCTTCTATGAGCTGGTGGAGAAACCCACTACCCAGTTCCGTTTTTATCTGGCTGATTCGGAGGGAGAGTGATATGCAGGCGGTCACAAAGGGTGAGAACGAGAAACGGTTGAACCGCCTTTACTTAGAGTTCATGCGCCAGGTCGAGGAGCTGAACCGCCGTATCGATGAGCTTGAACGAGAGCTTGCATCCAGACGGTAATATTCTTGTCAGCCGAAGCCCGACTCCGGAGTCTCTTTGAGCGATCGCGGTCGCTCTCATCAAAAGATGTTGCAGATGCTCTTGGGATCAGCCAGAGGCATGCCCGCCGTTTGCTCTCTTCACTTCCTGATGTTGTGATGGAGAGGGTGGGGAGAACAGTTGTCTATACCTGTACTACTACGCCCGTGATCGAAAAGTGTGGAAATGTCCCCAGTGATCGCATTGCGGACATGATACCGGACATGTGTGATGTTGATCTAATTTCAGGCAGTTCTCCCCGTTCGTGGCTCTTTTTCATGAATGATGAAACGATTCATGATATTTCTGTCTCTTCGAATAGGGGACATGATTGCGGACATTTGCCTGATGATCGGAAAAATAGCGGACATAGTGGGGAGTGGTTATGGCTGGAAAATGTTTCTTTTCGGGATCTGAGAGAGCCAAGGTATGGCGATCGCACCTTTCAGGCTCATTCTGAAGAGATCAGTGTTTGCCGGACATGCCCGCTCACGTTTGCGTCCTTCGAAAGGGATGCGATCCAGTACGTGATCATCGATTCGGAGTTTGCAGATCTACTGATGAAGCGTGCGGAAGAGAAGCACTGGGAGATGAGGGCGTGTGACCGTTCTGCATACATCTACCTCCCGCATCTCACCTTTCAGGTGGGCGGCGACACGGTGACGATCTACTCTGATGATCCGGGGGATCTGGAAGGCATTGCAGGTTTTGTTGAAGGTGAGTTTGCAGGTGATCATCCTGATATCAAAAATCTGTTGAACCGCATCCGGCGCCCTGAGAACCTCTCCCGCGATGAGCTGACGGTCGTTGTGCATGAT
>LDZT01000089.1_pt1 | contig 10301 bp, 14 predicted proteins | sample 615521 | NCBI WGS metagenome assembly LDZT01 (sample SAMN03408292, study PRJNA278302) | terrestrial metagenome | isolation source: oil reservoir sample SB1 | place: USA: Alaska, North Slope, Schrader Bluff formation | collected 2011-09 | reverse complement strand
TTGTAGCTTGTGTTACTTTAGTGATGGACCATAGCAGATATGGAAGTCAATCGGGGTTAACAACCTAATAGCAAGAAAATAAAATAAATAGAGGGGAGTTCAAACTCCCCTCTGGGATAAGGAGATTTTTGTAATGCGAGTTTTAATCGGTAGAACTTTTTATTTCGAAAAAGAGGATAAATTATTCGTTAAAGGTAAAACCTACTCGGTTAACAATGAAATGGCAGAATGGATTGTGAGAAAGAGATTAGGAGAAATTATACCCGTAATTGAGAAAATAAAGGAAATAAAAAAGCCACCAAAAGATAAAATGATGCATAAGGTGAAAACAAAATAATAAAGTGAGGTAATAATATGGCTATAGATAATTATGCCTTGACTACTTTAACGAATGCTAATACATATTTAGGGCTTACTTCTGATGGTGGGGCTCAAGATGCTTATATTGAATCCATTATTAATCGTGCTTCTGATATTATAGAAAGTTATTGCCATCGGAAATTTAGAGCAAGATTATATGTAAAAGAAAGATATAGCGGTATAGGTCAGGAGGTATTGTATTTTAACCAGTATCCAGTATTAGCAGTAAATCTTGATAATCTGGTTTGGGATGCTGCTGCTAAGACTGTGACCCGAAATGATGGTGGTAGTTTTGTAGTTGATGGATTTGTGGCAGGAGATAAGATATTAGTGCAAAATAGTAATAAAAATAGTGGACTGCTTACCATTGCCACTGGCGGAGTAGCTGAAACAGTATTAACCTTTGAAGATACTATTATCGATGATACTGAGGATAATAATGTAATATTATCTCATTTTCGGGAATTATGGATTGATGATGATTTAATTAGCGGAAATGATTATGAAGTTGATCGTAATCATATCTATTATCCTGGTGGATTTCCTAAAGGTCATATGAATATAAGGATAACTTATTATGCTGGTTATACTACTATTCCTGATGACTTAGAGCAAGCCTGTTTAAAACTTGTTAAATATGTGTATGAAAAGAACGAGGATGTAAAATCTGAGAAGTTAGGTCCCTATGCAATAACTTATGCAGATACTCATGATATACCTATGGATGTTAAATCAATACTGTATAGTTATAAAAAGTGGGTAATTTAAAATGGGAGTAGAAAGATTTTTCAATAAGACAGTAATTTTACAAAGAAAACAATCGTCTACTGGGGCAAAAGTGGAAGGCTGGATAAATATATCTACTACTTTGAAATGTTGCATATATCCAATAAATCCAAGTGATGCATTAGCTTTTCAAAGCAATTATAATATAAGATTGAATATTACTCATAAAATGAATTGTTTGCCTGATGAGGACGTGCAAATTGATGACAAAATAATATGTGGAACCGATGAATATATAGTAAAAAAAGTCAATAGCTGGGATAGATTTTTAGAAATATATTTAAGCGAGGTCAAATAATGCAGCTAAAAACTGAAATTATAAACGGTAAAGAACTTGCTGAAAAATTCCAAAAAGCAGGAAGGGAAGTTCAAGATAAGATTGATAAAGCCTTAATGGAAGCTGGCTTGTTAGTAGAGAGGTCTGCTAAGATGATTGTGCACGTGGATACTGGAAGATGTAGAGCCTCCATTACTACACGGTTGGTAGATAGTGATGCAGAAGTAGGGACTATTGTGGAATATGCTTCTGCTTTGGAAAAGAGATATCCATTTTTAAAACCTGCCCTAAAAAATAATGAGATGGAAATTAAAAGAATACTGCATAAAGGATTATCCGATGCGATGAGTGATATCTTTACGAAGGGATATACAAAAATATTTTGATAAGGAGTAAATAATGAGTCTGAGTGATGTTATAGACAAGGTTATTGATATAGTAAAAGCAGATACGAATTTAAAAGGTGTCTATTTTGGAGACCAACTTAGTTATTCCGATTATCCGATAGCTTGTGTAGGAGCTCCTTCATTGTTGGATGAGAATTTCCCAGTAATAGCCCAGCAATCCATTAGGGATGAAAAATATACTGTAGAAGTAGTAATATATCAAAAATTTGAAGATACTGAGATAAATGCAAAATCTATTATTACTCTTACAGATACTATGAGGGCAGCTATAAGGGCAGATATGAAGCCTCCTAATCAACCTTTAAGTGGCTATTGCTATCAAGGAGAGATAGGCAATACTAAATTTGTATTTGGAGCAAAAGGGGATATTCTTTTGAGAATATCTATTACAACTGTCGAATATAAAAAAAGAATACAGTAAGGAAGGTGATTTTATGCTATTAAAATTTAATCAAAAAAATAAATTATGGATACCAAATTTTGGGATATATAGTCCAGGAGAGATTATAAAAATAGAAAATGAATTAATAGCTAATAAAATGTTAGATACTGGATATTTTGAAAAAGTAGAAGAAAAGAAAGTCAAAAATATAAAGAAAGGAGATGATAAATAATGGCGATAGGATCAAGAGGATTCCTTGGTATAGGAAAAGAAACTAACTGGGGGACAGAGGCGGTTGCTTCTAAATATTTGCCTATAGTTTCAGAAAGTCTTAGCACTAACATAGAACAGATTGTATCTGCAGCACAAAAAGCTGTTGTCGATGAACCTAAAAGTTATGCTGGGTTGGTCACTCATGCTGGAGATATATCTTTAGAAGTGCATCCAGTAAGTATAGGTGATATTTTAAGGAGTGCCCTTAATGCACCAGCATCTGCAATATATGAGACAGGTCCTTTGGCTTATAAACATGAATTTACTCCCAGACAGGATGATTTTGCTACAGATTGTGCACTATGCCCTTACACTATAGAAATATATCGTGATCAAGGGAATTCTTTTCAGTATAAAGGTGCAGTAGTAAATACTTTAGATTTTAGTTTTGGAACGGGTGAAAAAATATTAAAAGCTACTGCTGGGATAATTGCTAAAGAACTTGCCAGCATAACTAAAACTATTCCATCTTTTGAAACTGAAGATCCTTTTACCTGGGAACAAGCAGTAATAAAAATTGCTACAGTTCAGAATAATGATTTGGAAAGTTTTAGTATTAAACTTGATAATCATTTAGCAGGAATCCCTACTCTTAATAACACTAATATAATCTCCAGAGTCTATAGAGATGGAGCGAGGACTGTTGATGTGAGTGCAGTATTTGATTTTGTAGATCAGACTCAATTCGATATATTCACTGCTCAAACTGAACAGGCTTTTGAAATTACTCTTACCGGAGCAGAAATTGAAACTGGACATAATTACAGCTTAATAATTGAAATGCCTAAGGTCAGATATACTGCATTCCCCATTAACATTGGTGGAGCAGGAAGAATTACTTGCAGCGTAACTGGTAAGGCAAAATATGATGCTTCCAATGGTTATGCCGTAAAGGTAACTCTAATAAATAAAGAAACAGAATACTAAACATTATTAAAAAAGAAAGGAGGAAAGATAGACAATTGGATAAGACAGTTAAAATAAAAATAGGCGATAGGGAATTTGAAATCGAGAAATTCAATATGAATGATATCATTAACATTGAAGAAAAGTTGGGGGATATTCGCAAAATAGGAGAAAAAATATCGAATATACGATATATTCTTTGGTATGCCATTTCAAAGACCGATAAAAAAATAACCGAAGAAGAAGTCGGAAGAATGATAAGTGTTGCAGATATGAATAAGGTTATTGAAAAATTTATGGAGGCGGTAGATATTACTGGAAACCCTATTGTAACCCCAAAGAGGTGATTGATATATTGTCTTATGCTTATAATTGGGGATATCAAGAGATTATTCATATACCCTTAAATAGGTTACGAATAATAATGCCTAAGGCAATTGAAAGATATAAAGAAAAAATATTATTACAGAAAGCTATATTATCATTTATAGGGGTAAAGGATTTATAATATAGCTTTTTCGATAGTCAAATGAGGTGAAATAATTGGCTGGTGAAGAATTAGTAGTTAAAATTATAGGTGACGCCTCTAATCTAAAGGGAACTCTCGAAGAAGCAGGGAGCCATGTTTCTGGTTTTTCCGAAAAATTAGGTCAAATTGGTAAAATTGCTACTGTTGGTGGTGCTGCAATTACTGGAGCTTTTACTGCTATTGTGCTTAAAACTGCCGAAGCAGGAGACCAGTTTGATAAAATGAGTTTACGAACTGGAGTTGCCGTTGAAGACCTTTCTTCCCTGGCTTATGCAGCAAATATTTGTGGTACCGATATAACTACTTTAGAAAATTCACTTCGGTTTATGGCTCGTGCTATGGATGATACTTCTAAGGGTGTAGGCGAATCTAAAGATGCTTTTGAAAAATTGGGTATATCAGTAGTTGATAGCGAGGGTAACCTTAGACCCACCATTGAGGTGATGAAAGAGGCTGCTACTGCAATTGCTAATATGACTAATGAAACTGATAAAGTTGCTACTGCCACAGATATTTTTGGTTCCAGATATGGTACTCAATTACTTCCTCTACTTAAAGAAGGTGGAGAAGGAATTGAGGAATTAATGAATAAAGCTAAAGATTTAGGTATAACTATGTCTACTGAAGCTGCTACTAAAGCAGCAGAATTTAATGATAGGATGACCGATTTAAAAGGTAGTCTGGCTGGTGCAGGTAGAACCATTGGAGATTCTTTAATTCCAGCTATTATTCCTCTAATAGAAAAAGTTACTGAAATAGTAGGGAAGGTTACAAATTGGGCTGAGGAAAATCCTAAATTAGTGGAAACTATTACAAAAGTGGCTGCAGTAATAGGTGGGTTAGCTGCAGTAGGTGGTCCCATCTTAATGGCTGTGGCAGCTTTTACTAAGATATCAGGTGCTATTTCTGCTTTAGGAACAGTGTCTACTGGTCCTATTGGTATATTAATCCTGGCTATTGGCGGGGTATATTTAGCCTGGAAAAATTGGGATAAAATTGTTACATATGTATCTGGTTTTGTAGATAAAATAAAAGGATATTTGGATAATATAAAAACAATAGCTATTCAAAAAGTAACTGATATGATTGATTGGATAATAAAGAAATTTGAGGATTTAGCAAACTTACCCGAGAAGATGCTGGAATGGGGAAAGAATGCAATAACTGGTTTTACTGATGGGATAAAAAACACAACAAGTAAAGTGACAGATGCAGTAATAAATGTTGCAAATGGTATTAAAGATTTTCTTGGTTTTCAGTCTCCACCAAAAAAAGGGCCGTTATCTGATTCTGATAAATACATGCCCAATATGATGAACATGCTTGCAGACGGAATAAATAAAAATATTCCAAAAGTATCTAAAGCTGCTGAAAATTTGGCTAAAAAAGTATCTTTAGATATTAATGAGATGTCCGCTAATTCAGTAGCTGCAACAAACAAAATGATGGATGATATGGGTAAGGCGATAGAAGATAAGGAAATTACAGTCATTGAACCAACTAAAAACTTTGCAAGTAGTTTTATGGACATTTTCACACAACTCAAAAATGATTTCAAATCTAATTTTGTACAGCCGGTTATGGGGTATTTAGAAGATCAATTAGCAAACGCTATCTATTCTTTACTTGATAACTCTCAAGAATTTGAATGGAGCTGGAAAAGCTTCTGGGAAGGTTTAAAAAACATCTTAATCCAGGCCGTAGCACAGATGATAGCAAAGCTGGTAGTGTTGGCTGCGTTTAAATGGCTATTCCCATTTTTGGGATTTAGTGATGGCGGTGGAGTAGGATATTTTGCCAAAGGCGGTGAAGCTGAATATTATGCTGGCGGTGGCCCAAGAGGGACAGATACAGTACCGGCCTGGCTGACTCCAGGAGAATATGTTATAGCCAAGCCAATGGTAGATTTTATTAAAAGGGTTAGGGCAATACCAGGACAACTAACCGATGCAATAGCAATGGGAGCTCCAACTCCTATGCCTGCTTTTGCCGGTGGCGGCAGTGTAGGCAATGTTGCTATGAGTGGTGGCAGTTTCGGCGGTACAAATATTTATGTTGATATCCATGATAACAGAATTTCCGATGATTTAGATATTAGAAAACTTGCCCAGACTGTAAGCAATGAGATAGCAAAAAAGATAGGCAAAGACAGGAGATATTAAGTAAATGGCTATTACAATAAAAATCAACAGCATAGACAGAACAGCCAATATAGATGCAAGGTCATTATCCATTGTAGATGAATTAGGCAGTGCAAATACTGCATCCTTTGAATTTATCTGCAACAGTATTAGCGATGCACCGGTAACAGGACAGGATGTATTAATCGAAGAAGAAAGCAATAAACTGTTTGCCGGTAGGGTATTATCCAAAGATGAAACCTTTTTCCCCCCGAATCAGTTAAAATACAGAGTAGAATGTATAGACTATTCCAGAGATTTAAACAAAAAACTGGTTGTAGAAAGCTATCTTGATGAACTTTCCGGAAACATTATTAAAGACATTATAGACAAATATACATCCGGAATAACCTATACCAATGTAGCAGACGGACCAACTATTACCAGAATAGCCTTTGATTATGTTTCAGTTGCTGAAGCTATACAGCAGATAGCAGATGCAAGCGGTTATTACTGGTATGTTGATTATGACAAAGATTTGCATTTTTTTGCTAAAACTGACAAGCCTGCAAGCTTCCAGTTAGACGATGATCAAGACTATTATAAAGAGTTGATCATTAATACAGATATATCACAGCTCCGCAATCGGGTATATGTCAAATCATCTAAATATGAAACATCTGATTTTACTGAAAAATTTATTGCTGACGGGGTTGTTGAAGAATGGGAAATAACCTATGAACCTAATCCATTACCACAACCAACAGCCAAACTGAATGATGTTGCTAAAACTGTCGGCTGGGATGGAGTAGATAATCCTGCTGAATATGATTTTATGCTGAATGCTACAACAAAGATCTTGACACCTGGTACATCTACAACAATCTCTGCAGGTGATGAAATTATAATCTCTTACGGTGCTGATGAACCGATAATGATCAAGTGGGATGATGAAGAAAGCATTGAAGCAGTTAAGGCAATCGAGGGCGGGGACGGAATCATTGAACACTGTATAGTAAATAATAATATTGACAGTAAAGATTGGGCTATTGATGTTGCCAAAGCAGATTTACTGGAAAATGCCAATCCGGTAATCCAGGGAACTTTTATTACCAATCAAAGCGATGTAAGAAGCGGACAGATTATAACCCTTGATTCCACTAAAAGAGGCATTACAAAGGATTTTCTGATCCAACGGGTGGAATTAACAAGAGTTGATGCTTTTCCATTGCCTGGATCTGCTAATAAACCTTATTATAAACCTGCTGCAAGTGCAACTATCGGATATAAGCCTGCTGCAAGTGCGGAAATACCTTATAAGCCGGTAGATGCCGGTAGTGTTGTTTATTATGTATACAAGGTTACTATTGCAACGAAATTAAAAGGGCTGGAAGATTTGTTAAAAGAACTGCTCTATAAGACTAATGAAAGCATTAAAAGAGATACTGAAGCTCCGGAAACTCCAAGCGGTTTAAGTTTATCTACTGGGATCGGGGAGCTGACACAAGCCACTTTATCCTGGTTAAAAGCAAGCTGGGACGCTAACACAGAAGATGACTTTTCCCACTATGAGTTAAAGTATAAACGGACCGCTTATTCTGATTTTGGTTATGTGACAACAACGAATACCAGTTTTTTATGGACAGGGTTGGAGCAGAATGTTGAATATGAAGTATATATTAGGGCAGTAGATATATATGGTAATAGAAGTAATTGGAGTTCACAAAAAACTTTGGTTACGGCTACCGATAGTGAGACTCCTGCACAGGTAACTGGAGCAGTGGCAAGTGCCTTACTAGCAGGCATTAAGATTACCTGGAATAGGTCAAGTGAAACCAATATTGCTGGTTATGCTGTAGAAAGACAAGAAAGCGATGATGGTACTACCTGGACAGGAGCTTGGACAGAAATTGTAAGAACTGATACTACTATGTGGCTGGATTTATTATTAACCTATACCAAATATTACCGGTATAGAATCAAAGCCTTTACTCAGACTGGAGTAGAAGGGGCTACTTCTACCCCTACTGCAGATAGCATTAAGCCTAATAAGGCAGGCACAAATGATATTGTTGCAGATGCAATAACAGCTGATTTAATCGCAAGTAATGCAATTTTAGCAAATCACATTAAGGCAGGGGAAATAGATACAGACCATTTGGCAGCTGGGGCAATTACTGCAGATAAGATAGAAGCTGGTGCAATAACTGCTGATAAAATAGATGTAACGAGCTTATCTGCAATTACAGCAACACTGGGCAGTGTAAGTTCTGGAATAATAAGTTCGTCTAAAATAAATCTGACTACCAGCACAAGTTACTCGCTTTATTTTACTACCAGCGGAGTATATGTTTATGATGGGTATTCTGCACATGATGCTCCGTCTGTTACATTTTATAAAAGTGGTCTTAAAAGATTCGGTATATTATTAGGTCCAGCAGGTTCAGGAATATATTCTGAAACTAAACTTGTATTGAATGGTGGCGGTACTGGAGTTTCAATTAGTGGTGGGGTTATGACTTTGCCTAATTTAGGCAGCAATCCTACTGGACAATACGGCGGTATATGTATGGTAAATGGGCAATTAAAATATTGGAATGGTTCGTCATGGGTAAATGCTTAATAAGTATCAATAACATTCATTTGGCAGTCATAAATTGTGTAATGGGTAATCCATGCATAGGTATTAATTATATCAGAAATGGTATTAAAACCGTCGGTGTAATAGGAATAATCGGAAAAGGCATAATGATTGTCAACTTTGTAAACGGTAAATAAATGGGCTTGAATTGTCTCAACCCAGGGGACATCTAAAATTATATAAACGAGGTAGGTTTCAATATTATGGTAATCAGCAACAAAAGCAGCAAAACAGGAATAATCGGCACAATCACCTTTTTTAACCTGATACATTTTATAAGGGGTATAATCATTATCAAGGTTTTCATAGCCTGTAAAATTATCAGACATGTATTGACAGATTTTTTCAGGTGTATCCAAAGTTTCAATGGTATTAATAAAATCGGAGTCCTTAGGCATGTTGAAATCTTTTAAGTGGGAAAAAGGTAAAAGTTGTTCAGGCTCATTTGGTAAGGTACAACCAGAAGTAAGAGGCAAAAAGATAGTTATAATTAATAAAATAATTAACTTTTTCATAACTACCCCCTTTAAGGATATTATAGCATAATTTGTCAAGTAGTGATAAAATAGTATAAATAAGTAAAGAATTTAGGGCAATAAATTGAAATAATAGCAATTTAGGGTTATAATAATAGTATAAAAACCGAATATCGTAGAGTGCCAGAGAGCACCATTAAAAAGCTTTAAACAAGCTTTTTGGTGGTGCTTTTTTATTTTGGAAGGAGGAATTTATGGAAACCTTAATAACGAAAATTGAGCAGATCTTAAACCAGTTTGGAACTGAAGAGACAGGAAATAGACTTTCACAATTTGCAATGATTTCATTAAAAGAAATAATCTTGAATGAGATACGGAATTATAAATCAAAAGAAAATAATTTAAGTAGTAAGGGTAGTAAGGAGGATAATTTATGCCAAGATATAAATATACTCAGGAATCGGGAATAGATTTTAAGGTTATGTACCCTGATAAATCTGATGCACAAGAAGATACTAATGAGGTTAGGCAAATATTAGATGATTTAGGTAAATTATTGAGACATTCGAAAAGGGACGATTCTTATCCTAAAGATGGGACTACTGGGGGGACAATAACTATAGATGGAGGTGATTTTTAGTGACTTGTAAAATTCAATTTAAAAGAGGCATAAGAGCAAATTTACCAATAGGTGATTCAGGTGAACCTTTATGGGTTACTGATAAGAAACGATTATATATAGGCACTGGAACTAATAATGTTCTGATAGGTGGGGAAGAAGTTAATATAATCGGGATAGCAGGTGAACAAGGCTTTGGTGTAGGTATTGCACCAGCTGGGGATATGCCTGAAGGTATGACTCCCTTATCAGGATACCAAGACCCTGGTAATCCTAATTATGGCAATTATCAATATCGTGATGGCTCTGTGATGGTTTGGATACCAAAATTCTACTATAAAATAACTGGGAATAATATTGATATCAAAGGAATAGATACCTATCCGACCACTGCACAAGCTAATGCTGATGGCTATGCTCTCCATCGTGCTTTCATCGACGGTGGGGTAGAAAAAGATGGATTTTTTGTAGATAAATATATGATATCCAAGAATGCCTGGGGAACTGGCTATATTGGAAGCTCTC
>LDZT01003570.1_pt1 | contig 10309 bp, 11 predicted proteins | sample 615521 | NCBI WGS metagenome assembly LDZT01 (sample SAMN03408292, study PRJNA278302) | terrestrial metagenome | isolation source: oil reservoir sample SB1 | place: USA: Alaska, North Slope, Schrader Bluff formation | collected 2011-09 | reverse complement strand
AGATTTTGACAGACAAAAAATCCTGTTTTACCGGCTCCTACAACAATATAATGATTATTCATACCATCTATTTTTTTCATCCTTTTTCTTACCTCCAAAACGTTTCTCATCTGACCCTCAACAATGAAGGAGGTCAAGGTTGAAAGAGAGTATAAAACTACCGTTATTCCAGAGAGAATCAATGCCATTGTAAATATATGTGAAACTCTCGATAGATCGGCAGGTATATCGTATCCAACGGTACTCAATGTGATTATAGTAAAAAATAGAGAGTCTAAAAAAGCCCAATCTTCGAGCATCATATACCCTACCGTTCCTGAAAAGACTATAATAACAAAAATTATAATAGATATAACAAATCGTCTTATTTTCAAAGTAAGAGTTTCATTCATTTGATCGAGACATGTGCCCCCTTTTCACTTTGGAGATTAATAGTTTTTACCTTATAATCATTAATGTTTGATCGCCTTCGACGTTATCCCCTCTTTTTACCAAAATTTTTTCAACTATACCGTCATATTCGGCTGGTATTTCATTTTCCATCTTCATTGCTTCGATTATGAAAAGCTTATCTCCAGCTTTAACGCTCTGTCCTTCTTTCACATTTATTTCGTTAATTACTCCTGGGAGAGGAGCTTTGACCTCATAACCTGAGTCTGTTTCCCTTTTATTTGGCTCCTCAGGGGTCTTTTCCTCTTCATCTTTTTGTTTTTTCTCTACTTTTTTCTTGCCCTTTTTTTCAGCTTTTTTGTCGAAAACAGGCTTGGGAGACTCACTAAATTGCTCTTTTTCGGTGGTTTTTTCTTCTTTTTCTTTTATATTTTCTTCGTTAGCAAATTCAGAGCCTATTTCCTCAACTTCAACCTCATAGGTTTTATTGTTTATAGTAACTTTGAATTTTCTTTTCAATTTACTTTACCTCCACCTTTTTTTGTAGTAAGGTTTCCAAGAAATAGAAGGTTCGTGTTTCATCCACTTTGTTTTAGGTTTCTTTTTTAATTCAAACTCTTTGTTTGAGACTTCTTTAATACTTTTGATTTTAAATTCTTTATGAGTAAGATAACAACTTATGGCTGAAACGATAGCAAAAAGTTCTTCTTCATCTCTTTTCTCATTGTTTTCAATCCTTTTTACTTGTGGTGGCTTTATGTACTCTTTTTGAGGTTTTTCTAAACTTGATTTGCCTGATAAGTTATTACTATTTCTACTTTTAAAGAAAAAGCGAAAAAGCCATATGATCGTCATTAAAATTATAAGAAGTAAAAAAACTATAGATATTCCCATTAATGAAAGAATCCATACATTTTTCATAATTACCCCTCAATTATAACGGAATATTTCCATGTTTTTTAGATGGAGTTGGTTTTACTTTTGAATAAGCTATAGAAAGGGAAGCAGATAATTTTTTTCTTGTTTCGATGGGTTCTATTACATCTTCTATATAACCTCTTGAGGCTGCTTCATAAGGATTTGCAAACCGCTCTTTGTATTCTTCAACGCGTTTTTTTCTAGTTTCTTCAGGGTTTTCAGAACTTTCTATCTCTTTTGCGAAGATAATATTTGCAGCACCCTCGGATCCCATAACAGCTATTTCCGCAGTTGGGTATGCAAATACAAAATCTGCACCTAAATGTTGTGAGGCCATTGCAATATATGCTCCACCGTAGGCCTTTCTTAAAATTACTGTGATCATTGGAACTGTGGATTCAGAATAAGCATACAATAGCTTTGCTCCATGTCTAATTATTCCTCCGTGTTCTTGAGATACTCCTGGTAAATATCCAGGTGTGTCAACAAAGGTTATAACAGGTATGTTGAAAGAGTCACAGAATCTTATAAATCTGGCTGCTTTATCGGAAGCATCGATATCGAGAGAACCTGCCAAGATTTTTGGTTGATTGGCTATGATTCCAACAGATTTTCCTTCCAACCTTGCAAAACCTACCACGATATTTTTGGCAAAATGAGGATGAATTTCAAAAAAAGACCCTGGATCAAATACTAAATTGATTAAATCTTTTACATCGTAACTTTTTTTCGGGTTTGGTGAAACTATTTCGTTTATTTCTTCTGGTACTTTGTAACTTTTATCGTAATCAGCGGGTTCTACAGGATCCATATTGTTTGAAGGTATGTAAGAAAGCAGCTTTCTGACAAGTTCCATGGCTTGCCCATCATCTTTTGCCAAAAGGTGGGCAACACCACTTTTTGAGTTATGAATTTTTGCCCCTCCCAAATTCTCTTTATCAATGTTTTCCCCAGTCACAGTTTTTATAACCTGAGGACCGGTGATGAACATCTGAGAAGTTTGATCCACCATAATTACGAAATCAGTTATAGCTGGCGAATAAACAGCTCCACCTGCACAAGGGCCTGCTATAACGGTTATTTGTGGGATTACACCAGAAGCCTGGGTGTTTCTATAGAAAATTCCACCGTAGCCATATAGAGCATCAACCGCTTCCTGTATTCTAGCTCCGCCAGAGTCGTTTATCCCTATTAAAGGGATGCCGTATCTCATTGCCAAATCTTGTAATTTCATTATTTTCTTTGCATGCATTTCTCCTAAGGATCCACCTTGAATGGTAAAATCTTGGGAAAAAATAGCAACTTTTTTGCCTTTGATCTCTCCAAATCCTGTGACAACTCCATCGTATGGAAACTCTTTTTTATCTAAACCAAAGTATGTACATCTATGTTTAACCAACATATCGATTTCTTCAAAAGTACCTTCATCTACAAGAGCTTCTATTCTTTCACGAGCTGTTAATTTACCCGTTTTGTGTTGTTTTTCTATTCTATCCTTCCCTCCTCCAACAAGAAGGGATTCTTTCTTTTTCTTCAATTCTTCTATTTTTTGAATTAGTTCTTCATCTGGCATATATGAAGCCTCCTTATTTGCGATATTTATACTATTTTGGAAATTCTAAAACGTTGTGTCAGCGCCCCTTCGTCCCGTAAATTGTTATTTTTGATACTCAACGAACTCGGTTAAAATACCGTTAGCAGATTTTGGATGTAAAAAGAACACTAAACTTCCACCTGCTCCTTGATTAGGTTCATCAGATAAAGTTTTGTAACCAAGTTTTTTTGCGTTTTCCAATATCATTCGAATGTTGTCTACTTGGTATGCGATGTGGTGGAATCCCTCGCCTCGTTTTTTTAAAAAATTTGATATTTCAGAATCCTCTCTTATAGGTTCCATCAATTCTATTCTAACATCTTTTATGTATAAAAAGGTAACTTTTATACCTCTATCTTCAAGAATCTCTTCTGCACTCTTTTCAATATGGAACAAATCCTTATACAATTTGAATGCTTTTTCTATGGAATTGACAGCAATTCCTATGTGGTCAATTTTGGTTTCCATTTTTCCCCTCCTCTTCACAGATGAAGGCTATAACATCTTTTTTAAGGGAATCAGTATCTTGATCTTCCAAAGAATAACCTTCCAAGAAATTTTCTATCAAATGGAAAAGATAGTTTTTAACACGACTTTTTTTTCTTAGATTCTCTTTTAAATTAGAGTTTTGAAAGTATTTTCTGCTTGATTCTAACCATTCGTAAACTTTTTCAAATCCTTTGTTTTCAATTGAACTAACGCCAAAAACCTTTTTATCACCTTCGTTTTGTGAATCCAAATAATTTTCCAAGTACATTAAAAATCTTTTGGAATTAGGTAGATCTATCTTGTTGACAATATAACAATCGGCTATTTCCATTATTCCTGCCTTATAAATTTGAATTTCGTCACCAGAATCAGGAGATAATATTAAAAGAGTTGTGTCACAAGCATAGAATATATCGATCTCTGATTGACCGGTTCCCACCGTTTCTATGATTATTGTATCGAAGCCAAATGCCTTCATTACATCAATAATATCATAAATTGAATTGCAGACTCCCCCCATTGCGCCTCTGCTGGCTATGCTTCTGATGTAAACGTTGGAAGAGTTGGTTAAATCAAACATTCTTACCCTATCTCCCAAAAAGGCCCCGCCACTAAAAGGGCTACTTGGATCGATCAATATTATTCCGATATTCTGACCTTTATTGGAATAAAACGAGACCAATCTTGAAATAAAAGAGCTTTTTCCCACGCCAGGGCTACCTGTAACACCAAGTACATATGAATTTTTTGGTTGAACATCCGAATGTAATCTCGAAATTATTTCCCAGGTTTGTAAATAATTATCTTCTAATAGAGATATCATTTTCGCTAGAGCGGTTTTATTTTGGGCTTTAAATTTTGGAAGTAATTGTTCATACCTTTTTTTCCATCGCAATATCTTCCACCTTCTCTACGATCTCTTTTAATGAGGCACCTGGGGTGAAAATTTCGATTATGCCCATTTCCTTTAGTTCTGGGATATCTTCTTCTGGAATAATTCCACCGAGGAAAACAGGAATATCAGCTCCCTTTTCTTTTAGTAAATTTAGTATTTTTTGACATAACTTTTTGTGCGCACCTGAAAGTATTGATAAACCAATTAAATCAACATCTTCTTGTATTGCGGCTTCAACAATTTCTTCTGGGGTTCTTCTTATGCCGGTATAGATTACCTCCATTCCTGCGTCTCTTAGCGCTCTTGCTAAAACTTTGGCTCCACGGTCATGACCATCGAGTCCAGGTTTAGCTATTAAGACACGGATTCTTGTACTCATTTCAAAGCTGCCTCCTTTCGATATGGCGAAGATTCAGTTGGTATAAAAAGCAGAAGTTAGATTGTTGTGCTTTCACGATACTCCCCATAAATTTCTTTTAAAACGTTTGTTATTTCACCTACTGTGGAATAGTTTTCTACACATTCTATTACATAGGGGAATAAATTCTCCTCATTTATTGCAGCCTTTTTCAATCTATTCAAAGATTCTTCTGCTTTTGAGTTGTTTCTTTGATTTTTTAAATTTTTCAACTTTTCTATTTGTTTTTCTTCTTGTTCTTCATCAACTTTCAAGATATCTATCTTTTCTTTTTTGTCAGAAATGTATTCGTTAACCCCTACTATGATCTGCTCTTTTTTTTCTATCCTTTGTTGTGCTTTATAGGCGCTGTTTAATATTTCTTTTTGAGGGTATCCTGCCTCTATGGCTTTTACCATTCCACCTATTTCATCTATTTTTTCTAAATATTTTTGGGCTTTTTCTTCTATGTCTAAGGTTAATTTTTCTATAGCGAACGATCCTGCTAGAGGATCTACGGTTTCGCTTACTCCCATTTCGTGAGCTATGATTTGTTGAGTTCTTAAAGCCACGGTAACAGATTGTTCTGTAGGCAGTCCTAAAGCCTCATCGTAAGAGTTAGTATGAAGTGATTGAGTACCCCCTAAAACTGCAGCCAAAGCTTGAATTGTTACCCTTATTATGTTGTTTAAAGGTTGTTGAGCGGTTAATGTGGAGCCTGCTGTCTGAGTATGAAATTTCAATTTCATTGCATTTTCATTCGTTACACCGAACCGCTCTTTCATAATCCTTGCCCATAATTTTCTAGCAGCCCTAAATTTTGCTACTTCTTCTAAAAAGTTGTTATGGGCGTTAAAAAAGAAGGAAAGGTTTGTTCCAAATTCATTTGGATCTAAGCCAGCTTTAACTGCTGCCTCTACATAGGCTATTCCATCTGCTAATGTAAAAGCTATTTCTTGGACCGCATCGGCCCCCGCTTCTCTAATATGATAACCGCTGATACTTATTAAGTTAAATTTTGGAAGGTTTTTGCTTCCGTAATCAAAGATATCTACTATCAACTTCATAGATTCTTTAGGTGGAAAGATGTAAGTGCCCCTAGCCATATATTCTTTTAAAATATCGTTCTGAATAGTTCCTCTAAGTTTTTCATAAGGGACCCCTTGTTTTTTTGCAACGGTTATTAACATTGCTAATAAAATCATCGCAGTTGAGTTGATAGTCATTGAAACACTTACCTTATCAAGAGGGATACCGTCGAAAAGAATTTCCATATCTTTTAGTGAATCTATTGCTACTCCGACCTTTCCTACTTCCCCCTCGGACATAGGATTGTCTGAGTCAAATCCTATCTGTGTTGGTAAATCAAAGGCTATAGATAAACCTGTTTGGCCTTGTTCTAATAAGTATTTATATCTTTTGTTTGACTCTTCTGCAGAACCGAATCCCGCATATTGCCGCATAGTCCACAACTTGCCGCGGTACATGGTTGGCTGCACACCTCTGGTGAAAGGGTATTCACCAGGGAATCCTAAATCTTTAATGTAATCTAAATTTTTAATATCTAAAGGTGTGTAAAGTCGTTCAATCTCATCTTCATATGAGGTAACAAATTCCTTTTTTCTTTCTGGGAATCGGCTCAATGTACGTTCTACTTTTTTCTCTTCCCACTCTTTTTTTGACTTTTCTATTTCATGCATTTTTTCTCTTTCAAACATAGGAATTTCCTCCCACAATAAATTTTTTAAACTATTATCTTTAGAAGCTTTAAATCTTGTGTCAGCGCCCCTTCGCCCTGCTCCCCGCCCATAAGAACAAATCAGAACAACTATGAAAAAAATTTCATTACTCTGGGTCATTATTATTTTACCGTATTATTTTAAAATTTACAACAAAAATATTTATTTCAAAAAATAATTTTGCTGACAAACGAAGGCAATATTGTGTTATAATTTAAAAAAGCTAGTTTTAGGAGGTAAAAAACAATAAAAGCACATTTTGACAAAGACCTGAGGTCTTTAATTGAGGAATCAGATTATACAAAAAAACAAATAGCAAACAATTTAAAAATACCTGTATCCACCTTAGAAAATCTTATGAATGGAGAATTTGATTATTTCTCTAAAGTTTCTTTGACAGATATAGCGAAGAGATTGAGTTCTTTGTTGGGTGAAGAGATAAATGTAATTTTTGAAGATGAAGAGTTAAAAGAAGAAGTTCAGCTAAAAAGAAAAGATACAGCTCATAATAAACTTAGAATATTTCGATTTTTGATGGTAGCATTCTTAGTCATTAACTTAATTTTTCTTTACTTTCTAATTCAAGATTTAAGGTTTTACAACAATATCCTACGAAGAAATATATACACTCTAAATGTTATCAATAGAGGCCCTTCTGAAATATATATAAACGAAACTGTGGTTCCACCAAATCAGTATATTCAAATTCAACTGGCCTTTGGAGAAAATTTAGAGATACTCGGTAATCAAGGTGAAACGGTTATAGAAACACCACTTGTCAAATACACTGTAAAACTAGAGGATTTTGAGGTGAGTTTGTTGTATGGGAATGACTAAAGCACCGGATCTTGTAAATTATTTGGCGCATATATTTACTGCTGGAGATTCTGATTTATGGCTTTACAAAATGGGTTTGAAAGAGTTACTCGAAAAACATTTTGGACCTATCGACTATATTTCTCCCATGTTGGATTTTCAGCGTTTTACAGATTATTATAACGAAGAAATGGGTAAAAACATACGAATTGAATCAAGGTTAGTAAGTTTTGAATATTTAGGTTCTCCTGGTTTTTTGCCGGATGCGAAATTGATAACAAATGAGATTGAAAAAAACTTTTCGGTTGATGATAAAAGAAAAGTAAATATCGACATTGGTTATCTTCACCACACCCAATTTGTTTTAGCTAGCACCAAACACTGGGGTAACAGGATTTATATTGGCAAAGGTATATATGCAGAAATTACTCTGATGTTCAATTTTGGGCAATGGGAACCTCTCAAATACACTTACCCTAATTTCAAAGATCCAGAATATTTAAATGAGTTAGACGCAATAAGAAATATTTTTCTGAAGAAAAGGAAAAATTTTATATTATAAAGTGCTTATTAATTGGAAAATGGATGGTGAAAATATTGTTGTCACAAGGTGGTTGGTTGTCATTAATCTATTTGGGTATATTTCTGTTGTTGTCTTATTTTTCTCCTTTTATTATTTCAGCGCTGATTTTGGGCGTCTTTTTGTCTATGCTAATAGAAGCACCGCAAAATTTATTTTCAAAGTTTATGAATTCTAAATTATCCGCCCTCTTATCACATGTACTTGTCTTAGGGTTAGTCTTATATGCAGCGATTACCTTTTTCCCCCTTGTTATTAATGAAGGCAGGAAACTATTTTCTATGCTTTCCTCTTTAACTATCCCTCAAGAAGAAGCAATGGCTCAACTACCTGAATGGTTGGTTACTTTTATCAACGATTTGAACAAAAATCTTTCTGATTTTGCCTTAGGCTTGATGAACCAGCTTTTATCATCTATTCCCAATTTGATAACTTCGGCTATTGTTTTAGTTGTAACAACTACGGCAATCGGTTCATTAAAAAAAATCACGAAGAATAATTTATGGAAACTTTACCCTGTAAACGACAGAGAAAAAGGTTTGAAGTTTATGAAGGATACTTACTCACAGTTTGAAAGATTTGTACATGGTCAATTTCTGGCAGCTATAATAGTGGGAACTTTTATTGGGTTAATGTCGTTTCTTTTTCGTATACCAAGTGCGTTTTTTTTAGGAATCTTAGCTTGGATCACCGATTTTATACCGTATTTAGGAGTAGTTATTTCCGCAGTCCCTTTATTGATGTTAGCTTTCACTGAAAATGGGTTAGTCGGTTTAATAATAGGAATAGCAATTTTAACCACTGCCAATCAACTGGAAATGTGGTTCTTACAGCCAAAGATTCAAAGTAATGCTCTCAATTTGCATTGGTTCGTAATAATAATATCTATACTCTTATTCGGTGATTTATTTAGCTTTTTAGGTATTTTTATCGCTCTTCCTATAGTTGTTTATCTTAGAAACTTTTGGGAATACTTCGTGATAAAAATCAAGTGAGATAAATGAAAAAACTTTATCTTTTTTTACTAACCATTTTGTTGACAATATTTAGTTTCTCATCTGCCAATCTGCTAACAAAAAGTGATCCGGAATATTATTTTAAAAAGTTAGGGAAAGTCTATTTAAAATACCCCATTTATGGCGATTTAAACAGCACTCCAGAAAGTTTTGAAAATTACATACACTTTTCAATAGATTTAAAATACGAAAGTAGAATCATGGATGATTTTAACTTATCCGGAGGTTGGTATAGAAGTACAGAGATAAGCGAAGTCCTGTTCAGAGATTTTGCTTTAGAAAACGGGGACTTATTCACTTTTGGATTCAAAAATTATTACAGTGATTATTTTTACACACAGTTCATCGCTGATTTTAGGGTAGCTGATACATCTTATTTTACTTACGAAAATTACAGTCTTTTCAATCTTCCATCTTTGGTTTATATCTCTTTGGATTTTCCCACTTATTCTTATTTATCTTACAATAAAGAAGATCTTAGTTTTTTGGTGGGAAGAGTCCCTCTTTCATACGGTCCTATGAAATACAACCTAGTGGTATCTGATAACTCTCCTTATTATGATACGTTGGCTATTTCTTATTCTTTTAATGATAAATTAGATTACGATTTCGCTGTTTTATCTATGGTGCCTTTGCTTTCAAAAGAGGAATATGCCACCATGGATGACGAGTTTATCGCCTTCCGAAATGCTTTTTATAATGGTTTGAATTATAATCCAAATGAGAAACTTTTTTTTGGAATAAGCTCTTTGAATCAGGTGGCGGGAGATCTGCCTAATCCTGTAAATATGTTTATAAAATCAGTTGCGGGGCTATATGGAGGATATATTAAGATCATCCCTGTTTGGGAGATAAATATAGATACTGAATATGCGTTTAATTATGCCACACTTAGCACTGGTTATGGTTTAGGCCTTTCGAAGACCTTTGATTTTGAAGGTGCCAAATTTAAAATTGGTTTTGAAAGATATGAAATACAAGATAACTTTTTCTCAAACGGGTATCCGTACGATGATTTATACTACAGAACTATCGCTTTATCTAACGAACCTGGTGCCAGAATCTTTTTTGACTATCCGTTTGGTTTCAAGTATGGGGAAGATTCCCAGATAAACAGTGTCGATATAACCTTAGCCTTTGAAAAGGGTTTTTTCAGTTATATTTGGGATCATGGAACAAACTCAAAAGGTATTATCAACAGCAATATTTTTCGTTTCTTGTTTGACACAAAGTTAGGAGATTTTGAATTGAAATGGAAATCCTTGAAGAATGGTGAGGAAGAATTTGAGACATTTTTGATATCTTATGGATTCGAGGTGAACTTTTTATTGCCATGAAGAAAGTTGAGTTGTTGTCTCCCGCGGGAAACTACGAAAAATTGGAAACTGTGTATCACTATGGTGCCGATGCCGCATACATTGGTGGAAAAATCCTAAATTTAAGGGCGTTTTCCAAAAATTTTGAAGACGAAGAAT
>LDZT01010999.1_pt1 | contig 10310 bp, 7 predicted proteins | sample 615521 | NCBI WGS metagenome assembly LDZT01 (sample SAMN03408292, study PRJNA278302) | terrestrial metagenome | isolation source: oil reservoir sample SB1 | place: USA: Alaska, North Slope, Schrader Bluff formation | collected 2011-09 | reverse complement strand
ATCAGCGCCGTATTCTGTCCAATTAAATAGGCAATAATAGCCAGCGTCCCCACTGCCACTACCCCCATACCTACCTCTAAACCATTAAACCCTGCCAGCATATTTACCGCATTGGCTGCCCCGGTAATCCCCACGGGGATTAAGACTAAAGGGTAAAAAATGCCAAAGTTTATTACTCCCAGAAAAGGAATTCTTATCATGCTATATCCTTCTTTGATGGCCATTAAAGGAAAAGCGGCAAAGACCGGTAAAAAGGCTTTGACCCTTTGACTGATAGAAATCAAATCATCAAAGACTCCAATTATTACCACAATCAATACCGTAGATAAGACTGCCAGAATTGAGGACAAACTAACCGCAAGAAATAAATCAAAGAAGGTTCTTAAAAAGAGAGCAAAGACTATTCCGGCCCCAAAGCCAGCCGCCATTACCAGCCCACCCATCTCGGGAATCTCTTCCTGTTTCTCACTATTCATATTCTTCCCCACAATCCCCGCCCTCTTCAGGCGAGGAATTATTATAGGAAATCCTACAAAACTTACGGCAAAGGATACGATAAAAATTAAAAATACCATATCATACCTACCTTAACCTTAAGGTAATAATTTATCACCCTCTCCTTCCCCTCTCCCCTCGAGGGAGAGGGTTATGGTGAGGGGGCAGCATATTCGGAAAATACATAGCTTCTACTTCTAGTAGTATAGTGGCAATTCCTAATTTTGTTCTAAAAGATGATGCCTTTGTCCTACACTAATATTGAACTCTCTCCAGCTCGAACAAATTTCAATTCAATAGCTCTTCAAATAAATTAATATATTTTCTAGTACTGATTTTCCTCTCAAAATTCTCATCAAAATATCTTCTACCACTCAATCCCTCTTCTCTGCATCTTTTTCTATTATGATAATAATTTATTATAGCTTCTGCCAACCTTTGATAATCCCCAATTTGAACCACTTCTCCGCATTTTCCTTTTCTTATAATTTCAGTAATTTCACTTTCTCCCCCCACTATAGCAATCACTGGTCTACCGCTGGCCAAAATGCCATATATCTTGCTGGGAACTACCATCCCTTCAAAACCTTTTTCGAGAGTTACCAAAGAAACATTGGCTATTCCTAAACTATAAGTTAGTTTCTCCCGTGGTTGATAAGGGAAAAATAAAATATTATTTAACCCTCTCTCTTCAGCCTTTTTCTTGATATATTCTTTTTTAATCCCTTCACCTATAAAAACAAAAACAATATCGTTATATCCCTTATTTTGTATATTTTCAGCAGCAGAAATTATAGTATCAAATTCATGAAGATACCCAATATTACCAGAATATAAAACTACAAATTTATTTTCCAAACCCCATTCTTTTCTTAAATAATTATCTTCATCATTTTCTTCTATTACTTTTATCTTCTTACCATCTGCCCAATTATGTATAGTCATAACATGATGATTATCTGTATCATTTAAAATTTCCTCTTTTATTTTCTTTTCCATGAATTCGCCCACTGTTACCACCTTATCCATTTTTCTGATAATATATCTAGACAAAACTTTCAAGACAATAATAAAAGGCTTATTCTTTAATTTTCCTAATTCCACTGCTAAATCGGGAAATAAATCCTGCACATTATAAATAACCTTGCAATTCTTAAATAATTTTAAAATCAATCCATGAAAAGCAATAAAAGGAGGATTGGATAAGACCAATACTAAATCAGCTTTCTGGGAAAAAATGATATGAAAAAAAATTGAGAAATGGAAAGTTATATAGTTTATAACTCTGCCAGTCATACTATATTTACTCAAGGTGGTATTTTTAAGACGAACTATTTCTATCCCTTTATAAATTTCCTTCCTTGGTACATTTATTTTCTTATGATTATGATATTGATATATTTCGGTAGGATTTCCAGTAATAACCTTGACCTGATAGCCTGCCTTTACCAAATCTTCACATAAATCAAGGAGTAATTGCCCGGTAGCTGCTACTTCAGGGTAAAAATGCTGTTCAATAACTAATATCTTCTTCTTCAATTAAGAAAATTTAACCTTTCCAAACATCTTTCTTATTTTTAGCTTTATTATTTATTTTTACTATTATTTCTATACCATTCAATGGTTCTTTTCAATCCTTCTTTAAAATCCATCCTTGCTTTAAAGCCAAATTCTCGCTCAGCTCTACTGGTGTCTAACTTCCTCCTTGGTTGACCATCAGGTTTAGAAGTATCCCATATTATATCTCCCTTAAATCCAGTAAGCTCAGCAATAAGCCGAGCCAAATCACTTATAGATATTTCCAGCTCGCTACCCAAATTAACAGGGTTACTCTTGTTATATTTTTCAGTAGCAAGCAAAATCCCATCTGCAGCATCTTCTACATACAAAAAACCACGAGTTGGTTTCCCTGTTCCCCAGCAAATAACCTTGTCTTCTCTTCCCTCAACCGCTTCAGTAAACTTTTTTATCAAAGCTGGAATCACGTGAGAACTGGAAGGATTAAAATTATCTCTGGGACCATACAAATTTAAGGGGAGTAAAAAAATAGAGTTAAAACCATACTGAGCCCTATAGGCTTGAGACTGAACCAGCATCATCTTCTTAGCCAATCCATAAGGAGCATTGGTCTCTTCCGGGTATCCATTCCATAAATTTTCTTCTTTAAAAGGAACAGGAGTAAATTTGGGATAAGAACAAATGGTTCCGATGGCTACAAATTTGCTAATTTTATTTTGTCGGGCATATTCCATCAACATTGCCCCCATCACCAAATTATCATAAAAGAACTTCCCAGGATTCTCTCGATTAGCTCCAATACCTCCCACTACTGCTGCCAAATGAATAACAATGTCTGCCGGAAAATCCTTATATAATTTAACCACATCTTGTTCTTTGGTTAAGTCATACTCCTTTCTTCGAGGGACAAAAATATCTTTACAGCCTCTTTCTTTTAACTTCTCCACAACATAAGAACCTAAAAATCCTGCCCCCCCGGTTACAATCACTCTCTTATCTTCCCAAAAACTCATTCTCCACCTCCTCTGTCATTGCGAGCTTCCGTAGGAAGCGTGGCAATCTCTATCATCCTCTGTCATTCCCATTCTCTTTTGTCATTCCCGCAAAAGTGGGAATCTATCCTGTCTTCTATCATTCTCGTACATACTTATGTCATTCTCGTTTTTTCTGTTATTCCTGCTCTCTTTATGTCATTCCTGCGAAAGCAGGAATCTACATCATCCTCTGTCATGGCGAGCTCCATAGGGAGCGTGGCAATCTCTTACCCAATGGTCAAATGATTCTCCGTCCAGCCAATCCCCTTCTGTTTCAAAATCCTCTTTCCTTCACCTGGTGATTCCAATCCAATTAATTCCATATCACTATCTACCATTATCTTGACCAGCTCCTTAAAATTTATTCTCGGACTCCAGTTCAGTTCTTTTCTAGCTTTTGAAGAATCTGCTAGTAAAAGCTCTACCTCAGTAGGTCTGAAATAACGAGGGTCTATTTCCACGTATTCCTTCCAGTCTAATCCCACATAATTAAAGACCTCTTCTAAAAATTCTTTAACCGAATGAGTCTCTCCTGTCCCGATAACATAATCGTTAGGCTTATCCTGCTGTAACATCAACCACATCGCCTCTACATAATCTGGAGCATAGCCCCAATCTCTCTTGGCCTCTAAATTACCCAGATATAATTTTTTATCTTTCCCTGCTATAATCCTTGCCACTCCCCGGGTAATTTTCCTTGTTACAAAAGTTTCACCCCTCCTGGGACTATTATGAATTTTAAATAAATTAGGACCTGTTGCAAAACTTTGAGATTCTGTCTGAATATCAAAAAACCATCCATCGGGAGAAACTGTGTCAACTACTTTAATTACTTCATTTAAATCCTTTCTTAGATGTTTACCTTTATTTGATGGATTCCGAGTTCCGAATTGTACATAATAATATCTTCTTCCATCTTTGTATTCACATTTGCATTTTATCGTTTGCTCGGAAAAACTTCTAAAAATAGAAATAAGACCTAAACATAATGTTGCTGATTTTGTAGTAAATCCTTTGTATTTATATCTTTCATTGCCTGCATTTCTTCCATCTGCTAAATAATATCCGTCAAAGAACGCCCTTTTTGTCTCTATATCTGAATTCAAAATAAAGATTGGGACCTTTTTCTTCTGAGAGTGTTTTGTGTAAATATAACTTCTTAGCCAGAGCCCAAAATAAATATCATTATTAATATCTAACTGCCATATATCTTCTTTACAATTGTCAAATTTTCCTGGTCCATATGTACTTAGTCTATACGTCCAGCCAAATTGCTCTATTACCAAATGGGCTATTTCAATTAACTCTTGCTTATCTTTACCTGTTAATCTTATACGTCCCCTATCATCAATAGTCCCATCGCCAACTAAATATCCAATAAATTTAGATAATCTTTTATCTAATTTTAATTCGCCTTTACTTTCAGGGAAGCTGATTCTAAAAACTTTATCCCCTACTTTAAAGTCCTTTGTCTTTACTTCACTATTTTCTTCATCAAAACAAATATGTTCATAGGTTGCCTCATAACATGCTTCTCTTGTTTGAATTAACCTCAAGGATTTTTTCGCATCTCTATAACAACTCCCATCAATTATTTTAGTCCAACATTCACCGTTCCATACAAGAGCACCTTTATACTCATCTAATATTCCTTCATATCTGTGTTTTTCTGCTCTAAATAAATCTTCAATGGGAATGATATCTATTTTTCCATTTATATTTACAATGAGTGGAGAATTTTTCGGTACCGATTCATGATTGAACAGTATCCCATTACAGGTAAAGAGATTATATCCTTCGCGATAATTACGGACCATCCAGTAGGCATAGATTTTAGCTGCCGCATAAGGACTTCTCGCTCTAAAAGGGGTATCTTCATTCTGAGGAGCCGGCGTATCTCCATACATCTCACTACTTGAGGCTTGATAGAACTTGCATTTTATCCCGCTTCTTCTTACTGCCTCCAATATCCGAGTAGTCCCTAAGGCAGTAATATCTCCAGTATATTCCGGTATATCAAAACTGACCCGCACATGGCTTTGAGCTCCTAAATGATAAATTTCATCTGGTTTAATATTATAGATAATATTGGTAAGTTGTCCCGAATCGCTTAAATCTCCATAATGAAGATGTAATCTTACCCCTGCTAAATGAGGATCTTTATAGATATGGTCTATCCTGCTGGTATTAAAAGTACTTGCTCTTCTTATCATACCATGAACTTCATATCCTTTAGAAAGTAAGAACTCTGCCAGATAGGAACCATCCTGACCGGTAATACCGGTAATAAGAGCTTTTTTCATAAAACTTCCCCCTTATGCTCTCCTTTTTTCAATAATTTACTCATATTGAATTATATATTTCCAATGTTTCTTTACAAGTTTTCTCCCAAGAAAATTTTTTTACATTCTGTAATCCTAAACCTATCAAATTTTTTCTAGTATTAAAATCTAATAAATTATGCATAGCTCTTTCTAAATCTATAACATTTGTAGGGTTAAAGTAAATAGCTGCTTCTCCCGCAACTTCGGGTAAACTTGAAGTATTAGAACATGCTACAGGAGCTCCAGCTTTCATCGCTTCCAATATCGGCATCCCAAAACCCTCATATAAAGATGGGTAAATAAATCCGGTACAATAATTATATAAGTAATTTAATTCCTCTTGTGATAATTTGTCTAATTTAATTACAACTTGGTCAATATTCATTTCATCAATTAGCTTTTTTTCTATTTTAGTAAAATCACCACCACTAGCTACTACAAGCTTTGGCAAATTATTGCTTCTTTTTAATAAACCATAATATGCCTCCAGTAATAAATTAAAATTTTTATATCCACTTCTATTACCGAAATAAAAATAATATGAATTGTCATACAATTTTTGGTTTTGTATTGTTATAAAATTCTTTTCTTTATGAAGGAGATAGAAATCATCACTTATTCCATGCCAAATTACTTGCTTCTTTTTGCCTTTAAGTTCTGGAAAATATTCTATCATGTCATCTAAAGTATTTTTTGAAACACCAATTATATAATCAGAATTCTTCAAGGCAAGACTTTTTTGAATACTATGAATTAGTCTTTTGCAATTAAATTTTGATAAAAATTTTTCATACATAAAGTCATGAACAGTGGTAACATTTTTTATTCCCCAATTAGCATAGCGATAATAACTTGAATGAAACACATCGAAATCGTAATATTTGTCAATATTGTTTATTGGTAAATATCTTTTAATTTTAATGGGGAATATACTTTTATCCTTTATGCACTGATTATTCGGCAAGTCTATAAGACTTCTATAATAATTTTTATTTTTGTGATTATTCTCAAAATAATATATGTTATTAATATTTTTAAATATTTTTAATAAATTAAACCAATAATTGCTTATTCCACCAATTTCTTGTAAATCAAAAATTATATTATCCAATAATGCTTTATTATCCATATTATTATTTTTAAAGTAATTTTTTTCATTATAGTATTTTAGATAAAGGTAAATTTAACTTTATTTTCGGAATAAATTTTTCAAATTACTTATAGAGAAAAAACTACCATAACCTTGCAACCCAAAACAGCGAGTCAATAACCCCTGGAGATATACTTCTGGTAAATAAACAAATTTTATTGTTCTCTCATCATCTACTTTTTCTCCTCTACCATAGGCAAAATAACAATTAATAAACTCTTTCTTATTTAATTCATAGTATAAAGTACGAGCCATTTTTGCGGCTCCACCTCTGTAAAACTCCGTATTTATCATTAATATTTTTAATTTTTTAATCATTATTTTGTTTAATCTCATCAAACACTTTTAAGCTTCGCTTCTGCTTCTGTACCCTTGCTTTTGCATCAACAACACCTAAACTTCTTTAAACTTTTATATGCCTTTAACAATTTTTGTTTCTCATCATCCCAGCTATAATGTGCTAAAAACTCAGGAATATTTATCCTATAGTTTTCCAGGTGTGAAAGCACCTTCAAAATAGCCCGTCGAATGGAATCAGATTCTTCGGGAACGAATATCTCTCCAATCGAGCATACACCCAACATCTGCACTAACGGAGGTTGGTTAGAGGCAACAACCGCTAAACCTGCCTGGACATATTCATGAATCTTATTCGGTGTGCAAAGGAGATTATTTGTCTCTTTATTAGAATAGATCACTACACCAACAGACGCTGCCCGCATAATAGTCATCAGATGACCTTTAGGAAGCTTTCCTGTAAAGAAAACATATCCTTGAAGTTCGAGAACATCAGATAATTTCTGCAAATGATCAAGATCAGGGCCATCACCCGCCATAATTAAAATACACTTATCTTGCAATCCAACAAATGCCCGTAGCAAATTATCTAGACACCGAGAATGGATATTCATATCCCCCTGATATACCACAAGAGGCAATCCCTGCTCCAGTATATCCTCTATAGGATACTCGAAAGACTCTGTGTCACTTTCTAGGGTATACTCCTCTACCGAAGAAAAGTTCTTTACTACAACTGGTGGTTCTCTCAAACTGTAATAATCCCTTAGTACCTGCGCGCGTTCCTCACTTGTAGCAATAATCATATCATAGCGATTGATCGATATACGTTCTAAGCTAGCAAAGAGCCAGTGACGCACATGTGACCGTTCCTTAATTCCAGGCAAGAACTCATGTGCATCGTAGATGCAAACAGCTCTATTCATCTTCGCAATAATCCAACCGTGTAATACCACGAAATAATCGTGGGCATGAACGATATCCGGTTGAACTCGTAATCCAATCAGTATTGTCTTGACGAAGAAAAAAACGTGGCTCAACCACCTTGGGCTTGATGGTATACATACCTGTAAATAGCGAATACGAGTTTCTAGACATATGGGACAATCCCCAAGACCTGATAGGATTACATCATAATCACGTGCAAGCGCCTCCGCAGTGCGGAGTACTCTTCCGTCATATCTTACCTCACTGAATACGATCATTAGAATAGTTCGGCGGTTTCGATCTGACATATTAAACTTTTATCCTTTCACCTATCCACGGAACACGTTTCCTCCCAATGTCACAAAGAGCCGGCACAACGCCTCGCCCGACAACTAACAAGATTAGGAAAGTAGTGATAACTGTAAGATCAAGAAGTCCGTAGAAGATGCTATTCATTGCTATCATCATAACCCATATCGTTCCAAATACACACAAAGCAACTGTAAATGCGTCTCTTCGCATGGAATTTATCAAAATGTCTAATACGAACACACAGTATTGAGCGAACACAGCAAATAGTACCAAGCCTATGTAACCAAAGTTAACATAACCTTCAACTGCATGCGGAACTGGGGCTCCACCTACCCCCCCGTATAAATAATAGAATATCACGCTTGAAAGATTTACGTGCTCATATGGAAGGAGACTACCTGGATTTGAGATCGTTACTCCACCGTAAAAAGGAATAAGGTCTGGAAACACACCAAATGCTACTCCAGAATTCATTGTGTATGCCTCCAATATCCGGTGGACAAGCATTCGTAGGATATCAAGCGGCTCTGCCACTGGATAATAAATTTTATAGAAAACCACTACTGTAATAATAGCAATCGCAAATATAGCTATAGTACTCGACTTAATTCTGCCTTCTGCTAATACCTTCGCTATAACAAGTGTGATGAAAAGCCATAATATTTGTCCTTTGAACAAGAAAAGTATACTTAGTATAATACTAAGAAAAAGGCTAACAATGAAAACAATCGTGTAAATACCATTATATTTCATAAGCTTTAATATAAAGGTATAAGCAGTCAAGAAGATAGGTAGATAATAGAACCCAATATTAAACCAGTGAAAATCTATAAATCCATGCTCTGTCCGAAGTGTGTGTATGACATTAGCAGATAAAGGCTCATAACCTTTTAGAATCAGCACAAGAGGATATTGACCCCCGCGTAGTGTATTGCCTACAACAATAAAGAAGACAACCAGCCATAGCAGAGAAACAGTGAGAAGCCCCCCTCTCTCTGGCTTCCAGAAATTTATTTTACCAACCATTTCTATCCTACCTTGCCTGGAGTCAGACCAAAGATACAGGGGCAAAAAACAAATAAATGATATGTAAATTAAATAAAAACCTATAAGTGCTCTGCCTGGACTTATTACATCAGGTACTGAAATGTAAATTGAAAAGAACAGCGAGTACATTCCAGCAACATTCAGCACGCTAAAGGACAGAAAATACATAAAAAAGAGGAAATGACGGCGCCAGAATCCAGTTTTAAAGAAATAAGCAATTAAGCTAACTATAACAAAAACGAGTAAAGCATAGCAAATAGAGAATTCCACCACTTTAAGTCCTATCTCCTTTCTTAACTAACAAATTAGTTTCACCTATATTTTCCTTTTACAAAACCTTGGGACTGAAATATCGTCCTAAATTGTCTATTTTTTAATCAGCTTGTTGTATCGTATGAAATTCCTTTGAAGAATCTTAGCTCCAAGAGCCCGAAATTCTATGTATTTCCTTTCAAACATAATTTGCTCGTGACAATCTTACCAAATCATTCATCAGCCATCTAAATCATTAGGTAACTAAAATAAGCTTTCGTCTACTGTTTTCATTGTACAATGCTCACATTCCTTAATTATACATTGCTATAGTTTCACATTGATTAAACTTGTTTCTCTCTTTGGAATCGACGGTATATAAGTAAGTTTTTAGTTAAAGATTATACTCGCATTAGAATGCATCTTTTAAAACAAACCTTTAAAGTTTTAACTATCTCGCCTTTCTCAAGAGGAATTCTTTGCCAATAATTTTTGCATTTCTCCAGAAGTCAATGCCCCAAGAAGAAAGTAACCTTTTTCTATTATACACATCTTCAATTCTTTTAACAGTTCAAAAATAATATAGTTTTATAATTAAATTAACTTATCGAAATTCTGCTCAAATTTGATTAGCTGAATCACTTTAACTCCCCTATTTGGTATTGGCTAGAGCTTCCTAAGAGCTAACGAATCTATTTAAGTCTTTGAAAAACTGCATATCCCATATATTCGCTGGACCGTATATTGCACCAAGCTTCTTCAGCTTACAAGCTGCTATCGCCATGGGCTTTATCAGAACCTTTCGCTCTGCCCCTTTTGGTTGGGAGTTCTTGGAATCTATAAATAATACAGTAAATAGATACCCACGGGCAAGCCCGTGGTTCTTTTAAAACAATTCAAGCTTCGCTTGACCTAAATCCTGGCTCTGTTGGAATTGGACATATTTGATGATAC
>LDZT01000088.1_pt1 | contig 10312 bp, 8 predicted proteins | sample 615521 | NCBI WGS metagenome assembly LDZT01 (sample SAMN03408292, study PRJNA278302) | terrestrial metagenome | isolation source: oil reservoir sample SB1 | place: USA: Alaska, North Slope, Schrader Bluff formation | collected 2011-09 | reverse complement strand
ATGCCTGCCCTTTTTGACGAGGCAGCCAGGTTATCGTTCATATAAATCCGGTAAAGGAACGGTTTTTGGAAAAATTAATGTTTGACGGGTAGTAATATATATCCAATTTTCTTCCTCGCTGCTGATTTCCCGTGAACTTTTCAATTCGACAAGATAACGATCAACGACCTCGAACAGGTCCGTGTCCTTGCTCCACAAAATGGAAATGTCGGGAATGTATGACTTATCTCTGCAGGCCGATCTCACCCAGTTCGATATACTTGATCAGCGCATTCAAGTCGTAATTGACTTGTTTAAAAACGGTTTCGCTCATTGTCTCACCTTTGGGCTAACGCCTGGGATCACCCGCCGCTTTCAGCGGTCGGCTGAAGTGAATTGTTAGGTGAATATTCGTCATTGACTTCCATCCAATGAGGTAGCGGGCTACCAGTTGCTTCGGAGTATAGCGTTTCAGGAGCAATATCTATTTCATTCTGCCAAGTAAGAATACCAAGTTCAGTATTTATTGTAAAATTACGAAAAAATTCTATATTACGGAAGCGCTCAAATATTCCTCCCCTGGTCAAATATTTTGAAAAATCCATTATTCCTTTTTTTCCATCGTCAAACTCTATTTCGATTTTATAATCTCCTTTGTAAACCGCGGATATAACATCATGAATCATTGTTAATCTCCTCCTAAACCAAAGGGTTAATTTTCGATAAGGATTGATTTTTCCTCGCAGCTTCCCAGTTATGCATCAATTCCTCCTGACGTTGAGAAGCCCATTCCATCACGAGTCCCAAAGCGCGAGGTGAAAATTTTCCTTCAATAATACGCAATGAGCTGATTTCGATAACCACATAATCATTTCCATATCGTGCATAGAAATGAGGCGGATTATGTTCATCGTAATACATTGAAATAATGATCCCAAAAAATCGGGAAATTTCAGGCATGTAAAAGCTTCCTTTATCTTTAATCATTAATATTTTATCACACCTAACGTTCGGGTTCAGCGGCGTACACTGGAACCCGTGGTTAGCTGCTTTATTCTTCGGGTTCCTGAGGGAGGTTCTTCAGGTTGCGAAGATACCGTTTCACATTGAATTCCCTCTTGTTTCTCAGGATATCCCACACCTCAAGACACACCGCCTGAGCGATGTAAATCTTCGCATCTGATTGTGAGATGCCCTCTGCCTTGAGTCGCTCGAACGTCTCCCGCGTTTGCGGAGGATCGTTAGCCTCAAGCTGATTGTCGACTATGTCCAAGAACGCGCGCTTTAATCGTGGATTAGTCTTTTCCATTCTCTATCTCACTTCAGCCAACCATTGATTGACAGGCAAATTTGCCTTGCCATATTATCTTCAATTTTGTTAATATACTAGCAGGTAAAAGCGTCAAATGTCAACACATACAAACACACCTAAGAACAGAAAACTGCTTGATGAAATACGGGATGTGAAGCGGCTTCGCCACTATTCAATCCATACGGAGCAAACATAATGTGACTGGATTAAACGGTATATAGGGATATGGAGACCCTGGTTTGCGTGCGCTACTTACTGTTGAGCATCGAGAATCGAGAAAACAAAAGATGACCGCTCCTGGGGTGGTCTTTTCTTTTATTTCACTTCAATGGCGGGGGCAGATAAACCGGTTTTCCCTATCATCCGGAAGCAAGCATTTGGAAGGGTGGCCGCAAAGGGGGCAAACAGGCGCTTCCAGGCGGTGGGCCAGCGGGTTGTATAAGACAGTTGTCTCCAATAGCTGCTTTTTATGTTGCAGTTCCAGCTTAATGTGCAAGCGGGGCAGGCGGTAGTCCACAATGTGGTCCAAGTGGAGATTGGCTTCTATAGCGTAGCGCTCAAGCGTATCCTTTTCCCGGCGCTGACGTTCCGCTTCTACGGCCGCCAGCTTTTTTGCCAGGCGTTCCCTTTTGTCTTTTTCTTCGGTTGCTTCAAGTTTATTTTTAATTTCCCGGTTCATCTGGGAATAATATCCGGATACTTTGGTCAGTTCCTTTTTTAGCCGTTCTTTTGACTGGCGCTGAAAGATTAATGCTCGCTCCTTGGCTTGCTTTTCTGCTTCTTGGCAAGCAGCCTTATAAAATTTAGCCGGGGAAATACTTTTTGCCCGAGGCAACTGCCAGGAAGGTTCTTCTGCGGCCATTATCCTTCCCCACCAGGCAGTAAAATCAGGGACTACCAGGCCGGTGTATCCATCCACCACAATTTCCAATAACTCCTCTGTTTTTTCGTATGAAGAAAATACGGCCCGAAAGTAAAAACCTCTCAAGGTATGTCCTTCTAACCACTTGTGGATAACCTTTGGCGGACGACAGTGTCTAAACTCAATTTCTTTTAAAATTTCTTGCTCTAACCATCCCGCCTGCTTAAAGCTTCCCTCCGGGCCATAAAGGATAGTGTAGCGACCATAGCCCATGGCCAGTTCCGCCAGCCGGTCCAAAAAAGGGCTGCCGTAAGTAACAAAGATGGCTTCTGGATTTTCCTGGGCCACCTCATAGTCAAAGGTCAGCAAAAGGTCCTCCTGGTCTTTAAGGTAAGGGAGCCCTTCGGGTAAAAGTGCTTCCAGCAGTTCATAACCGGCTTCCTCTAAGACAGCACCGGTCCGTTCAAGATAAGCAGTAACAAAGGAACGAGGGCCAGTTCTTTCGACCGGCAGCATAAGCTTTTCTCCCCTTAACCATAATTTTCAGAAGGTCTTTTGCGCTCAAAGAATTTATTCAAAACCTAAAAAGCTTTGGATTTAATCATTTACCGGCAGTAATTCTCCCAAAAGCCGCTCATCAATTTCCTTTACCGCCAGGTATTGTTTTTTGGCGGCTGACAGCCTTTCGCCTAAATCCTCCAGCCCGGCATGTAGACTTGCTTCATCGGCTGCCCCGGCCCAAATATCCATGATTATGTCTTCAAAATTCCTTTTTCCCTGCAAATTACCCAAAATCAAGTCCAATTCCCCCACCACCAGCTGAAACATATTAATTTTTGCGTCCAGTAATTCTAACATACTGGCTTCCACTGTCCCGGCCGCCGATAAATTATAAATGTAAACATCCCTAACCTGCCCCAAGCGGTGAAGGCGGCCAATGCGCTGTTCAATGCGCATGGGATTCCAGGGCAGGTCGTAGTTAACAATAACGTTGCAAAACTGCAGGTTGCGCCCTTCGCTCCCCGTTTCGGTGGAAACCAGGACCCGGGCTTCGCCGGCAAAGGCAAGCACCTGCGCTTCCTTTTCAGTCCGCCGCATTCCTCCGGCCAGCTTGGCCACCTTAAACCCTTCTTTTTCTAAAAGGGCGGCTAAAAAATGCATGGTTTCCACAAAACAGGTAAATACCACCACTTTTGCCGGGATTTTTTTCAGCAGGCGCACAAGCACCTCGACCTTGGCCCGGCGGGGCACCCTTTTTGCCTGCTCGGCCAGGCCATGAAGAACACGCCTTAAAGATAGGGGATGATTTTCACCAAGGGCCATTTTTTCCAGGGTGGGCAGAACCGATTCAATGCTGCTGCCCACTTCCCGCTGCAAGGTTTTTAAAACAAACTGGTTTACCCTCCCGGAAATTTTTCCTGTTTCCTGGGCATAATGACCGCGTACAAAAGAAGTTAACCGTTGGTAGAAAGCAGCTTCTTCCGGGGAAAAGGCTACCTCCACCACTTCGGCGTGGCGTTTAGCCGTAATTACTCCCGTTTCGCTCCTTCTGTTTCGCACCATCACTTCCCGAACTAGTTTTTTTAACTCTTCGATATTTTTTGGCTTTAAAGTGTCCCCTCTGGTGATATATTTGCGCTTAAAAGAAGAGGCCGTTTCCAATTGGCCAGGTTGGAGTAAAGTAATCAGGTTAAACAATTCTTCCAGGTCGTTTTCTACAGGAGTGGCGGTAAGTAAAAGCATGTATTTCTTTTTGAGCTGACTCACCAACTGGTAAGCCTGGGTTTTTTGCTTTTTCAGGTGGTGGGCCTCGTCAACAATCACCAGGTCGTAAACCGGCTCCAGCACCATATCCCGGTGCGGTTCTCTTTTGGCCGTATCTAAGGAAGCAATAATGTAAGAGAAATTTACCCAGGGGCGGGGAGTTGATTTGAAAAGAGGAGCGTCATAGGGAACAAAATCAAGGTTAAACTTGGTTTGCATTTCTAAGCGCCACTGTTCCACCAGGGATGGGGGGGTAAGGACCAGTACGCGCCGGGCCAGGCCCCGCATGAGGTATTCCATCATAATCAGGCCTGCTTCAATGGTTTTCCCCAGGCCTACCTCGTCGCATAAAAGCGCCCGCCCCCGCAAATGTTTTAAAACGTGGCTTACCGTAGCCAACTGGTAGTCCAACAACTGAATGTCCCGGGCAGCCTTAACCGAAAGTAGTACCTCAAAACCCGGAGAGAGGAGCAGGCCCAATGCCTGTCGGTGAAGGTAAAGGTCAGCAACTGGCGAAGCAGCACCATTTTTAACCAAATTTAAAATAAGGGTGTCCTTTTCTGGAAAGAAAGTTACCTTAACCGGCGGATTTTGTACCCTATCCCCCTGGCTTTCCGTTTCAGGGGCGGGCTCTTCTTGAGCCTTAAAAATTGCCCCCTTCCAGCGGAGAGTTTCTTTCCGGGTTTTTTTTCTTTCTTCCCGGTTTGTTTTTTGCCTTGCCCTTTCTTGAACATCCTTGGCGGCGGAAAGGGTCTTTCCGGCGTCCTTTTTTACCGGCCCGGTTTTTCGGACCGCTTTTTCCTCCGGCGCAAAGAGTTCCAATTGTTCGTGAGGTTGCGCTTTATTCCTGTTTAGATTTTCCTCTTTCTTTTCTTTTATCTTTTCTTCTTTATCCGTTTTCATCTTAAGCTCACTTTAGATTATTCCGGAACTTTTTCCGGCACTTTTCTATATTTAATTACCTGTCCATTTAACCTATCCGCATGGATTAGATTACAAAGAAATACATGGGTTTTTACTCTTGTTAATTGTCGTATATCATGAGGTTAGTATACTGTTATTACCTACCCCCCTACCGTTTGCTTCTAACTTATCCTCGAGGTCACTTCTAAATACTCCTTTTATTAATCTTCCATCTCTTAGATATTCAAAGAACTCAGCATAGCTGTTGGGACTTAAAAAATGGAAAATATACCTTTGGTTGATCCCTGCATCTTCTAATTCTCTATTTAGATTTATAAAATGTTGCCTTGCCCACCGCAGTTTTGCCTTGTTTTCATCAGAATCATCGTCATCAGCTTTTATTTCAACGACTACAATAAAATCAGTTCTGTTTTGATGTATTTTAATAATAAAATCTGGATTAAACGCTTTTTGCTCAGGATGCTCTCCTTTTCTCCATGAATATTCAATATTATAAAACCCTTGATCTCTTGACTTAAACCAGGCATCAATTTTTTCAGCATTTTCTTTTTTACCCAAATGTTCTACAAATCTTCTTTCAGGTTCTGCTTTTGTAAAGATAATATCAAGAGGTGTTTTAAACAGGTATTGATTTATCTTTATTTCTGCACTTTTAAGGAAACTTTCATCATTTATAACATCTTGAAGAATATCTTTGACTTCTTCGGTCAATTCATTTTCATAAACATCAGTATAAAAAACAGTTACATTACGCCTTAAATTTCCAACAGCAATGGTTTCTTTATCCATATCCAATGAAGATAAAGGTTCTGGTTTATTTGCTTTTCTTATATTTACAACAGTTTTTCCTTTTTTTCTTAGCAATGTTCCAAATGCTTGAAGTATCTTTTGCCTATTTTTCTCAACTAATCTATTTCCCTTGATTCCTACTTTATCCATTGAAGTCCTAACTATTTTTTTAATTACTTCTTTGGGTGGTAATTGATTTTTGGTATACTCACCTTCCGGGAGTTTTAAAATTTTACCTTCCCATTCCCTTGTCTTAAACTCTTCATAAATTTTATTTACAATTTCGTCAACCATAAAAGTGTTATACTCAACTAATGTATCTTTACTAAAAATAGACCCGGCTAAACTCAGTTTCATCATATACTTTCTTCGTTACAAAGCATTTATCTTCCTCAGATTTTCCTTCGTCAAATTTGCCTTCAGATCCTTTTATGATTATAGTCGTATTATGAATTATTTCATCCTTTCTAAATAAATCAGTAATTGCCATATATTATTCCTTTCGAGAAATTTTATATTGCAAAATATCATTTATATTATATCATAAAATTATAAGAATCCAACATTAGTAGAAATACTGTATAAGAACTGCTATTGTGGCTTGGTTCTAACCTTTCCAACCAGGTTTTCAACCTGTTAAACTTCACAACCTAGGCTCGGTCGATCAAAAGTTGAGTATATAAAGAATATCTTCCTTGAGATTAATCCACAATCGTCTTTAAAAAAGCATCTGCGGCGTCGGCGTAGAATTCTATATTAATTTTTGTTGCCATTTCATCCGGCAGATCGAAAAGCTGTCTTCTGGAAGAGATGGGCATGAGCAATACTGCAGCGCCTTTCTCTACAGCAAGTTCCGCAACAGCAACCGGGTTTGGAATCATTTCAATAGAACCACCCAGGTTTAATGCGCCAACAATTATTAAACCGCCTTTTACGCTTCGTTCTATTAACCCGCTGCAGAGCGCAATGAGCACCGGCAAGCCGAGCCCCTGTCCGGAATGATCCATATCCATAGCACGCAGCTGAATTGAAAATTCATGGGCGCGCGGGTCGCGGTCACCAACGAGTTCTTTTGCCCTTATGTAAAGGTTCTGTTCACCATAACGCACGCTTTCCCGGAAAGGCGGAGGAACAGGAGTATTGAGAATCCTTACACCATTTCCCGGTCCTGCTGCAGCTTCAATCCTGAATAAAGCCGGCGAGGCGTCTTGTCCGCCGGGGCTAATCGCCCATACCTGTCCGGGAGGAAGCGGATCGCTTTCAATGGTTTCATTGGTATGCAGCTCAGGAGTTGAAACAAACTGCTCAATTCCATCAACGCCCAGCATATAGCTGAAATGCGTGTTTCTAAATTCGGTTTTCAAGCAGCGCTTTTGCTGTTCTTTAATCCTCCGTCTGGCTTCTAACGCAATACGGATGATTATTTCAAGTTCCTGATCAGGAACTGATATTTCAGGGTCGGGAAAAATAAGTTTAATAAGGCCGTTTACGGTTTTGTTTACGGCTTCAATGTCCCTTCCGCTAAGCGCCCCTCCCCAGTTAACCCGCCCCTGCAGGACCGATAACCTGTTCACATTGCGGAGCTTGCTCCAGCACTCTGAAATAAAATCGCTGACCAGGCCAAAATGGTCGGTAAAATGCATGTGTGGATTTAATTTGGGGAATTCCCACCCGGGGCAATAGGAATGAATCCGGTCCATGAAAGCCGTATCATTGCGCATTTCAGTTGGCAGAGGGCTAAGCAGGTGGCCGATACGCTGCTGCTGCTGAACATCTACATCAAGGTTTCCCAGCATCACTATTCCGCCAAAAGCCCGGATACTTTCCTTGCCGCGTGAAAATTCACCGGAAGCCATATAACCTTTCATAATATTTACGCCATCCTTCTGATCGAAGGAAATACCGGAAACTTCATCAAAACAGACGACATCATAGTGGCAAACAAGCCCCTTCTGGCCGTTGGAGTTGTTCACAAACATCTTGGCAACCGTGGCCTTGCCGCCCGAAATCAGATGGGAGTAAGGCGATATCTGCTGGTAAATATGGCTTTTGCCAGTGCCCCGCGGGCCTAATTCCACCAGGTTGTAGTTCCTTTCCACAAAAGGGACCATCCTCAACAGGGTTACCATCTTCGCCCGCTCGGTGAGGTTCTCCGGCTCCAGACCTATAGAACGGATGAGAAAATTCTTCCACTCTTCTGTTGTAAATTCCCTTCTTCCTTTCTCCAACACCATTAACACATCAGTCTTGGATAACTGAATGGGCCTGAGGCTGTCAATCGCAAAAGGACGCCCGCTTTTCTCGGTGGCAATAGCCGAATCATATGTCAGGTTAACCTCGGCGTAAAAACCGTCAGTTAACATTCTTTCGTTATCATGGACCAGATTATCTTCTATTCTGACATCTTTAAGGCCCAGGCTGGGGAGTTCCGCGATGAAGCAATCGTTCCGGGAGTCCAGGCGGGCTTTCAGGAGATCAATTATTTTGATTGAACCTCTTTCCCTGGCCCTGGCTTTGAAGAGTTCCTCGTCTCCGGTCCGGACTGTACGATCTTTAAGCTGCCTTTCAACAATCTGAAGGCCTTCCTCTATCTCTCCCTCATCTATGGTTGCGCAGTAACGCCCCAGCAGGAATTCCACAACATAGGTAGGAACCGGATACTGGCGGCTGTATTTACGGACTAAATCCTTACGGACCAAATAGCCGTCAAAAGCTGACGCGCCCAGTTTATCGATTTTATCTATTTGCATTTAACTGTCACCTCCAACGGTCGTTGCCTGTTTTTTAACTACCTGCCCGGAAGGGTCCAATAACACCAAACTGACTGCCGTACCTTCAAGTGTTTCATCCTCTACAAGAAGAGATATCTGCCCTTCGGGATCATTCTGCTTTGGCCTGGTAATTCCGGATTCCGGGTTATTTGGCTTGGTCCGCAGTTCGGCGGAAATTTCCGTGCTGCCACTGTCCAAAGAAACGCGGCAGCGCATACCCGACCATTTAATGCCCACAATATTCGCTGAAACAGGGGCAGCGGCAATATTCGAAACAAATATTAAATCGGCGACAAGGCATTCCTGCAGACTTACACCCCCGTGAGCATATTCATCACCTTTTATAAAAAGATGGATGCCAGGCGGATAAGCGAAATTCATCAGCTTATTCCAATACCAGCCTGCTGTTGGAACTTCAACATGTGAACCCGGCTTAATTGCGGCGCACCGGGCCCAACGGCTTTCAGTCAGGTATTTCGGCAGGCTCAGGGAGGGCAGTCCGCCAGGAACCAGCAGCCAGCCGTGGTCTGTCACTACACGAATCTTCTTCCAGCCGGCTTCAAACAAGGTTTGAATTCGCTCCAGAAGCAGCAGAAGCTGATCTTCAATTCTGCCGGCGAGTTTCGCCTGCATTGCGTGACCAATCTTGTCAAATTCACCAAATTCCGTCCAGGCCCGCGCTTCCGGTTTATCCGGCTCGCCGGTTTCGGTGGAGTCAAGCGACTGGTAGCCCGCTTCAGCAAGCATCTTTCGAAAACGGTTGGTATTCAGCGGCAGGCCGCCTTCAGCAACGACCGGTTGAAAATCTTCAGATTGCGGTTGACCGGCAAGCTTTTCAGCTATGGGCGATCTTGCCGGTTTTGTTGTGGCTGTCACAGTCGGCAAGCCCGTCCAATATCTTTTTGCGCTAACTTTAATATGCTGTTCCCCGGCCATTCTGATTAATCGCTGGCCCAAGTCAAAGCGTAATCCGTCCACAAACAGCAAACATTCGCCTTGTTCCGCAGCAATTATGTTGGAGTTATCCGTATGATCAGGCAGAGGAGCCGCGTCAATCAGGCTTTGGAAATGCCTGGCTGCATCCTCAAGCCAGGGAAGATAAATACTCCTGATGGCGGTTTCCACCGCTTTTGTATCCTGAGCTGTTTTAACACCGGCAACAGCTTTCAGGACAGCGTCATCAGCCAGATAACCCCCGCCCGAATAATTTTCAGCCATCTTTTCCGGAGTATCCCCGCCAATATTTTGCGATGTTTGACGCGCCAACACTGCCAGGCTCTTCAAAGCCCCGGCGAGCGGACTGCGGCCAAGCCTGGCCCAAACCCAATCGCGGCGCATACCATGCTGCTTCTCAAGTTTCTCTATATTCTGCCTGGAGATAGCGGAATTATGATGTTCCAATTCCAGAAGACTGTCTCGAAGCGCATCTTCCTCTGCTTCGTTTTCATCAGGCCAGGGTTCTTTATCGAAGATCAACCTGCCAGGTTTTGAGCGCTTGAGCAAATCCGGTATATTCGGATAAAGGGCCGGGGCTTCTGAGTACCTCCGCCATATGGCCAACCAGGCTCCTTCGCGCAGGCCGAGCTTTTCGCCGCCGGCGAGATCGCTTTCATTAGCCGGATCGTAGTTCAGTTCAACCCGGCAGCGTGAACAGAATGCCGCCCATTTGTTATCGTCCCAATTTTCCCGTAATCGCGCCGGATCGTTCAACCAGATCAGCAAATCCCTTTGTGTATCCGCAATCATCAGCTTATCAAAGTCTTCGGCTTCAAGCCGTTTGCCCCGAAGCCTTGCGATAGGGGTCGTTGCCAACTGGGCAAGCGCCCCGCGCATCGCTTTCCGGGTCTGCTTGTCCAGGGCAAGGTCAAGACAAAGACCGATATCTTCCGAAGTAAGAAAAGCCTCAATTGT
>LDZT01004596.1_pt1 | contig 10322 bp, 12 predicted proteins | sample 615521 | NCBI WGS metagenome assembly LDZT01 (sample SAMN03408292, study PRJNA278302) | terrestrial metagenome | isolation source: oil reservoir sample SB1 | place: USA: Alaska, North Slope, Schrader Bluff formation | collected 2011-09 | reverse complement strand
AAATAGTCCACTTTTGAAATTTAACTAACAGTGCTTTTTAGAATAAAGCAAATTTTAGAAGGCCTTTTATTCATTTTAGTTCGTCATCTATTTCTTTCCCTCAAACAATCTTCCCAGAATTAACTTATAACCATCGGCACCATAATTTAAGCATCTTTTTACCCGGCTAATAGTTGCTGAACTTGCCCCTGTTTTATGGGCAATCTCTTCATAGGTAGAGCCCTCACTTAACATTCGGGCCACTTCAATTCTTTGGCTTAATTCCTTAATCTCGTTAATGGTAGCTAAATCTTCAAAGAAGCTATAACATTCCTTTTCGTTTTTTAGGAGTAATATTGCCTTAAATAATTGGTCAGTTAATTCATCTCTCCAACGAGGATAATTTCCCATTTTATCACCTCATTTTCTTCTTCTTTTTAATTCCTCAAATATTTCTTGAGGAGAAATATTGCAATTACCCAAAGCTACTAACGTATGAAACCATAGATCGGCCACTTCATACACAATTGCACTTTTATCTTTATCTTTAAGGGCGATAATAACTTCTGCTGCCTCTTCTCCTATCTTTTTAGGCAGTAAACCTTCAGAATTAGCCAGTAATTTACAAACATAAGAATCGCTTTTGTAATTTAATTCTCTATCTTGAATTACCTGATATATCTCATTAATAATTTTATTGTCTATTTCTGATTGTTCACCCCTACTCTCCCCTTGAGGACATTTTATTCTCTCTGCTTGTTCTTTTCGTAAAAGACGAGAAGGCTCAACATTAATTTCTTCTATTTTATCACCCTTAATCTCTTTAAAAAAACAGGAATAGTTTCCGGTATGACAGGCAACCCCTTTCTGCTCTACCAAAACTAACAAGGTATCATTGTCACAATCTAAGACAATCTTTTTTATCGACTGAATATTCCCAGAAGTATTACCTTTAAACCATAATTCCCTTCTGCTCCTACTGTAAAAACAAGTTCTTCCTTCTTCTAAAGTTTTTTCCAAGGATTCCTTATTCATATAAGCTAACATTAAAACCTGCTTGGTCATCTCATCCTGAATTATAACTGGTATTAATCCTTCTTTATTGAATTTTATTTGGCTTAAAATTTCGCTTTTATTCATTATTCTTCTCACCCTTCACCTTCTCCTTCGCCAGTCTTATTTCTACTCCTCTTTGTCCTAAAAATTCTTTAACTTTTGATATAGAATATTCTTTTTTATGAAATATAGAGGCAGCCAAAGCAGCATCCGCCTTCCCCTTAACTAACACCTCATATAAGTGCTTCGGTTCACCTGCACCACCAGAAGCAATAATGGGAATACTAACATTTTCTGAGACCATTTTAGTTAACTCAATATCATACCCTTCTTTAGTTCCATCTTTATCCATACTGGTAAGCAATATCTCTCCTGCTCCTAACTTTTCCACTTTTTTAACCCAATTCAATATTCTTAAACCGGTCCTGGTCCTTCCACCATTAATCACTACTTCCCAATCAGAATCTACCTTTACAGCATCAATAGCTACTACAATAGTAGAACTGCCAAATTTCAAAGAAGCCTCCTGGATTAGGAGAGGATTTGTAACAGCTGCTGTGTTAATAGAAATTTTATCTGCTCCTGCCCTTAATACATAATATATATCTTCCAGATTTCTTATCCCTCCCCCTACAGTAAAGGGGATAAAAACTTTTTCTGCTGTCTTTTCCACTAATTCAATTATGATATTCCTCTTTTCCCAGGAAGCAGTAATATCCAGAAAAACCAGCTCATCTGCCTCTTCTTTCTCGTAAAAAGAAGCCATTTCAATTGGGTCTCCCTCATCTATCAAATTAATAAACTTAGTCCCTTTTACCACTCGACCTCTATTTACATCCAAACAAGGTATAATTCTTTTGGTAAGCATTATCAATTCCTCTTTCATCCTTAGTTAGTTGGTTAGCTAGTTAAGATAGTAAAAAACAAAAAGTATAAAGCACAAAGTTAAATTCGTATCTCGTGATTTGTATCTCGTATTTAGTTAGCTGGTTAGCTAGTTGAGGAATGAGTATATTGAAGAATTAATACTAAACTAATTAACCAACAAACCAGTTAACTAGCTAACTAAGTACTAACGACTATTCACTAACGACTAATTCTAGTGCCTCTTCTAATATAATCCTCCCTTTATAAAGGGCCTTGCCGATAATAATCCCCTCCAAGCCCAAATCCTCAAATTTCTTTAATTTTTTAACATCATCTAAACAAGCAATTCCTCCAGAACAAATAAGGGGAATATTAACATTTTTTACCATTTTTTCTATATTACCTATATTGGGGCCTATAAGGGTTCCATCCCTTTTAATATCAGTATAAATTATTCGTCGAGCACCTAACCTCTCCATCTCTTTGGCAAAATCCAGAGCATCGACAGAAGTAATATTCTGCCATCCTTCTATAGCCACATATCCCTCTCTGGCATCAATACCCGCTATTACTTTTTCTGAAAAATCCCTAAATAATCTCTTTGCCAGGGGCTTATCTTTCCAAAGAATTGTACCTAAAATTACTCGATTCGCTCCCAGGTTTATTAATCTTTCTACTTCTTCATATTTCCTAATTCCCCCTCCTGTTTGAATGGGAATATTAATTTTTTTAATAATCTTTTCCAACAAAGAGCTATTGATTAATTTTCCATATCGGGCTCCATCTAAATCTACTACATGAAGCATCACCGCCCCTTTATTAGCCCACTTTTCAGCTACTATTACCGGGTCATCAGAAAATATCTCCACATCTTCAAATTGACCCTCTGTAAGCCGAACACATCTGCCTTCCTTAATATCTATCGCTGGAATCATTAACATTTACTTAACTCTCCAAAATTCTTTAAAATTTTTAATCCTGAAGCACTACTCTTTTCGGGATGAAATTGAACCCCGAATAAATTGCCTTTCCGAATAGATGAGGGGAAAGCTAAACCGTAATCAGTGGTAGAATATATTATTTTCTGATTATCTACTTCACAATAATAAGAATGAACAAAATAAAAATAAGATTCATCCGGAATATCCCGAAAGATAGGATTCTTATTATAATTAGAATTATGAGTAAATTTTATTTTATTCCACCCTAGATGAGGGCATTTCACTGAATTAGAAAATCTCTTAGCTCTACCTGGGATTATATTCAATCCTCTGTAAAAACCGCCTTCTTCACTAAAAGTAAACAATAACTGCATCCCCAGACAAATACCCAAAAAGGGCTTGCCCATTCTTATAGCTTCAACTAATTCTCTGCCCATCTTCTTATCTTTCAAGGATTTAATAGCATCCCTAAATGCCCCCACTCCCGGAAGAACCAAAGCACTGGCTTTTTTAATCTGGTTGGGTTCATCAGTTATTACCGTTTTATATCCAACTGCGGCAAAAGCATTTTGCACACTCTTTAAATTTCCCATCCCGTAATCTATTATCACTATCATCCTCTTTATTCTCCCAATCCTCTAATCAATAACCCCTTTGGTGGAAGGGATATCATCTATTCGATTATCTTCCCTAATTGCCTTATCTAATGCCCGCCCGAAAGACTTAAATATTGCCTCGATAATATGATGAGAATTTTTCCCATAAAGCAAGTTTATATGCAAAGTCATTCCGGCATGATAAGATAGGGACCTAAAAAATTCCTCCACCAAACTAACTTCAAAAGAACCTACTCTTTCCTGCTCGAATTGGACATTATAGGTTAATTGCCCCCTCCCACTTAAATCTATAGCTACCTGTGCCAGAGATTCGTCCATAGGCAAAATGGTAAATCCATATCTCTTTATTCCTTTTTTATCCTGTAGGGCCTTCTTGATAGCCTCACCCAGGCATATTCCTATATCTTCTACGGTATGATGATAATCTACTTCAAGATCCCCCCGGGCTTTTACCCCCAGGTCAAAAAAACCATGTCGAGAAAATAAAGTAAGCATATGATTCAAAAAATAAATTTCTGTCTGTAAATTACTTATTCCTTTGCCATCTAAATCTATCTTTACTTCTACCTCAGTCTCCAAAGTCTTTCTTTTATATTCGCCTTTTCTTTCCTTCAAGATTATCGACACCTGCCTTTCTATTAAGGTCTACTATTTTTATCTTTTTCTAAATAACATAAGATAGAATTAACATCCCGGGCTAACAAATCCACTTTTTTATTGAGATAAAACTTTGCTGACTTGCTTCCTAAATTAAATCCCCCTCCTAAAACTATTGCCGACAAAAATTTCGTTGCCTCTACTTCTTTATTAAAGTTTTTTACGGTAATCATATCATCCCGAGTATCACCTATATAGATCCCTAATTTAGTTTTTAAACTGTTAGTTATTTTTTTTAATCCCTGGGAGTGAGGTTTTTCCGCTCCGTCATCGGCAGTAATTACCCTTCCCCCAAAGACGTTATCATCCCAACCCAATCTTTCTAAGGCTACTCTGGCCTCTCTTTTGTTTCTGCCGCTTAAGATACCGAGGGAAAAATTTTGCAAGAAATTTTTTTTATTTTTATCTATAATAACTCTTTCCTGTTTTATCAAACCTTCTGTCTTAACTAATGAAGGATGAAATCCGTAAATATTAAAACAATATTTTTCTCCCGCATAGATCTCCTGGAATATTTTAGTAATTAATTCCTTATTCCACAAGGCTAGTATCTCTTCTTTTATATCCCTGTCTTTTTCAATTAAATCTATTACTTCAGATAAACCCCCTCCGAAAGACAACATTTTATTAGTAAAGGTTTTTATATCCGGCTTTCTACTTCTAAGTTGATCTACATCCTTTAAATTGTTTTTTCTCGCTTTCATCAGGTAAAACAAAACCACAGCCAAAGTCAAATTCCAATCATTATTAAACCCTCCTGCCATCTTAAAATATCTAACCTCTTCCGGATTGATTAAATTTTGAGAGCCCTGAAAGCGTAATATCTCTTTAAAATAAAATTGAACTGTTTGGCATACAGCTTTTCTAAAAGAATCCCGCACATCCATTAGAACACCATCAATATCAAAGACCAGAGTATCTACCTGAGAAATTCTATCCAAAAACTTTTTATTCAAAATAATATTTTCGCTAAATAAATAATTTGAATTTAATTTTTCCGAAATTAACATTAATTAATCAACTCTTTCTTAATTTATTAGTCGTTAGTGAATAGTGAATAGTCGTCAGTAGTAAATACAAGTTATTGGTTATCAGTTTTATGTCTTTGGTATACAACTAAAAACTTAAAGCGAAAAGCATAAAATCATAATTCAAAATTTAAAACTGTTTCGTACTTTTATGTCATTGCGAGCGACCGTAGGGAGCGTGGCAATCTCATAATCTCATAATCTCATTGAGATTGCTTCGTCGCTAAAGCTCCTCGCAATGACAAAATGTATTGTTTTTTTGTAGAGGTCGGATTTGATTTATCCGACCCGGATGTTTTGGTAATTTTTCAAACGGGTTCGATGCCTGCCTCTGCGTGTACGCACGCAGACAGGAATCGAACCCCTACACATTAATTAATACATAATTAGCCGTTAATAAATAGTGAAATAGTCATTAGTAGTATTGAATTAGTCGGTGAAATATCTTATTTCTATCGAACGGGCATGGGCCTCCAACCCTTCTAATCTGGCTAAACTCGCTATTTTCTGCCCATCTTTTTTTAAGTTCTTTTTATCGTAAAAAATTATACTACTCTTTTTGGTAAAATCAGTTACCGATAAAGGCGAAAAACATCTTGCTCCCCCGGAAGTAGGGAGAATATGATCAGGACCTGCCCAGTAATCGCCTAAAGGCTCCGGGGAATAAGCCCCCACAAATATTGCCCCAGCATTTTTTATCGCTCCTAATATTTGCCAGGGATTTTCTATTTGTAACTCTAAATGCTCAGGAGCAAAATTATTTATAAACTCTAAAATCCTCTCTTCGTCTTCAGCAATAATTAATTTCCCCTGGTTCCTCAAGGCCTCCTGAATAATTTTCCTCCTATTTAAATCTTTCAACTCCTGTTTAATCTCTTCTTCCACTTTTTCTGCTAATAACGCAGAAGTAGTTATTAAAATTGCCGAAGCTTTTACATCATGCTCTGCCTGCGAAAGCAGATCACAAGCTAAATATCGAGGATTAGCCTCTTCATCGGCCCAAATGAGAATTTCACTTGGCCCTGCCAACATATCTATATCCACTTTTCCAAAGACATTTTTCTTAGCCAAAGTTACATAAATATTCCCCGGGCCCACAATTTTATCCACTTTCTTTATAGTTTCTGTTCCATAGGCCAAAGCAGCTATGGCCTGGGCTCCTCCTATTTTATAAATCTCTGATATACCTAATTCTTTAGCAGCAGATAATAAATAGGGATTTATTTTACCATCAGGAGAAGGTGGAGTTACTACAACAATCTCTTTAACTCCCGCAATAATTGCCGGCACTGCTGCCATAATAAGGGAAGAGGGATAAGCAGCCGTTCCTCCCGGGATATACAAACCCACTCTCTCAATGGGATTCACTACTTGCCCTAAAATAATACCCTTTTCTTCTGTAGTAAACCAGGAATTTTCTTTCTGATGCAGGTGGTAATTTTTAATCTTCTTTATCGCCTCTTTTATCACTTCCAATAAATTTTCCTTCGCTTCTTGGCTGGCTATATTCCATTCTTCCGAACTGACCAGTATCCCTGAAGAGTTTAGCTTTACCCCATCATACTTTTCCGTAAACTCAAGAAGAGCTTTATCCCCTTCTTTTTTCACACTGAATATAATTTTTCTAACCTTATTTTCAATATCATCTACCAGGTTATCTTCAGAATAACCCTGCCTGCAAATCTCTTCTATTTTTTTCTTATTTTCTCTATTTAAAAAAATGGTCTTTATCAACTTTTAATCAGCCCCTTCTTCCTCCGTATTCCAATATCTTATTTAAAAACTTTCCTTTTAATAATAGAGTGTTTTCTTAATAATATTACAATGATTTGTCATTGCGAGCGATAGCGAAGCAATCTCAAGTTCTTATAAATGAAGGGATTGCTTCCCCTGCCTTCGCTGGGGCAGGCTTACTTCACTCCTCGCAATGACAGAATAAAATGTAAAGAAATTTAGAGAACGAATTAATAAATAGTTCTACTTTATATTTATTTACTCTATGCCTTACCATTCCGCAATTTTATCTGATTCCAAAGATATAAATTTTTTAATGTCCTGCAAGAGTCTGGTAATTCTTTTATGTTTAGTTTTATAACTAATCCGGTTAACGATAAGCTGGGCACTGAGAGGAATTATCTCATCAATTATTTCTAACTTATTTTCCTCTAAGGTACGTCCGGTAGAGACTATATCAACAATCATATCTGCCAAACCTACCTGGGGAGCCAATTCTACCGACCCGTAAAGTTTAATTAATTCCACATATATCCCCTTTTCTTTAAAATAATCTGCTGCAATGCGAGGATATTTGGTTGCCACCTTTAAACGGTGCCCATTATTTTTATAATATTTTTTTTGCTCCCTCTCTTTCGGAGCAGCTACTACCATCTTACACTTTCCAAACTTTAAATCTAAAAGTTTATAAACATCTTTTTTCTCTTCTAATAATACATCCCCTCCGACAATCCCGATATCTGCTACCCCACATTCAATATAAGTGGGATTATCTTTAGGTCTGGTAATGACAAATTTAATCTCCTCTTCCTGGTCAAAAAATGCCAATTTCCTGTTTATCTCTTTCCCACCTTTTAAATCAATTCCTACCTCTTCGAACAACCGAATAGAAGATTTAAACAGCTTTCCACTGGGCAAAGCAATAACTAAATAGTTAGTATTAATTTCTCTACTCATAAGTTATCATTTCCTCTTTTCCTGATATTACTTCAATTCTTTTAATTTTGTTGGGCTGATTACCTTCTACTATTACCATATAGTTTATTCTTTTAGATCGAGCATATTTTAAAACCTCTGCAAACTCTCTCTTTCCTACCTCTAACTCTACAATTAGCCCCTTTTTTCTTAAATTTTTAGCTACTTTTAGTGCTTTTCTAAAATTTTCTTTATTGTTTTGGTAATGCACCAGGTACTGGTCAGGCTTTTCTAAATCTAAAGAATTTATACCCTCTCTCTCTAATGCCATTATCAATCTCTCCAATCCAACAGCAAATCCGGTAGAAGGTAGATTTTCTCCAAACTTTGAACAAAGTTTATCATATCTCCCTCCGCCACAGATCGGAAATCCCAGATAGTCAGTATAGCCCTCGAATATAATTCCTGTATAATAATCAAAATCACGTATAATTCCCAAATCTATCAGAACATATTCTTCTAATCCGTAATCTCTCAAAAGATTATAGACTTTTTTTATCTCTTTTAAAGCAGATAGCGATAATCTATTGTTTATCATCTTTTCTGCCTCTTCTAATACTTCCCCTCTTCCTCTTAAAGTAGGCATTTTTAAAATAAATTCTTTTTCTCTATCTTTAATATCGGAAAAAGACAATATTTTTTCCAGTAATACAAAATCTTTGTTTAAAATTGCTTCCTTTATTTCCAATTTTCTCTTTTCTTCGGCTTTTATCGATTGCATAATCCCGTTAAAAAAATTAATATGTCCTATGTCTATAAAAAAATTTTTGACTCCACTATTTTTCAAACACTCCACTGCTAAAGCAATAACCTCTGCATCTGCCTCTTTGCTATTTACCCCTATCAACTCTACCCCTGCCTGGTAAAACTCCCTCTGCCTTCCCACTTTAAAATCATCATACCTAAATACATTGCCCATATAATATAATCTTAATGGTTTAGGCTCCTGTTGCATTTTAGTGGAAGTTACTCTGGCTAAAGGTGTAGTCATCTCGGGACGAAGGGCAATAATATTACCTTCTCGGTCAAAAAATTTGATCATCTCTTTTTTCATAATTGACCCTGCACCCCTGGCTAATATATCGTAAAATTCAAAAGTAGGAGTAATTATTTCTTGATAACCCCACCGGGTAAAAATCTGATTTATTTTATTTTTCAATAATCTCCTCTTTAAAACTTCTTCTGGTAGCAAATCATTTAAACCTTCGGGAATATTCATCTATTATCCTCTCTCTTAACTTTTGTTCTTCTTTTAATTTATTAATCCTGCAAAATTAATCGATACTCACGCCTTTACAGGTAGGGAATTGTAAACTTGCACTTCTTTTGCATCTTGCATTTAATACTAACGATAATTTATATTTTGCTCTTTAATTCGTTAAAGAATTAATGAATAAAATTTAGGGAAATTTTAACATTGTTTTTGAGTTCTGTCAATAGCAGAATTCAACAGCTTTAAGGAAAGAGGAATGAGTTGGAGTAAAAAGGGAGCTCTTAGCCTCCTAAAGATAAAAGAGACCATCTTAAATAACCAATGAGACATTTGGTGGGAGACAGAAAGAGAACGAAATATTAGAGTAGGTAAATACAAACCACCTCTACCTACCTCTTGCTTTAATAAAGAGACAGAGATTTCTTCTCTTATCGAGGTAATTTTACCTGCTCTTTCCGGGCCAGATCAGGGGAAACGCTAGGTAGGTGTTTCGCAAAAACTATCTGAGGTAGGATATTATTAATCAGTTAAAGAAAATATAAGAAAGAAGATTAAAATATATTGCTATAACTTAGGTAAAATAGGGACAATTATACTTATTTATACAACAAATAATAAGTGTTTATGTTACTCTAAAACTGCACCACTCTATTAATTGAAAAGTACACCACTTTGAAATATGATTCCCTTATGTATTAAGGATAATAACATAGGGGGAAAAGGAGGATGATCAAATTGATAGAGAAACAGAAAATAATAATAACCTATTTCCAAAAAGGAAAATCACAAAGACAGATTGCCCGGGAAATGGATTTAAATCGAAGAACCGTTGCCAAGTATGTAAAAGACTATGAAAGGAAAAAAACCCAGCTTGCAGATTCTAAAGAAAACACTAATCAAGAGGAATTAATAGCTGATATCGTAGAGGATCCCAAATATGATACCAGTAACCGAAAAAAGGTAAAATTAACCGAGGAGATAATAGATAGAATTAAATTTTACTTATAAGGGAGAATGAGACTAAAAGAGCAGAGGGAAAGACAAAACAACAAAGAGGCCAAAGAAGCCTACATCAGACAGGAATACAAATTGGGAGAAGTATGTGAATTCGATTGGGGGGAAGTAAAACTGGTGATTAATGGTAAAAAGAAGACCCTGCAGATGTCGGTCTTTACCACTGCTAGGGGAGACTACCGTTCCGGTGACCTTTAAAAAGACCGAGGCCTTCCTGGATACCCATGCCTCTTTCTTTGCC
>LDZT01007467.1_pt1 | contig 10334 bp, 8 predicted proteins | sample 615521 | NCBI WGS metagenome assembly LDZT01 (sample SAMN03408292, study PRJNA278302) | terrestrial metagenome | isolation source: oil reservoir sample SB1 | place: USA: Alaska, North Slope, Schrader Bluff formation | collected 2011-09 | reverse complement strand
TTTTTGACTAGTTCATGGACCAAATCCTTCATGATGAATATGCAGTCATTGACACCTCTTAGCAATACAGATTGGTTGCCCAATGGTATACCAGCATCTGCCAACTTCCTACAGGCTTCTCTTGTCTCGTCAGTCATTTCTTTGGGATGATTAAAGTGTGTGTTCAGCCATATCGGATGGTATTTTTTTAGCATATTGACCAGATCATCAGTAATTCTCTGTGGGCAAACCACAGGCGTTCTAGATCCGATTCTGATAATTTCAACATGAGGTATTTCTCTCAATCGCTTGATGATATATTCCAGTCTGTCATCAGAAATCAAAAGGGCATCTCCTCCGGATAACAGGACATCTCTTACCTGAGGTGTGTTTCTGATGTACTCGATTGCTTTGTCAATCTTTTCTGTCGACACGGCATGATCCGCATGCCCCGCAAATCTTCTCCTGGTGCAATGCCTGCAATACATAGAGCATTGATCTGTCAGAAGCATAAGAACCCTATCCGGATACCTGTGTGTCAACCCCGGTGTTGGTGAATCCTCATCTTCATGAAGTGGGTCTAGCATATCGGCATCACTGAAGTGTGTTTCCGCGATAGTCGGAACCGCCTGCATCCTGATAGGACATCTATGGTCATCCTTATCCATCTGTGCTGCGTAATAAGGTGTGATCCCCAGTCTGAATTTCTGGAGAACCTTATTGATGTCATCCTCTTCCTGAGGTGTGATATTGATGATCTTCTTCAGCTTTTCAACATCGCTTATTCTGTTTCTTACCTGCCATTTCCAGTCATCCCATTCTTTGGGTGTCACATCTTTATATAGTTCTATTTCATTATAATAGGCCATTTCCTTTTTCTCCCTTCTACTCTAAATAGACAAATTGTCTGTGTGATAGGTAAATTGTTTTTAAAACCGTCTGCTATGCATAAATCTCGCTATAAAGCCTTTTAAGTGGCTCGCTTTCTCTCAAAATCTGCAGTGCAATCTCAGCATGACCTTTTGTGTAGCCGTTGCCGATAATCATATTGACATCCTTTCCAACCCCTTCAGCTCCCAGAGCGGCTTTTGTGAATGATGTCGCCATTGAGAAGAAATACACAGTTCCATTGTCTTTGCATGCCAAAATGCTTGACATCTCACAGCTAGGTCTGCTTACACAGTTGATGACTATGTCACACAATTCACCGTCTGTCATTTCAGCTATTTTCTCATATACACCAACAGCATCTGTGGCGTCTCCTGCAATATAAGCATCTGCCAGATTTAGCTTTTTGACTCGATCTAGCGATGCCTCGCTATGAGCCATGCAGATAACCTTGCCCGTGATGCCTGCTCTTTTTTTTGCTTCATAAAGACATAGAATCCCAGATTTCCCAGCTCCCCCAACGACCAGGACCGTATCTCCAGGTTTTACAAGCTTGGCTGTCTGCGCAGGTGCTCCTGCAACATCCAGTACTGACAATGCCAGATTTTCAGGCATATCGTCAGGCATCTTGGCAAAGATGCCACTTTCAAATAGAATCGCCTGTCCTTTAATATCAACTTGGTCAATATCCTTTCTGATTGCCAGAATTTCTTCAATCACCAGTGGTGTCAATGAAAGTGATACTAGCGTCGCTATTTTGTCCCCAACCTTGAGACTTGTTTTACCGACAAGTGCAGGTCCGATTTCTTTGATGGTTCCTGTAAGCATGCCCCCAGAACCGGTTACAGGATTCTGATGTTTTCCTCTTTCTGCTACAATGCCCTTCATGATATCCTTAATTGTTTCCAGGTCACCCTCTGCTTGGTCTTTTATCTGTGTGAAGCTTGCAGAATCAACGTTTAATGTCTTGACATCTATTAAAATTTCATTGTCATAAATTTCCATGGTGTTATCGATTTTAAGTGCTGGTTGCGGGAGCACGCCTTTTGGTTCAATCACTCTGTGTGTTCCGAATGGATTTCCTTTTTTCATTGAATACCTCCAAATATTTTTTCAAATAGTCTCTATAGAAATGTCTACTTCTTCTTATATACTATCATCTGCAATTAGCGTGCCATACATTTTTTTAATACAAAACTTCTATAGAGTTGATATTTCAACGTTTTAAATGATGCACAATTCTAAAAAACAGTTGAAGTGCCCGATTTCAGGCATTAAATTGCCTAATTTTTGTCAATTCCGCTTTTTTTTTAACAAAAGCTGTGATAAAATACAGAAAAGGAGTGGAAAAATGAAAGATATAACAATCAAAGTCATCAGCACACAAGCGTCAAAAGGAAAAAATCCCCTTATTACGGAGCTTATAACTGAAGGTAACTTTTATATGGATGACGGCCAATACTGTTTTGAATATATAGAGTCAGAGATATCCGGAATGGAGGGATCTGTCACCAGACTCATATCAGATGGTGACAAAAAACTGACTATGAAAAGAAATGGCGTCCAAGCATCGGCATTGCTGGAGTTTCAAGAGGGAGAGAAATCCAAAAGCAGTTATATTACGGAGTATGGTACTTTTGCAATCATCTTAAATACAACAAAGGTAGAAAGCACCATCGACCAATTTGGCAGGGGTAAGATTAACCTTGAATATAGAATGACCTTTGGAACGGATTCCGAGACTATCAACAAGCTCGAAATAACGATCCGTTAAGCAGTAATTAAGAAGGTGCCGAAATATCGGCATGGAGGTTTGTATGGATGAAAAATATTATGAATCAATACTGAATATATTGGATTACATCGATGAGGGAATCCAGATCATTGATGAAAAAGGCAGAATTATTTACTATAACAAATCAGCCAGAATCGTGGACAGCATCGAGGGCAAAACCGCTCTAGGGAGACATGTTCTTGAGATCTATCCATCATTGACACATGAAACCAGCACATTGCTGCAATCAATGGAAACCAGAAGTACCATAATCAATAAGGAGCAGGTTTTCATCAACTACAAGGGTGATAAGATTTCTACAGTCAACTCTTCATTTCCAATTAAAGCCAACAATAAAATCATTGGAGCGGTAGAGGTATCTAAAAATATTACCCAGGTAAAAGAGCTTTCTGAGAAAATTGTCAATCTTCAGAGTGAATTGTATAAACCCCAATCTCAGGTCAAGGATATTGTGACAGATGCAAAATATACCTTTGTCGATATAATCGGTCAGTCCAAAAAAATGTTGAAGCTAAAAACATTGGCTTTCAAGGCCTCCCAAACTGACTCACCAGTCTTGATTGGTGGAAGGACCGGGACCGGAAAAGAGCTGTTCGTTCAGGCAATCCATAACGCAAGCAACAGAAAAAACAAGCCCTTCATTGCACAGAACTGTGCTGCTCTTCCGGCAAATCTCCTGGAAAGCATACTGTTCGGTTCTGTCAAAGGAAGCTTCACGGGTGCGGAAAACAGACCGGGATTATTTGAATTGGCTCACGGAGGAACATTGTTTCTGGATGAGATTAATTCCATGCCTCTTGAATTGCAGGCCAAGCTTTTGCGCGCATTGCAAAACCACAATATCAGACGTGTTGGCGCATCCAATACCATTGATGTGGACGTGCGGATCATGGCGGCTTTCAATTCAGACATCGAGGATATATTGTCAACAGGACAGCTTCGCAAGGATCTTTTTTATCGGTTAAATGTAATCTCCATTATTGTTCCAGAATTGAAAGATAGAAAAGATGATATACCTGTTCTTGTAGCTTTTTTCATTGAAAAATACAACAAAGAGAAAAACAAGTTTATCATAAATCTTTCAACTGATGTTATGGAGATATTTATGAACTATGACTGGCCGGGCAATGTGCGGGAGCTTCAGCATACCATAGAGGGTATTGCTAGCCTGTTTGATATTGATATCATAAGAGAAGAGCATCTACCTTTTCAATTTAAAGCAGGAAGAAGAAAAAATGACAGCATATTTTTGGATGATATCGGTTCACTGAGTGAAGTACTTGAAAAAACAGAACAAAAAATTATAAAGGCAACCCTGGAAAGTACGGAAAACAACATCTCAAAAGCTGCTAAAGTATTAAATATTCCAAGGCAAACCCTTCAATATCGGATTAAAAAGCTTGGGTTGTAGTCATCACCTCCCTATAAATATTAAATAAATATCATAATGTCTTTACTTAATTGACATGACGGTATCTATTGTATACAATTATAAAAACATGGCTCACTAAATATTGAATATGCTTGATGAGGGGGGAATATGAAACGATTGATTAACACTAATTTTACCTTATTTGCGACGGGTAGAATGATTTCATTGTTAGGAAGTGGTATTCAAAATGTAGCCATACCATTATATATATTGAGGACTACCGGTTCAGGTCTGATAATGGGGACATATGCATTCGCACAGCTATTGCCTCAAATTTTTATCATGCCCTTGGGTGGGGTATTAGGAGACAATTTCAACCGCAAGAAGATTATGATCATGATGGATGTTTTAAGCGGTCTTACATCCTTGTTTCTGGCATTTACAATTATCAACGGCGAATTATCCATACCATTGCTATTTGTCTGTCAGATTTTTCTATCCAGCTTTTTTTCTATTTTTGACACGTCGACAGCTGCCATGGTTCCCGAGATAGTCGACAAAGACAGACTCTTGAAGGGCAATTCCATCATAGGGAGTATTGATAGCGCCACCTTTATTGCAGGCCCTATTATTGGTGCAGCCATCTTCGGGCTGGCCGGAATCAGGATTGTGTTTGTAATTGATGGCATATCCTTCCTGCTTTCCGCAATCAGCGAGTTGTTTATCGCGTATAAACCACATTTGGAAAAATCCTCGAGATTGAGCTTTGAAAAAACCAAGAAAGACATCATCGAAGGTTTTTCATTTCTGAAAAGATCAAAGGGCATCAACTATCTTATTACTTTTGCCGCTATTGTGAATTTTTTCGGAATCGCATCTATAAGTGTTCTTCTACCTTACATATTCATTGAAGGAATTGGGTTTTCGGACACTCAGTTTGGTGTTCTGCAATCATCCATCATGGTTGGAATTCTATTGGGCAATATTTGTCTCTCAATCATATCAGGCAGGCTTGGTAAAAAACAAATTGTCACCTATGGTCTAGTCGCAGAGGCTGTCATATTCACTGTGATTGGCGTGTTTTTCTACCCCATTGTTTCTGAAACACTTCACGGTGCTTCTGATCTTCTCTTTATGCTTTTTGTCATCCTTCTGATTGGATTTGGTGTATCCAACGCTTTTTTAAGAACCAGCATACAGACTAACATGCAGCTTATGATTCCCAATGAGTTAAGGGCAAGGGTCCTGTCAGCCTATTCCTTCAGTATGCAAATCATTGCGCCTATAGGTGTGTTCGCAGCGGGAGCATTTCTTGAAATCGTCCCATATTATCATCTGTTTATGTTTTCTGCTGTTATGATTATTTTAGCGACTGCAGTATTCTTGACCAAAGCCCCTGAAGAAGCGCTTGATCCGGGACTGCCCAAAGCAAGGGAAATGGATTACCTTTCGAATAAGTGATACCCGCAATCTCCTACCATATATCAAGGTTTGTTGGAGCAAATTCTCGATGAGGAATGGTTCTTTAATTATGTGGATAAAACTGGGTTGATGTTTTTCACCAATAGCAGATCAGTCCACAATGGTATTGCCTTATCCATACTTATTGCAACACTGATTGTTGGCTTATTGATCAGAAGAAAACAAAAAATACCGGGTAATATTATTTTATTCTCTGCTCCACTTCACGATTGGCTTTCTAGCAGCCTTCACCTCATCCAAACGCCTTACAACTGTTGTTATAGGTGCATTACGAAGTAATTCCGGGTTTTCTTCGCCCTCCTTTTTTATTTTCAGCATGATGTCTATAAATCGATCCAGAGTCTCCAGGGTCTCTGTCTCTGTTGGCTCTATCATCATAGCCTCATCGATAATCAGTGGAAAATAGATAGTCGGTGGATGGATGCCGTAATCAAGCATTCTCTTTGCCATATCCAAGGTTCTATATTTGGAAATTCCACCTGTTCCCGATAGGACAAATTCATGCTTGCAAATTGTGTCGATTGGCAGCTTAAAATGTTCTTTCAGTTGACTCTGCAGGTAGTTCGCATTTAAAACAGCCGCCTCGCTGACACGTTTTAGACCCTCAGCTCCCATGGTCAAAATATAAGTATAGGCTCTTACAAGGACACCGAACTGGCCATAAAAACCCATAATTCTGCCGATTGATTTCGGTCTGTTGTGGTCCCAATAGTAGGTATCTTCCTTCTTTTCTACTGTTGGATACGGTAGATAATCCACCAGATCAGCCCTTACCCCTACAGGTCCGGCTCCTGGTCCGCCTCCACCATGAGGCGTAGTGAAGGTCTTATGCAGATTGAGGTGTACAATGTCAAATCCCATATCGCCAGGTCTTGTTATGCCCATGATTGCATTCATGTTTGCCCCGTCGTAATAGACAAGACCGCCTGCCTCATGTACAAGTCTGGAAATTTCCACAATGTTTTTCTCAAACAACCCCAAGGTTGAAGGATTGGTCAGCATCAGCCCTGCAGTCTCTTCATTCAAAACCGCCTGCAACGCTTCCATGTCAACTCCACCGTTCTTATCAGACTTGATTTCGATGATATCATAACCAACAGCTGTTACCGAGGCGGGATTGGTCCCATGGGATGAATCAGGCACGATTATTTTCCTTCTTTTGATATCATTCCTATCCTCATGATACTTCTTGATAATCATCAGCCCTGTCAGCTCTCCCTGAGCGCCTGCGGCCGGTTGTAACGAGAATCCATCCATCCCTGTTATTTCTGAAAGCTTCTGTCCCAGATCGTACAGTAAAGCCAGTGATCCCTGTACGGTGTTCTCATTCTGATAGGGATGCAGTTTGGTGAATCCGTCCAAAGAAGCCATGTCTTCATTTATCTTAGGGTTATATTTCATGGTACAAGAACCCAGCGGATAAAAACCTGTGTCCACACCATAGTTCTTATTGGATAGATTGGTGTAATGCCTAATCACATCCACCTCATAAACCTCGGGCAAATAAGGCTTTGTCGTTCTCTGAAGCTCTTTTGGAAGGTAATCATCCAACGGTTTTACATCCACATCATTGTCAGGCAGCGCATATGCTTTTCTTCCTTTTTTTGAAAGGTCGATCATCAATTGATTATAATTTTTCATCAATGCACCTCCTTGATGATATCTACCATTTTATCTATCTCTTCTCTAGTTCTTTTCTCCGTCACGGCAAACAAAAGTTGATTTTTCTTATCTTTTTTCAACCTGGAAATATTGAGAGGTCCTATTATTTTTTCTTCATATAGCGCTTTCTCAATCTTGTCTGCATCCAATGCGGTCTCCAGCACAAACTCCTTGAAGATTGGTCCGGGATAAACCTTTTTGAATTTATTGGTCTCAAGTAGTTTTTCCATGGTGTAATTGGCTTTTGATATGCATTGCTTGGCAACGTCAACTATGCCCTCACGGCCCATGACTGATAGATATACAACAGCCATCAATGCGCAAAGACTCTGATTGGAACAGATATTGGAGGTGGCTTTTTCTCTTCTGATGTGCTGCTCTCTAGCCTGCAGTGTGAGTACGAAGCCCTGCTTGCCATCCACATCATTTGTCAGTCCGCAGATCCTGCCTGGCATTTTTCTCATCAGCTTTTCGGTAGTGCCAATAAATCCCAGATAAGGTCCCCCAAAATTCTGGGGAATTCCAAGACTTTGTCCTTCACCTACAACAATGTCAGCTCTGTATTCACCTGGTGACTTAGCGATACCAAGGCTGATTGGGTCTACATTCATGATCAGCAGGCTCTTGTTTTCATGGGTCACTTTTTCTATTGGGGCTACATCTTCAACAACTCCATAAAAATTCGGACTCTGAATAATGACTGCTGCCGTATCCGAATCAATCAGTTTCAGATCTTCCAAATCCGTTTTCCCATCTATCTCCGGGATTTTTATTAGCTTTATCTCCCTGAAATGACAGTAGGTTTCAAGCACCTTCCAGGTTTCCGGATGAATAGTGGATGATACTGCCACTTTGCTTCTGTTGTTGACCCTGATCGCCATAATAGCCGCTTCTGCAGTTGCAGTTGCGCCATCATACATGGATGCGTTGATGACATCCATACCTGTCAGTTCAGCCATCATACTCTGAAACTCAAATATATACTGCAGTGTTCCCTGGCTTACTTCAGGTTGGTAAGGGGTATAGGATGTATAGAACTCAGATCTTGATGCGATGTGTCTGACAACTGAGGGGATATAATGGTCATAGGAACCGGCGCCCAAGAAGCTGGTATAATCATCCAGATTGTTATTCTGATTGCTGAGTCTTTTCATTAACTTTTGGACTTCCAGCTCGCTGTAAGAATCATTGATATTCAGTTTACGATTTAATTTTATGCTCTCGGGAATATCACTGAATAAATCATCAATGCCCTTAACACCAATTTTTTCTAGCATATATTTCTGATCTTCTTGCGTTAGGGGGATATACCTATTCATTTTATTCCTCCTCTTGAATATGCTCCTCATACTGCAATGCGGTCATAAGAACTTCTATGTCCGATTTATCCTTTATCCTGATTTTAATAATCCAATTTTCGTAAGCATCTTCGTTAATCAATTCTGGGCTTTCCTCCAGTATCTCATTCACTTCCAATATAACACCAGATACAGGCATGTAGACATCATTGGCTGCTTTGACTGATTCTACTGCCCCGAATGAATCCTGGGCATCAAATTCGTCTCCTACTGATGGCAAATCAACAAATACAATATCACCTAATTCATGCTGTGCAAAATCACTGATGCCAATATATGCCTCTCCATCTTCAATTCTCAGCCATTCATGGCTTTTCGCATAGTATAGCCCTTCTAATATCTTCATTTCTGATCCTCCTGTTTTTTATAATTTTTATTGAGAAATTTTCTTGAAACGATAATGGCTTTTAGGGTTTTATTCCGAATTTGTATGTAGATTTCTTTGCCAATACCCGCATAGTTCGATGATATCAATGCCAACCCTAGTGATTTATCCAGAGTAGGTGATTTATATCCTGTTGTAACATGCCCGATCTCCTGACTCATCTCATCGACTACAATACAATCCGCTCGAGCGATGCCTTTGTCAATCAGCTCAAATCCAACGATTTTTCTTTTCAATCCATTTTTCTTCTGAGTCTTCAATGCATCTTTTCCTTTAAAATCATACTTGTCCAGCTTCACACAAAATCCGTAACCGGCTTCCAGTGGAGAAATGGTTGCTGACAACTCATGTCCATACAATGGAAGGTTTGCCTCAAATCTTAGTGTGTCTCTTGCTCCAAGACCACATGGAAGGATTCCATATCGACTGCCGCTTTCCAATAGCTTGTTCCAGATGTTTTCAATATCACCATTGTCAGTGTAGATTTCAAATCCGTCTTCACCAGTATATCCAGTCCTGGATATCAGGCATTCCGTGCCAAAAAGATTGATTTTTTCAGCAAAAGTAAAAAATGACAACTCGGATAAATCGATGCTTACATGCTCTTGAAGCAACTTTTCAGCATCTGGCCCTTGGAGGGCCACTTCAGCCATAAAAGGTGATTCGTCAGAGATGTTGATGTTCATTTTTGTCTCTTCAGCAACCCGATGGATCCAGTCTAAATCTTTTTCGATATTGCCAGCGTTGATGATCAATAGGTAATTATCAGCATGTTTTTTATATACCAGCAGATCGTCTACTACACCCCCATTCTCATAGCACATCATGGCATATTGAATTTCATTGTCTCCTAATAATTTTACATCATTTGTAATCAAATAGTTAATAAATTTTTCAGATTCCTCTCCCTTTATGATAACCTCACCCATATGGGATACATCAAACAGACCGACGCTGTTTCTAACAGCGTGGTGCTCTTCCGTGATATTGGAATACTGTATTGGCATTTCCCAACCGCCAAACTCGACCATTTTAGCGCCTAATCTGACATGGACGTCATAAAGAGGTGTCTTTTTCAAATCATTCATAGCAATCATCTCCTCGTTATTATTTACACAATTAAAAAAAGATTGTAGGCTTGTGCCATACAATCTCTGTCTGTTATACCTGAGAGCTTCTTGCTGAGCAATTTCTCCTTCGGTGCCGTTATGACCACAAACGGTCTCTTCAGAGTCCCATCAGATTGCGATTCCCGTGCCTGAGAGTTTCTATGGATTATCGGCTATCATCCATATTTCACCTTCGGCTATCATTTAAGATATCTCACACAATCTTCAACGGATATTTGATTACAAACATTATATCACAACTATCTTACAGATTTAAACACAATGTTTTAAAATCTTTCAAAAT
>LDZT01011498.1_pt1 | contig 10335 bp, 7 predicted proteins | sample 615521 | NCBI WGS metagenome assembly LDZT01 (sample SAMN03408292, study PRJNA278302) | terrestrial metagenome | isolation source: oil reservoir sample SB1 | place: USA: Alaska, North Slope, Schrader Bluff formation | collected 2011-09 | reverse complement strand
TATATTGATAATGTTGATTTGCTTCCTTATATTTTCCTAATTGGTAAAAAGTTTCTGCTATAAGAAATCTGGCTTCCAGATAATCAGGATTAACTTCCAGGACTTCCTGTAATTTTTCCAGTGCAATTTCATAGTCACCCAAAGAATAGAAATCATAAGCTAATTGGTAATATTCTTTTCCCCAATCTTCATCAGCAAAACCTTGTATTCCAATTTTCTCTCTTTCTGATAAATATTCATCCATCAGGTTTAAATGATAATAGGTACGCATTAAATAAATTCTATTCTTATCAAAAGTAGGATTTTTTTGAGAGGATTCCTTAAATTTAAGTAATGCCTTTTCATATTCTCCAGAAATATACAGTTCGTAACCCTCATTAAAAAGCCAGACTGCTTCCCGGCCAAATTCTTTTTCTTCCATTGCTCTATTGAGATGTACTCTAATATTATTATCAAAGGGATCTAATCGAATAGCCTCTTCAATATGCCTGATAGCAGCATCCAACTCTCCTGTTTGGTAATAACTTAAGGCTAGGTAATAATGTGCTTCTTTAAAATCCTTATTTAATGATACAGCCTGTTTCAATAATCTAATAGCCTCAAACCAATTTTTATTACTATAGGCATTATAGCCAGCTACATATATTTCATAGGCTTCCTTGCCATATATCTCAGCCTGTTGATACTGTCTATAAAACCATTCAATTTCTCGATTACTTGCTTCAATTTTTCTAACTTCCTCTGCTTGTTGAAGAGCCTTGGAAATTTGACCGGTATCATAATAAATTCTCATGAGATAGGTTCTTGCCTGAATATTATTTGGTTCATAGAAAATAGCATCTTCTAAGTGTTCAATGGCAGATGCTACCTCTCCTCGGAAATATTTAGAATAAGCTAACTTATACAATGCTTCTGATAGCTTTTGATAACTAATTTTAATGTTGCTATTATTTTTGGCAGTTTCAATAAACTTCTCCAAACTTGTTACTTCTCGAATAGTCCACTTAGTTTTTTCATATATCTGTGATAAAAGATAATAGGCTTCAGCAAAATAGGGATCTTCTGTTACCGCTTTTTCACCATATTCAATTGCCTTTGACCAGAGAGGCTTGCTAGGAAAGTCTATACCTTGATACTCTTTTTCTGCTTGATTTTTATATTCTAAAGCATAATAATAATTTTTTAAGGCATTCAGAGATGGAGAAATATTCTTTTTCAAATTAGCAGCTAATTCTTCAGCGATAAATACCCCTACCTCTTGTAAAATTATCCTGGCTAAATTTTCTTTTAAATTTAATAAATTTTCCGGTACTACTGGGATTTCTCGAAATTCAAATATCTCATCCCCTTGCGATTGGTACATAACTAAATTAAATTGAAGCTGCTTCTGTTTATCTATAGAAAAATAACCAGTAAATATCAAGTCCACTTGTAATAAATTATTTAGAGAACGAAATAAAGAGTGGTCCTTTCTCCTCGCCAATCCCTTAAAATCATCAATATTAGTTAATCTTTCCATCTCTTCCAGAGGGATATACTTTATTTCATCAAATTGAGAGAAAGTATGACTAAGCATATCAGGTAATCCTCTTTCCAGCCATCGCCAATTATCATCACTAGTACCATTTTCAAAAAAATATACTGCAAAACTATATGCTTCAGAACCAATGGCAACAGAATGAAAAATGGCAAACAAAATAATTATGGCCAGCAAAAGAGAAAAGATATTAATATGTTCTAATTTCATCATTATATATTTCTCTATTTTCATGACTACCAATATTTTCAGATTATTAGATGTTTGTAAAATAATTTTTAATTTTCCCCTACATAATATTTTACAGTACCTTAAATTTATTTTACATAATATTATATATGAGTTAGGTAAAAAAGTAAAAATCTTTTTTACCAATTCTTACTATATCCCCTTCTGAAATTCCTTTTTTTCTCAAGGCTTTTTCTACTCCTAATTTTTTTAACTTTTCTTGAAAATATTTCAATGCCTGAGGATTATCAAGGTCATACTGGTATAACAGTTTAGTAATTTTTTCACCTTCCATTATAAATCGATTCCCTTCTTTTTTTATAACAAAGTCTGGTTTATATTGATAATGGGTAATCTTTTTTGGTGGACTGAATATTTCTTGTGCTTCTTGAGATTTAACTTCATTAAGGACTTCCTCTATCTGTTCAATCAATTCTGGAAGACCGTCACCAGTAAGAGCCGAAATGAATAAAACTACTAGGCCCTCTCTAAGAAAAGACTTCTTTATCTGTTCTTTATTATCCTTCACTCCTGGTAAATCACACTTATTAACAACTATTATCTCCTTTTTGTTCTGTAAAGATAGTGAGTATTTTTTTAATTCATTTTTAATTAGGTGATAATTTTGTAATACGTCCTCAGAGTAAGTTCTGCTAACGCCGATAACATGCACCAGAACTTTGGTTCTTTCGATATGTTTTAAAAAACTAATCCCAAGTCCAGCACCCCGATGAGCGCCATCTATTAGCCCCGGAATATCAACAATTGTAAAGGAATGTTCTTCATTCACCTTCACTACACCTAAATGGGGCTCAATAGTAGTAAATGGATAGTCGGCAATTTTAGGTTTAGCAGCAGTTATACGGGATAAGATAGTAGACTTACCAACATTAGGCAATCCAATTAGAGCAGCATCGGCTATTAATTTGAGGTTAAGTTTAATTATTTTTTCTTCGCCCAACTCACCTTTCTGAGAAAATCTAGGCGATTGGAGTGTAGAACTTCGATAATGATAATTCCCTTTTCCACCTATTCCACCCAGAGCAACACAAGTTTTCTCACCTGGATGGGTCAAATCAGCAAAAATATTTTTTTCTTTTATATCTTCTACTATAGTTCCTACCGGGACTCTCAAGTACAAATCGCAACCATCTTTACCACTCTTTTTCCCTCCACTTCCACCTGCTCCATTTTCAGCTTGATAATTAGGATGGTGATAAAATTCCTGCAAAGACTTAACATCTAAATCAGCTTTAATATATACATTTCCTCCTCTACCTCCGTCACCACCATCAGGTCCACCACGTGGAACAAATCGTTCTCTACGAAAACTAACACAACCATTGCCACCTTTACCGGCTTTTACTTTAATAACAACTTCATCTAAAAACATGTTTAACCTTATTTTAAAAATTTTCTCTTTTACCAACAATAAAAAACCCTGAGTTTTTATTAAAACTCAGGGTACTGATTACAGCTTCCTATGCTTCTACGGCAATAGGATTTACTGAAACCTGTTTTTTTCTCTTTCCTGTGGTACTAAAGGTCACATAGCCATCAATAAGAGCAAATAATGTGTCATCTCTTCCGCGACCCACATTTTTACCAGGATGAATGTGCGTACCCCTTTGTCTTACAATTATACTACCACTACGAATAAACTGTCCGTCATACCTTTTTACACCAAGTCTTTTGGAAATACTATCTCGACCATTTTTTGCCGAGCCTTGTCCTTTTTTATGAGCCATAATGTTTCACCCCTTTAATAGCCTTAATCAATCAAAAGGTAACCAATCAATTTAATAGTGTATCAACAATTTGTTCAATTTTTATCTCTGAGAATGACTGCCGATGTCCCATTTTCTTTTGATACCTTTTTCTAGGCTTAAATTTTAATACCACGATTTTCTTAGCCCTGCCATGTCTTAATATTTTACCTTCTACATAGCTGTCCTCAATCAAGGGCTGTCCAAAAATATATTTACCATCTTTTTCTAACATTAGCACCTGATCTAATTTTATCTTTTCCCCCTCTTTCGCGTCCAGCTTCTCTACCTTAATAATATCTCCTTCTCTAACCAAGTATTGCTTGCCTCCTGTGGCAATAACTGCATGCATTTTTATTAATTCCTCCTATGTATTCAGATCGCCTGAAATATTGAAGAAATAATACTTATATTATCTTGCAGTATCTAAATTATTGAAATTCCGATACTGCAAGATAATCAGGGGAGGTATCCCCTGAAACCCCTCTACATAGTATACCGTATTACGTATATAGTAAAATACAGTTAAGAAATAAAGAAAAATATCTTTCTTCCTCTTCTTCTCCTCTCCCTCGAAGGGAGAGGTTTAGAGTAAGAGGGTTAGTATATTGATATTATTTATTTTACTTATTTAAGATAATTTTTTTTTAAGAATATCGAAATTGCTTGGCAATTGCGATATTCAAGGGGAATACTTCCCCTTGAGAACCCCTAAATCAAAATCAACATATATTGTTCCTTTATTGAAGAAATAATACTTATTATAATACTTTTGCCATCTTTTTTATATCTTTTTTATTACCAACTGCAATTACTTTAATTTTTTCAATATGAAGATCTAATAGTCCTTTAATATAAATATTCTTATTATAATCTCGCTCTAATTGTTTTATTAGCATCATCTTACTTCCCGCTAGCTCTTCTTCTACTTTAGGATTAACTCCCAACAGTATTGCTTCTGCTTTAGAATGCTTGCATAAATCCTCCAGTTTGTGCATAACTTGATTACTAACTGTTTCTGGAGAAAGAACACGTCCACTACCAGAACAATAAGGACAGGCTGTTCGTAATAGCGAATCTAAATCTCTTTTAGAACGTTTTCTAGTCATTTCAACTAAACCTAATTCAGTAGTCTGTACTATATTAGATCTTGTTCGGTCCTTTTTTAATTCTTTTTCCAATTTGTCTATTACTTTTTCCTGATCTTCTTTATTATCCATATCAATAAAATCAATGATAATAATCCCGCCAATATCTCTTAATCTTAACTGTCTGGCAATCTCCTCCGCTGCCTGTAAATTAGTTTTTAAGATAGTCCCCCGCATTTTCTGGCCACCAACATATTTACCAGTATTTACATCAATTACCGTTAAAGCCTCAACCTCATCAAAGACTAAATAACCACCACATTTTAACCAAACTTTTTTTTCTAAGGCTTTACTGATTTCTTTTTCAATATTATAAGCCTCAAATATCGGTTTATCCCCATCATAGTAAGATACTCTTGGTTTTAACTCCAGTAAAAAAAGTGTATCTAGATAGCTAATAATCTTTTCATATTCTTTTTCCGAGTTTACTATAAATTCATCAATTTCTTCAGTAAACAAGTCCCTTATAACTCTATAAGTTAAACTTAAATCTTCATGAAGTAATAATGGTGCTTTTCCTTTTTGACTTCTCTTTTGAATTTTATTCCATAAACGAACAAGAAAATCCATATCTGGCTTTAAATCTTGTTCATCTTTACCAACAGCAGCAGTTCTCACAATAAAACCATATTTGTGATTTTTGATGTTTTGTATAATTTTTTTAAGTCTTTCTCTTTCTTCTTCTTGTTCAATCCTTCTGGAAACAGCAATACTATTATTATTAGGCATTAAAACAAGATAACGCCCGGGTAAACTGATGTTAGTAGTCACCTTTGCTCCTTTAGGGGTAATCGCTTCTTTCTCAACCTGAACAATTATTTCCTGTCCCACTTTAATTAATTTTTGAATATCGATATCTTTATTATTTTTACGTGTTTCAGGCGGTATCACCTCATTTAAATGTAAAAAAGCATTTCTATCAATACCAATATCAATAAAAGCAGCTTCTATTCCTGGTAAAACATTCATAACTTTACCTTTATAAATATTGCCAATAATTTTTCGATCTTCTAATCTTTCAATATAAATTTCTACTAATTTATTATTTTCTAAAATAGCAATCCGCTCCTCGCATAAACTACTATCAATTATTACCTGCTTAGCCCTATACTCCATAATTTTAGGTATCACCTTCTTTATTAATAAAAATAATTTTATATTTAAACTTCTTAATATATTACTGCATTATTCAATTAGTTTTTTTAAAACTAATTTTTTTCTTTAACACTGTTCAATTATACACTGTTAGTACAATGACAAATATTTAATATTCTTCAGCTTCCTTCTTGGAATAAATTATAAATTTTTCTCTAATTATTTTTTCTATATGAATTTGTTCTACAACCTCTAACAACAATCTATTAGCAATTAAATAAGGATTAATACTCCCTACTTGCTGAATATCTATAATCAACCGAACAATTATTCTAGAGTCTTCTTCTGAAATAAAATCTAATTTTTGAATAAGAGGACGTAAATTAATCTCCTTTAACCCTCTTTTTGTTTCTTTTTTTATAATAATGTTCCTTTGCTCTAAAAAATTGCAGATATATATTTTTATTTTGTCTTTCCACCGTTTATCTTTATCTATATTTTCATTACTATTAATCAAATATATTAAATAAGAGGCCGATTGTAACAGTTTATTTAAAGATATTTCTTTATTCAGCACTTTATTAACTGTCAAGACTTTAAAACCAACTGGAGCTACTGAGTTAATTTTTTCTTTTAATATTTGTGGCTCAAATTGCTCTATCAAATAAACATCCAAGATTTCTTGCCATCCTTCCATACCCAGAGGTAAAGCGGGGGCGAAAGAAATATTCATCCTGGGATTATAACCCTGAGTTAGTTCCACTGGTATCTTTGCTCTTAGTAATATTCTTCTGATTAAAGAATTTAAATCTAGCTGAGATATAAATATCAAAGGACCCTCTTTACGATACTTAATACGATAAAGATATGACATTATTCGCTCATTTCTAGCAACTTTATATTAATTAAAACTCACTTATAGTGTAACCATAACTTTTCACTACTTCTGGACAGATATCCTCTAAGCCACAACTATGACAATGGGACCATCTACAATCTTCAGTACTGATTTCCTGCATAGCTTTCTCCCATTCCATCCACAAATACTCTCTTTTTACCCCACTATCAATTATATCCCAGGGAAATAGTTCTTCTTTCTCTCTTTTTCTATGAGCATAAAAAGACATATCTAAATTACATTTTCTAAAAGACTCTTCCCAAGAGGCAAAATTAAAATGTTCTCTCCAGGAATCATATTTACATCCTCTTTTATATGCTTCTGCTAACACCTTACCTAACCTACGGTCTCCACGAGCAAAAACAGCTTCCAACAGAGACAACTGGGTATTTGGAAAATTGTAGGAGATGTGTCTACTCTTAACCATTTTAGCTATGTAGTAGTATTTTTCCATCAATTCTTCTTCTTTTTCTTGAGCGACCCACTGAAAAGGAGTATGTGGTTTAGGAACCAGGGCATTAATGCTGACATTTAAAGAAAATTTCTTTCCCACTTTTTTCTTGCCAATTACTTCCACCTTTCTTATCATATTAATTATTCCTTCAATATCATCCCATGTTTCATTTGGCAAGCCAATTAAGAAATAAAGTTTAATTCTTCTCCAACCCATTTCAAGTGCATATTGAATAGCACGGTATAAATCATCTTCACTAACATTCTTATTGATTATTTTACTCATTCGTGCACTACCCACTTCCGGGGCAAATGTTAAACCAGTTTTTCGAACCCGTTGAGTCTGTAGTGCTAATTGTACAGAAAAACTATCAATCCTTAAAGATGGTAATGATATACCAACTCCTTTTGGTAGGTAACGGTCAACCAATTCTTTTGTTAAATCATTAATTTGACTATAATCACTCGAACTTAAAGAAGACAAAGAAATTTCTTCATAACCAGTATTGGATAAACATTTTTCTGCTAAATCCAATAAAGTATTAATAGAACGTTCTCGCACCGGACGATAAATCATTCCAGCCTGGCAAAATCGGCAACCACGGGTACAACCACGAAATATTTCTAAAGTAATTCGGTCATGTACAATATCTATATTTGGTACAATGGGAGCAATTGGGAAAGGTGCCTTATCTAAATTTTTGACTATCCTCTTTTTTATTTTTAAAGGTGCCTTTTTTTCTATATTTTCAAATGATTTTATTCTTCCATCTGGATAGTAATTAACCTTATAAAAAGAGGGAATAAAAATACCTGGTAAAAGTACGAGCTTTTGAAAAAGAGTCCTCTTATCCTTCTTTTTCTCTTTTCTTAACCATTCTTTATAAATATCTATAATCTCATTAATAATTTCTTCTCCATCTCCAATTACAAAAGCATCAATAAAATCAGCTAATGGTTCTGGATTAAATGCTGCTGGTCCACCTGCTATAATCAATGGACTCCCTGAGTCTCGCTGGGAACTAAATAGAGGTACTTTCCCTAAAGAAAGAATATTAAGAATATTAGTATAGCTTAACTCATATTGTAAACTGAATCCAACTATATCAAATTTGTTAAGAGGACGATAGCTTTCTAAAGAAAATAAGGGTATTTCTTCCTTTATTAATAACTTTTCCAGATCAACCGCTGGAGAATAAATTCTTTCGGCACAAGAATCAGCACGTTTATTTATTATTTCATAAAGAATCTTAAATCCCAAATAACTCATCCCTATTTCATATAGGTCCGGAAAGGCAAGGGCAATCTTAATCAAATGATTATCATTCTCTTTAACAATTTCATTATATTCTTTCCCAGTATAACGACCTGGTTTTTCTACCTGTTTTAACATTCTTCTAATATATACTTTTTCTATCTCTTTATCGTTTTCTTTATCTATTATATTTACATAAACCTTTCTATTATTATCCTAGACTATACAAAATACTAAAGGAAAAGACTCCTTAAATGAACATTGAGTAATAGTCCTATGCCAATAAAGTTAGTAATCATAAAGGTACCCCCATAACTAATAAATGGCAAGGGTAAACCTGTTGCCGGCATTAATCCCATAACCATGCCAATATTGATAAAAATATGAAAAAACATAAAAGCAACAACACCAGTGGCTAAAAATGTCCCCAACAAGTCTGGTGCTTCTTGGGCAATCTTAATACCTTTCCACAACAACAAAATAAATAAAGATAATAATAGTAAGGCACCTAAAAAACCTAATTCCTCTCCAATAACTGCAAATACAAAGTCAGTATGCTGAGCTGGTAGGAATTTTAATTGGCTTTGAATACCACTAAATAATCCCTGACCCAGTAATCCACCAGAACCAATTGCTACTTTGGACTGAATAATATTATATCCAGCACCTAATGGATCAAGGTCTGGATTTAGAAATAATATTATTCTTCTTCGCTGATAATCTTTCAAAAAAGACCAAAAGATGGGAAATGAGGCTACTAATATTAAAGATATTATAAAAATATATTTCCATTCAATTCCGGCTACATAAATCATAAACAATAATATAGCCAAAAATACTATTGCTGTACCTAAATCAGGTTGTCTAGAAACTAGTATCATTAGAATACCAGTGAATAAAAAAGGTAATAAAAAGTATAGAAAATAAGATAATTTATCCTTTTGCATAGTTAGAAAATCTGCCAGAAAGATAATTAAGGCAATTTTAGCAAATTCAGATGGTTGAAAATCGAAACCAGCGATATTAATCCAGCGGCGTGCACCACCCATTGTCTTGCCAAATAGAAGAACATAAATTAACATAATAATCGACAGGATATAAATTGGAATAGCTATTTTTTCTAATTGGTGATAATCGATTGTTGCTACTATAAAGCAAAGAAATAAGCCAGCTAAAATATAAAGTAATTGTCTTTTAGTAAACTGAATTGTTTCCTCATTAATGATTTCTGTGTGGGTGGTGCTATAAATAACCAGCAAACCAAGGGAACAAAGACCTAATACTAAAAAAATTAGGGTATAATCAATATGCTTAATTAACCGAAATTGGCGATTTAATAAGGATTTATCTGATAAAAACTGTGATGACCTTCTTTCTCCTAACATAAAAATAATATCTCCTATTTCTTCTTAGAAATTTTCAGCTTTAATAATTTCTTTGTTCCTTAATTGAAAATATTTCTGAATAATATTGCTGGCAATGGGAGCAGCAGCCTGGCTTCCGTCTCCACCATGTTCAATGAAAACTGTAACGCAAATTTCCGGTTTCTCATAAGGGGCAAAACCAATAAACCAGGCATGATTTTCTCCTTGAGGGTTCTGAGCTGTTCCAGTTTTACCAGCAATCTTTACTTCTTCAATATTTGCTGAACGGCCAGTCCCATCTTCTACTACTTTTCTCATACCTTTTTTGATAATCTGAAATGTATTTTTAGAAATATCAATTTCTCTAATTAACTCTGGCTCAAGTTTCTTTATAACTTCACCTGACTTAGATACTATTTTATCAACATGAGATGGTTTAAAATAATTCCCTTCATTAGCAATAAGACAGAGCATATTATGTATTTGAAAAGAGGTAACCAGCAAAAATCCCTGACCAATAGACATATTTACAGTATCACCAGGATACCAGGATTGGTTAAATGTCTTTCTTTTCCATTCCTGCGAAGGTAC
>LDZT01000086.1_pt1 | contig 10342 bp, 9 predicted proteins | sample 615521 | NCBI WGS metagenome assembly LDZT01 (sample SAMN03408292, study PRJNA278302) | terrestrial metagenome | isolation source: oil reservoir sample SB1 | place: USA: Alaska, North Slope, Schrader Bluff formation | collected 2011-09 | reverse complement strand
AGGTGAGGACACCTATACGCCGGTCATAGATGCACAGGGCATTAGCAGCGGTGAGACGCCTGGAAAGATCATAATCCTCCAAAATAGATATACTCCGGTGACCTCCTGCCCTGAGATAAATGTCCTTTTTTACTGCAAAATTGGATCCTATCAGCCAGTAAAACCCAACCGCATGGAGCAGAATATATTGTTGTCGCCATCCTTGTATAATGAATGAATGGATGGTTTCGTCGTAAAATCTAACCGGTCCTGTGCAGACATCATACCCACTGTTTGTAAGGTTTAATCTGATTTTTTCCAACCATGTGTAGGGGTGGCGTGTATCTGCATCCGTAAAGACAAGGATATCTCCTATTGCCTCTTCAACCCCATCCCTCCGGGCACCACCGATGCCTGCCCTTTTTTGAGAAATTACCTTATCTGCAAGAAGTACGGCAATTTCGCAGGTATGATCGGAAGAACCGCCGTCTACAACAATGATCTCATATTCCTCCCGCGAAATGCTTTGGGTCGAAAGTGATTTCAGACAGTCAAGAATGATTTTTTCTTCATTTAGAACAGGAATTATTATTGACATCATAGACATCACCGAATATGGAGTATTTCTGCCATTAAACAGCAAATACGGCAATTTTTCAACGCCACAGGTATTATGACTTTACGATAACTGAATAGGGGATAAATAAGAAGGAAGCAAATCACCATGGCATTTAATGTGAGATCTATTGCAAACCACAATGCCATAAGTTCAAATGCTACAATAGAGCCAAATGCAGTGATGCCAAGGAGGAAAACTCCTTTTCTCAAGCCTATGTGAGTAACTGTTGTAGATGTGATGCCAAGATCTTCATTATAATCCAGAATCTCGTGAGCAATGAGCGCTTCGCAGCAGATTAAGGTACAGATAACTGCTAATCCGGCAGAAAGAGAGAATGGTTCAAAAATATTGCCTCCGGCAAGGGTATAACCTGCGAAGAACGGCAATCCTCCGAACATTAACCCATGGCATATGATATCTGCGATAAACCAATCTTTGAACCTGACAGGTTTCGCCGAATAAAGTGTCAGGGCAGTCAGGCAGAGGAGAGTGAAGACAAATCCTGGGCCTGAAATGATGAAGGATAGCATGAGCGATATTCCGGCTAGTACTATACATATGCCCAAAGTCTCACCTTTTGACATTATACTGTTAGCCAGTGGATTTGTTCCATTCATCATTTTTTTCGAATGTTTTCTGTCAATCTCCTGATCATAAAAATTATTGATTACAAATCCATAACCTATGACACAAAAAAATATTACAAAAACAATAATAATTGAGGATGATATGCCTGATGCAAGGTATGCCCCTAAGAGAGGGAATAGCGGATAAAATTTGATCCAGTCTCCAATGCGAACCATTTTTCGGTAATTATGTAATTTTGAAATTGTGGTATTTTTCCATGTGATATGTGATTGTATATCCTGTTTTTTTATTTTCATTATTTCTGCCCTAGTCCATACCACATTGACACAATCGCCTGTTCGATAATTTCTTCGATTTCACTTTGTAGTCTGCCGATGGTATGCAAATTTATAAGCATAAAATTTGGGTACCAAAAATTAGCCAGAAAAACCTCTCTATCTATCCCTTTTAAAATCCCACAGGAGATGGCCTTGTGATAAAGCTCGTCAAGGGTAGAAAATCGGTCGAGTGCCTCCTCTTTTGCCTTTTTTGTAATATTTGGTGAAGAAGAAAAATGTTCAAAGAAGAGGGTTTTTTTTGGATTTTCAAACATCCAGTGGAGTACCTGTCGCTTGGCATTTTTTATCTGTTCTTCTACAGAGATTCCCGGATGGATTGCTTCATCCACCACATCCGAGATTGTTTGATGAATAGAATTATATAGTGTATCAATCAAGTTTTCCTTTGTCTTGAAGTACCTGAAAAGGGTCCCCGCCGATACGCCAGCACGATCTGATATCTGTTGTGTTGGGGTAGCATGAAATCCTTGTGTTGAAAAGAGAATAACTGCTGCCTCCATCAGGGCTATATATTTTTTTTCTGATAAATGTCTACTCAAGTTATGCCTCCGTGCATTGCTTTGGATTTAATAATTATATCTTATAGTATAATGAGTGACTACTCCCTCATTAAGTTTTGGTTGATAATGTATATTTGTAAAACTCAAGATTCCAGCCGTATCCTGTTGAAAATTGAGTTTTTTGCTCTATAGAAAACCTTTGCCTGAACAAAACTATTCTTTTTAAAATATATCCATTCACTGTATCTTATATATCCGACTATGATGAATATCGCAAGATGGGGAGGGGAGATCCCTCTCCTGTCCCCCCCTATAGCGATACTCCCGATATCCGGTTTACAGTATAATTACACCATCCTCTGCATGTTATTACCAAAGACACAGTCAAGGCAAGCTTTAGAGGATTTCTACAGAGGCCCGAAATACAAAAGAGGGCGTCTTCAATTCCCTGATGATACAGGAGACTCTCGTAGCAGGGATTATAATCGGGATTATTGCGTTTTCCACCTATTTCTGGCTGCTTTCCCAGGGATGGGACGAATATTCTGCCAGGAGTGTGCTGGTTCTCCTGATGGTTCTTCTCGAAAATGTCCATGCGCTAAACTGCCGGTCCGAATACAGGTCTTTGTTCAGGATACCTCTGAAGAACAACTATTATCTGATATTCGGGATCGTTATTGCGCAGGGCATCCACATTCTGGCCATGATGACGCCTTTCATGCAGGATCTGCTCGATATCGGGCCGGTGAGCCTTCATACATGGGTTTCTCTGCTTGGTCTTGCCCTGCTACTGATTGTGAGCATGGAGATCTTCAAATACGTCAAATTTCATAATAACAGGAAGACAGGTACGTGGGGATCTGCTGCCTGATGGGATATTATTCATTGACAAATCTCCTTTCAAATCATTTTCATCCGGACAATCCGGATAATTTTTTTCATCAGAATATCCAATACACTGATAAGTCTGGTAGTTCATATATGGTAAAATGAGTTCCATACCGAATCTTGAACTTCAGATGACCCTGTTGCTATTCTTTGCTTTGGCAGGATATCTACTTGCATCAAAGATCAACCAGTCGGCGGTCGTGGGGGAGATTCTGCTGGGACTTGTCGTCGGCCCTTCAGTTCTTGGTCTGATCACATATACCGATTTTGTTCAGGCGATTGCAGGTCTTGGCGCTGTAATCCTGATGTTTGTGATAGGTTTTGAATTTGAGATAAAAGATCTTACCAACATCCGATACGGAGTTATTGGGCTGATTGGTATAATCGTACCCTGGATAGGGGGTTATTTTGTATCACTGGCATTTGGATATCCTCCCGAAAGTGCTCTCTTTATAGGCACCGCACTAACTGCGACATCGATTGCAATTACAGCAAATGTCCTCAAGGAGATGTGCCTGCTTGATACTGATGTCGCAAAGGCAATAATCGGAACGGCGGTAATAGACGATATTCTGAGTCTTCTTGCCCTCTCGATAACTGCGGATGTCGCATCTGGAACTTTCTCGTTTGAGGGTTTTGTATTTATTATCATTAAACAGGTCGGGTTTTTAATTCTGATTGCATTAATAGGAATTTTATTTATATCCAAGATGATTAAAAAGATGGACAGGAGCCATATTGCAAGGAGATATCCGGAATTTGTGTTCATATTTGCAATCATGATCGCATTTCTATTTGGGGCTCTATCGGAATTCATTGGGATTTCAGCGATTATCGGTGCATTCATTGCCGGTGTTTCCTTCAACGGTATAAATCTTGAACACAGTCGTGATATTTCTGAGGGAGCAGAGTTTCTCTATATCATATTTGCATCAGTATTCTTTGTCTCCCTTGGAATCCTCGTGGATCTTAATGTGCTGACTATTCCGGTATTGATATTTATTATTGTGATTACGTTGATTGCAATTATAACAAAAGTGATCGGCTGTGGTATTCCTGCAAAATTGCTGGGCTATTCAGGAAGGGATTCACTGGCAATAGGTTTTGGGATGTCTCCCAGGGGGGAGGTGGCAATGATTGTTGCATTGCTCGGGCTCAATCTTTCGTTGATAGGGCAGGATGTCTATGCCTCTATTGTGGTTATGAGTCTTTTGACAACTATTGCAACGCCTCTTGTTTTCAGGAACTGGCTGTTTAAAAAAGAGGTTTCTGAGTGTAAGTTTTGATTGGGGATCAAATATTATCCGATTTTGTTATAATTTCAGAATATCTGTTTTATGAATATTGGATTTGTATTGCAATATTGCGAACTAAATTGATATGCATTGTGAAGATTTTTGGATATGTGGATCTATAAAGTAATTTCCTCCACATTTGATTATTCATTTTTGCTCTGTTTATGTTTTAAAACTGCACCACGCCCTTCTTCTCCCCGGAAATATTTTAAAGACTCGTTACATACAGGAAAAAGCCAAATAATAAACAATAACTGCACGAAATCGTGCCGGACCCTCAATATAAACCCCAATACAATATCAGGAGACATCAATATGAACAGGCCGAATATCAATACTCATAGCCATTTTTTGAACGAATCCGTTATCGAAGTCAGTTATATGCCTGAAGAGCTGAAGCATCGCGATCACCTTCTTGATGAGCTCCACCATGCAGCTTCTCCTGGCCTTCGCGGAGTTCAGCCGCAAAACCTGATCATCAGGGGTCTGCCAGGAACCGGGAAGACGACGGCCATCAGGAAGGTCTTTTCAGAACTGGATGCTCTTCCGGGTGCGATCGTTCCGGTGTATGTGAACTGTCTGATGATCCGGACACAGTTCGGTGTCTTCTCAGAGATATTCCGTGCACTATCGGACGGCCAGAGTTATCCGCTCAACCGCTCGCTCCAGAAGATTACCATGATGATCAACGGGCTTATGAAAAAGAAGAACTGCACGTTGCTGGTCTGCCTCGATGATGTGAACTATCTTGCAGATCATGGGGAGCTGAACGAGACCCTTTACTCGCTGCTCCGCTTCCATGAGATCCATGGCGAGGCAAAGATTGGTGTCTGGGCGGCAACGAGCGATATGACCTTTGACCTGTTTACGCACACCGACGGCCGGGTGCAGTCAGTCTTCATGCCAAAGGAGGTTTTTTTTCATCCATATGGCAGGGATGAGATCGCGGAGATCCTACACGACCGCGTGAAGAAGGGGCTGAGATATGGGTTCATCACCAATGGCGCCTTTGAGATGCTAGTGGATGCAGGTTATGATTCCGGGGATCTTCGGACATCACTGATCCTTCTTAGGAGATCAGCCTACTTGGCAGAGGATCTTGGAAGTGATCTACTTGACGAATGGATTGTCCGGCAGGTGCTCCCGCACAGCAATAATTTCACTGAGGAGAAGGTTGCAGAAACACTCCGGCCCCGTGAGATGGAACTGCTTGCACTCATCAAAGAGCTTGCCCGGACCGGCATGGAGCTATCAATGTCTGCGGTTTTTTCAGAGGTGAAGGAGAGGATCGGTTGTGGGTATAGTGTCTTTTTCAAGACGGTGAACAGGCTTGAGAAGGCCGGGATGATCCGTACGGAGATGGTTAAGGGGAGAGGTAGGAAGCGGGTGATTGTGGTTGATGGGATTAGGTAAAATCAGTAGGGATCTGTTCCAAAAGCGGTGGATCGCTATTCTCAAAGGTCGGTGTTGCACGCGGTTGATCGTTTATGAACTATTGGTTATATATTCCACTTCTAAAATCGGTTCTGGAAAAACAGCAGTACCGTCATAAATTTTATCACTATAAACAATATCACCAACTTTTTTACGAATTATCCACAAAAAACGAGGAAATGAACGAGTTAATATCTCTTTTTTCCCTTCAAATGGTTGATCGAATATAAAGGTTTTATATTTTTTTACATCTGTTAAAAGTAGTTCTACTATTAAATCCTCTTCAGCGGCTTTGATCAGTTTATCATGCTCAAGATTGCGTTTTTCCTTAAGAAATTCTCCATATATCCTTGAGAAAACAAGTCTAATTTTTGGATATATAGGTACAAATAAACTCTCAACTTCCCAATCTATATCTCCATCTTTCGGATGACTGTCCTTCCAAAGTTTAAATTTTGAATCTGGTTTAATATGATGATATGGACCGATATTATCATCATGTACATATAATTCGACGATATTTCCATTATTATGTCTATATCCGCTAATAACAACTGCATGACTTTCATCATTATTCTTGTCAGTTAGACATGCAATTATAGGCAATTCATAATTGATAAAGGCTTTAACCGCATCAGCAATTATATCATCTTCATCCTTATACAATCCTAATCTATCAATATCTGTTCTAATAAATTCAGTATCCATTCCCATGCAATTAAAAACAGCTTTCATCTGTTCTTTAGTAAGTCCTTCACTAGGGAAATTGCGACAATCAGAAGGGCATAATAATGCTTTTTCGGTAATTTCAGCTGGTGAATATGACTGAATATTGAATAATTTTTGTAACGGAAAATGAGAGATCCAACATGCTACTGTAGCACACGCACCTACTGCTATATCTTGCTGCTGAAAAGGTAATGTTTCAATCTCAAGTTTAATTCCAAAAAGATTTACTTTATATGGATGCTTTAAAAAAACACGATTCTCTCCGTTATCTTCTTTCTCATATGTTTCAAGAAGAATTCGTCCGAATAAATATTTTCCATATAAATCTTTGATGTTTTTCTTTACAACAATAAAACCTAAATAAGACCCATTTAAAGATTTTAGAAAAGATTCATCCTTTTGATTGAGATTTGCTAAAAATTCTTCTTCTGTGATAGATTCTTTAAAAAAATGATATCTGTCTGTAATTTTAGGAATGTTTTCATATGAACGAGCATAAAATTTTGAAAAATCAATCATGTAATCTTTATCAATATAATTATATTCACATATGCACGTTTTTGCTGAAATGTGTTCAAGATATTCTTTTAAATAATCCGATATTGATGAACCAGCTAAATATTGATCAAATTGCGTAAAAGGAAATATTTTAAAAAGAGGATCTTCTTTTTCGACCATCTACATCGTAAATCTTTTTTTCATTTCATTTTCTGAAATATAACTAATGTGGCGATGGAATTTTTCAGCTTCTCTAAGTTCATGTTCATTTAGAGATCTTTCGCAATCTTTTTTGACTTTTAAATAACCTATATTTTTAGTCTTTCCAGTCTGCGCCATACACCTCACACCCTTGTTTATATTAATTTTATCCTTAGTTTTTTAATATAAATCTCTTTTCAAAAAATTTAACCTTAATTATTAATTTAAATAATATTATCAAATATTATGTTGGATTTAAATTCATAATTTAATTATATTTTTTATTTATTTATTGTTAAATAATTTGTTGAATTTTAATTATGTCAATAATTATAGGTTTTTTCTTTTGAATTTTAATTTATATGAGTAAAAAAAGGTTCTATTGCGCGCAGTATTAACACTACTTCACGATCTCGACAATAAGCTGGTCGATTCCATGCTTCTATTAAAATTCACATCTTAATTTGTTCAAATATATAGATCACTTCTGCATTTGTATTGTCGTTCATCAACGTCTATCTCACTCTCACCCAAACAACCTCATCAGCATCGCCACAAGTCCCCCTGCCCCGGCACCTATCCCTGCACACAACCGGACGATCTTCGGATCTTTCAGATCCTCGCTGTCATATGAGTCTCCGAATCCTGCTCCCCTGAGGAACCCGAAAGGTTCCCTCGTGCCTCTTGCCCTGTTCCCGATCTCCTCCGACCTGAAACTCTCAAGGCCCCTCAGCCGGTTCTCGTGATCGTCCTGGCACTCCTTGATCTCCTGCAGGGTAAGACAGATCCATTTCACATCCCGCCGGACCTCAAAAAGGATCTCCCTCGTTGTCTTCTCTTCCTCGCCCTGCATTGCATTCACAAAAAGGCGTTTGAATCTTGTCGTATTTAATGCTAAGTATTGTAGTAATATATATGAGCAATGGTAATAATTACGCGTCGACAGAAAAATCCCGTTCCGGCGGGATTTTCCCCTAGGGTTTGAACGAGATCCACAGAGGTGAAAAAGTATGGCAGACTTTATTGAGAAGAGCGTTGTCAAGACCGCCACCCGCGAGCTTGCTGCGCCCATTGCCGATATCGCCACGTTCGATTCGATCGTGCAGGACGTACTGACGAATAACCCTTGGGGCTGCACTCCGTATGTCTCCGGAAGTGTCTCCCATGACGGGGTTGAGAAGGGAACCGAGGGCTACACCGCGAAGTTCCTCTTCGAGGATCTTCAGGCCGATGAGGTCGGAAGTCTCTCAGCGAAGGCCGAGACCGTTGCCGCCTACAACGGTTCGATCACTGCGATCCTTGCTGACACCGCACTTGCAACCGCAATGGGCGGGGACTGTCTCAGGCGTGACGGCGGAACCGATGATTCGTTCTCGTGCACGCTGAAGTGCCATGATGCAAACGGTGAGCTTTACAATGTGAAGTTCACGAGGGAGTACGTGACCATCTCAAGTTATGAGAGCGACAGTATCATGACCACGATCGAGACCTGGGCTGATACTGTTCCTGAGCTGGCGTGAATAACGTCGGTTCATTTTTTCATATTGTCGTAGTATCACGATTCATTATGCAACGATTTTAAAATTGTAAGTAGTTGGGGAATCAATTAAAAAACGATCTCCTTCTGGTAGATAATTATTACAAAAGAAATTGTGATACGATGCTAACCATTTATATTTACGCTGTAATTTTTCGTTTGATAAATTTTTTTCAATAATTTTTTTATGATAAATTAATTCTTTTTCTGCAGGAGGGTATAATGAAAAAATATTATTTTTTATAAATGTTTCATTATTCATATCTGCATTAAATTCTGCTAAAACAATGATAAAATAAAGGTAGTTAATGAAATGATTTCCTTCATTGTCTGACAAAATCCAATTAAATTTGCCATTTTGAGGATGGTTGTGATATTGTTCTTTTATCAAATTAATCCATTTTTTCACATTATTTTCACACAAAATAGCGGGCAAATTATTTGATTCATTCACCACATTATATGCTTCGTTTAGGGCAGGGCCAAAAGAAATTGAATCATTAAAAAAACCAAAGTCACATGCAATACCACCACATAGAATAAATCCATCATTAAACATCCCATATTGAAATCCTGCAACATATATAATGTTTTCAACTAGCTCTCCCGCTATTAAATCAGGTTTTCTTGTATCAGGATCACTTATTAATGGAGTTGACATAATTATACTATCTGAAAATATTGTCAAATGGCCCTCAAAAATTTCTTGAATTCCTTGTAGTAAACCTATATTTTTTCCAATGGCTTTTATCAATTTATTTAACTGAATGTCAAGATCATCATATCCTTTTGCCTCATGAATACGATCTTTTGTTCCAAGGAGATCAAGAAAAGTGACTATATACGGCATTACCTTTTTTTCATCACTATTTTTATTCAAGTTCTATCATCTCTACAACATTCTAAATATTTTATAATTTTGAATATCTCCTTGAATTTGTTTAATTGTTTGTAATTTCAATAAAAAATTTTGTTAATTTGAACAAAATTATAATATACGCCAAACGGCGCACGAGCTCGTTTTCACTCGCTTTTCCGTGCTCCTGCTAATGTAACCCTCCTCCTGCACACGCTTTTTTTCGTCAAACGGGTAAGCCGGTCGCTCTCCGAGACGACAGGCATACTCCGTTTGCCGCTTTTACTCCCGCTGCAGTCGGTGTGAGTGTTTTGCACCGGCTGGAGTTGAGATAAATGAATGCAAAACAGATCTCAGAAGGGGCGGCCTCCCCTCAAATAGAAGCCGCCGCAGCTCACATTGAGCAAAGTATCGTTTTTGAATGCATCACATATCAGCTTTCCGATGCAATTCCTCTCAAGGATCTTGAAAGAATCGCCCTCCTTGAAGAGTCTGCGGTCGAGCTCGAACGAAAAGCCGAACACATGCTCTTCGAGGCTCAGGTCAAGCGGAACAGAGCTGATGCAATTCGTGACAAGTACCAAGCCCTCGTGAACGAGCACGGCATCGAGGCCTGTGTCCGGAAGGCTGAGAAGCTTGATGGTGCCGACTGGCAGAGGCCCAGCGGGGTGGCCTGAATGGTCTCGGTGTATGAGATGGTCCGGGAACGGATCATCAACTCCCTTTCGGAAGGCACGATCCCGTGGCAGCAGACCTGGCAGAGCCTCTGCCCGATGAACGTCGCCACCGGTAAACCCTACCGGGGGATCAACCGCCTCCTCCTCTCCGGCCACACCTGGTGGGGCACCTACAACCAGATCCGGCGGGCGGGCGGCCACGT
>LDZT01011808.1_pt1 | contig 10346 bp, 8 predicted proteins | sample 615521 | NCBI WGS metagenome assembly LDZT01 (sample SAMN03408292, study PRJNA278302) | terrestrial metagenome | isolation source: oil reservoir sample SB1 | place: USA: Alaska, North Slope, Schrader Bluff formation | collected 2011-09 | reverse complement strand
TAAATCTGAAACCAGCCGCTGGGGAGGGGAATCAAAGGGGTGGGGATTGCGATTATGTCTTGAGATCGTTATAAACTAAGCGATTCAAAGACTGATAATTAGGCCATTTCTATTTTGCACCTTTAGGACATTATCACTTTGCCCTTACACTGGCGCGTATTTTCTTTTTTAAAAAAGAATTCATGTTAGAATTTTTAGGTTATTCCGGAGGAGATGCCTTATGCCTGAGAAGATATTAATTGCCATTGCCTGGCCTTACGCTAATGCGGATATTCACGTAGGGAACCTCACTGGTTCTCATCTGCCGGGGGATATTTGCGCGCGTTATCACCGCTTACGCGGGCGGAGCGTGCTGATGGTTTCGGGTTCTGATTCACATGGCACACCGATTACCATGAAGGCGGATAGTATGGGCGTCTCACCGCTTGAAATCTACCAAGCTCATCATGCCCGTTTTCTGGAACTCTTCCAGAAAGTTGGAATCAGTTATGATCTCTTTACCAGCACGCATACCTCCAACCACTTTTTTATTTCCCAATTAGCTTTTACAACGCTCAAAGAGAACGGTTACCTCTATACTGCCACCGAAAAGCAATGGTATTCCACCACACAGCAGCGCTTTTTGCCTGACCGGTACGTAGAAGGCACGTGTTATATTTGCAGGAATCCTGAAGCGCGCTCGGATCAATGTGAGCGCTGTGGAAATATACTAGAGGCGGATAAGCTGATCGACCCGCGCTCCAAAATCGACGGCAGCACACCAATCCTGAAGGAAACTGAGCATTTTTACTTGGACCTCTCCAGCTTAGAGCCAGAAATTGTTGCTTTTTTGAGAAGCCGCGAACACTATTGGAGACCGAACGTCATTCGGCAATCCTTAGGTCAAATTCTATCCGAAGGGCTCAAAGCCCGTCCGATTACGCGTGACTTGGACTGGGGCATCCCAGTACCGCTCGAAGGTTGGCAAGGCAAATGCCTGTATGTCTGGTTTGAGGCGGTAATTGGTTACCTTTCTGCCACAATTGAATGGTCCAAACTAAACGGAGAAGAAGCAGCGTGGCGCGAGTGGTGGGTTAATCCACAATCCCGCACGTATTATTTCATCGGTAAAGATAATATCCCCTTCCATGCGGTCATTTGGCCAGCGGAATTAATCGGTTTTGAAGAAGACATTGACCGTGCCTTAGGCGCAACTGATCCCAAACCGCTGGTGCTTCCTTACGACGTGCCGGCTAACGAGTTCATGAACTTAGAAGGTCGCAAAATCAGCGGTAGTCACAACTGGGCTGTTTGGGGGCTTGATTTCCTCGAGCGCTATGACCCCGATCCCCTGCGTTATTATCTGACCACGGCAATGCCAGAGACACGCGATAGCGACTGGGACTGGGAAGAGTTTTATCAGCGCAATAACAACGAGCTGGTGGCAACGTGGGGGAATTTGATTAATCGCGTGCTTACATTTACATATAAAAATTGGGAGGGCATCATCCCAGAGCCAGGTGAGCTGCGTCCATCCGACGAAGAATTGCTGCAAACCATCCGAACTGGCTTTGATACAGTCGGGGAAAAAATCGAACGGGTGCAGTTGCGCGAAGCTTTGGCGGAGGTGATGCGCTTAGCCACCGAAGTTAATAAGTATTTAGATGTGCATGCCCCTTGGTTCGAAATTAAAACCAATAAGAACGAAGCAGCGAAGTCGATTTATACTGCAATCCAAGCTATCGATTGGTTGAAGATCATGTTTTCGCCTTTCACCCCACATATTAGTGAAGGCATTCATGCCATCTTAGGTTATGATGCCCCAATATTTGGTGATTTTAAGACTGAAACGATTTCTGATGAGCTTGGGACACACGTAGCTCTAAGCTATAATCCCGAAGGCTGTATGGCGAGGGAAGGCGTAAACTTATGGCAACCACTGAGCCTTGAAGCTGGTAAGCCATTTAATCAGCCCTCGCCCTTGGTGAAGAAGCTGGATCACAGCATTGTCGAGGAAGAGCGAGCCCGTTTAGGCAAATAAGCACAAAGTTTAGCTAGGGTACTGCTCCGCAAAGCGAATAAGATACCAAGGCAGCTGGTTGAGCAAATCCTCCATAATTTGGCCTGTGCGTGCCTGCCAGAGGGATAAGTTTCCTGCGGTTTCTGCTTTAGTTGGGCCGACTAAATCACATACGCCCCTTAGGATCAACCACGGGATGTCATTCCGCTTGGCGACCCAGGCAAAAGCTGCAGATTCCCAATCGGCAGCTACCGCGCCAAATTCCTGGGTAAGGCGCTCATAAGCTCGGGGTTGGATATCTTGATCTGCTGAGACTAATCGAGCCCGGCGGGTGTGCTCAGGTAATTCCTCTGGTAGCCAGCTGAGATCAGCTTTGGAGTTGTAAAATTCTATAGCTTGCGCATAGTCTGCCATACCCTCAAAGATATCATAGAAGGCTGTTTCGCTAGCACATAAGATTTCCCCAAGCTCAACTAAACCTTCCAAGCCGCCACAGGTGCCTAAATTGATCATTAGCTGGGGGTGAAAGGCGCCAATCGCAAATTGAGAAGCCCCTGCTGTGGAAACTTTCCCCCAGCCGGCATGCATAAACACAACACGGAAATCAGCAATAACCTGGAGAAAATAATCGCCGTAAGGCGTTGGATGCAGTGCTGAGGGTAGGGTGTTGCGTAAGAGAGCTTGCCACTCTCCATCTGCGCTAATGAGAACAACAAAGCGAGCTCTTGGTAGCAAAGGGGTTTTTATAGCTTTTTACCTAATGTAGCCATATAAGCCACAAATTGTTCTTTACCATCCAGTGCGAGGAGGGCGTTAACCTGTTCGTCGTTAAAAGCGCCAATCGCGCAGACGCCATAGTCGATAGCTTCCGCGGCTAAGTGAAGATTCTGGCAGATATGGCCGGCATCGAGGAAAAGATAGCGGTAGGCGCGTGTGCCATAACGGTAACTCGTGCGGTAAGGAATTGCGACCCAAATAAAGGTCACCGCACAAGTAAAAACATGGTTTTGCCTGCCAGCAGCTTCGCCCAGTGCAGTTAATATTTGCTCCCCTTGGATGACAATCTCCAAGCTATGGTGTTGGGGAATAAAGTGATATATTCCAGGTTCCAAATTCTCAGCCCGGCGCAAGGCTAAATAAGTTTCAAAGGGGTGGCGCGCGCCTGCCGAAGGCACAGTACGCAATGTGCGCCCAGTCTTCTCGGAAAGGTGCACAATTCCTTGCGTCATCCAAAGCAGGTAAGAAAGTTCCTCAAGCGTAAGTTGAGCGTTCTCATCATATCGGCGCACAGAACGGCGTTGCTCGATCACATTCCGTAAATCCGTATGCCCTAAGGGGACGCTTTGCGGTTCTAATAAAGGGATGAGCTGAGATTCATCGGCTATAGAAGGCAGATAGTCTGGCGGTTCCGCGCCTAATGATTCTGGCGTAGGCGCCATGTGCGTATAGCTGGAATTTTGAATAAATTCCGCGCCGATAGGGTCGAACTTAGGCATTTTCTGGGTCATCAGAACCGTATCATGGAGAGAACCATAGCTAAAACAATCGTGATGGCTAAAATTGCCATAATGATTTCGGATGTCCGTTTTTTTGATGATTTTTTACCTGCCATATCACTCCAGTTGTGTTTTAATTGCTTGTGCCAAGTCTGCCCCGATGCCTTTGATTTGCGCTATTTCTTCGACATTCGCAGCGAGGATGTTTTCGATGGAACCAAAGTGCTGCAATAAAGCCTTTCGGCGTTCTGGGCCAACCCCAGGGATTGCATCTAACCTTGAAGTTAACCCGATTTTACCACGCCGCTGACGGTGTGCCGTAATAGCGAAGCGATGTGCTTCATCACGGATGCGCTGGATTAGGTAGAACCCTTGCGAATGTTCATCTAAGCGTACGGAATCACTCTTCCCGGGCAGGAAAAGTTCCTCCTCTTGCTTAGCCAAGCCGACCAACGTAAATTGACCCTGCAAACCTTGCGATTCGATAACCTTAACAGCTCGACTAAGCTGACCCTTACCGCCATCCACAATCAGTAAATCTGGCAGAATGCTAAAAGCCAAATCAGGTTTATAACCTGGCTGGTCTTTTTCTTCCTGGGCGCTATGATAGCGGGCAAAACGTCGGCGCAGGACTTCTTCCATAGACGCAAAATCATCCGGACCTTCCACGCTGCGAATGTTAAAGCGGCGGTAGGCTTTCTTATTGGGCACTCCTTGTTCGAAGACCACCATACTGCCCACGCTGGCTGTGCCCATCGTATTGGAGATGTCGTAGCATTCGATCCGGTTAGGCGGCTCAGGCAGGTTAAGCGCAGCTTGAATTTCTGCCAGGGCTTGATGTTGGCGGTCTTTATCGGCTTTCCAACGTGTTTCCAGTGCCCGCAACGTCTCCACAGCGTTTTCGGATGCTAAACTGACCAGTTTCTTGCCGTCGCCGCTCTTCGGCACTTTGATCTCGACCTTTTCTCCACCTCGTTTGGTGTTCAACCATTCTTTGATAATACGTGCTTCTTCGATATCGGTCGGCAGCAAGACTTGCGAAGGAATAAATGCGGCTTCATCATAAAACTGCAAGACGAAATCTTTCAGAATTTCCTCGTTTTTCTCGTCTTCGGTGCCTTCTAAGATGAAATACTCGCGACCGACGAGCTTGCCAGAGCGCATAAAAAAGACCTGAACGCAAGCTTCGCCATCTGAGCGAGCCATTGCAATGATGTCGGTGTCTTTTTGCTCACTGGAAATGATTTTTTGCCGTTCGACCACACGCTCAATACTGTTGATTTGATCCCGAAGAGTAGCCGCGCGTTCATAATGCATTGCCTCGGAGGCTGCTTGCATTTCGGATTGCAAGCGCTTGACAATTGGATCGGTGCGCCCTTCGAGAAACTTGCACAAGTCGTCAATCATCTGACGGTAGGATTCTTTATCGATAGCGCCAATACATGGACCAGAACACAGCTTGATGTCGTAATAGAGACAGGGGCGGGCATCCTTACCGGTAATCTCTCGTGCACAGGTGAGGTAAGGGAATATTTTCCGCAGCACTTCCAAAGTTTGGTGCACAGCCCAAACCGAAGTGTAAGGCCCATAATAGCGTGAACCGTCCTTTACCATCTGCCGAGTAACTGAGACCTTGGGGAAGTCATCTGCCCAGTGGATTTTGATGTAGGGGTAACGCTTGTCATCCTTGAGGCGGACATTGTAGAAAGGGCAGTGCTCCTTGATGAGATTCATCTCTAAGATCAGAGCTTCGAGCTCTGAGTCGACTAGGATCAAGTCGATATCGGCAATCTTCCTCACCATCTGCCGGGTCTTATAAGTTTGATCGGCGGAGGCGTGGAAATAGGAGCGTACGCGGTTTTTTAGATTGATTGCTTTCCCCACGTAGATGATTTTGCCGTCTTTGTCTTTCATCAGATAGCAACCTGGCTTTTCGGGCAAAGTGTCCAAGATTGCTTTGATATGTTCAGATATTTCCATATTCGTATATTTTAATAGATTTCCCCACTTATGACTGGGTGGGGTTTTACGCGCGGTATAATTCAGTAAGGTTGGTCTATGACGATAATAATACTTCCTGAGACTGTTGCTTCTCAAATTGCTGCAGGCGAAGTGGTGGAACGGCCTGCCTCGGTGGTCAAAGAACTGATTGAAAATGCAATCGATGCGGGTGCGAAGCAGATTACCATCACCACGCAGCAGGCAGGCAAAAGGGAAATTACCATCATTGATGATGGCGCAGGTATTCCTGCAGAGGAGCTGCCTTTAGCTTTGGCAAGGCATGCCACGAGCAAGCTGAGTAGCGCTGATGATCTCCTCAATATCCAAACTTTAGGTTTCCGGGGCGAAGCTTTAGCTTCAATTGGTTCGGTTTCGCGCTTGCAGATTACTTCTAAAACTGCGGATCAAGAGGTGGCGGTGCGCTTAAGCGTCGATGGCGGGCAGATGAGCCCTGCCGTTCCGGTCCCAGCGCCCACAGGGACTGAAGTACGTGTGGAGGATCTATTTTTCAACGTGCCAGCACGTCTAAAATTCCTCAAAACCGATAATACTGAGAACCGTCAAATTACCGGTTTGGTAACCCGTTATGCACTGGCTTACCCCCATATCCGTTGGTCCTTGGAACAAGATGGACGCCTGATTTTTCAGACCACCGGGAGTGGGAACCAAAAAGAAATTTTACAAGAACTCTATGGAACTCAAGATGCGAAGGAGCTGCTGCCAATTGAATTTAGCGCGCAAGAAATTAGCATCAAGGGGTATGTGAGCAGCCTCTCCCTCAGCCGCTCGCATCGGCGGGATATCACCCTTTTTGTCAATGGTCGCTGGGTGCAGGACTCCTCCCTCACGGCTGCGGTGATCAAGGCATATAACACGATGCTCATGGTCGGGCGCTATCCAGTCGCGATTTTGTTCATCCAGCTGCCCGCCAATCTGGTGGATGTCAACGTGCATCCATCCAAAGCAGAAGTGCGCTTTCGCGACCCAGATCGGCTTTTTAGCGCGGTTCAGCGCGGCATCCGGCGCGGCTTGCTGGCTTATGCGCCCATTCCGGAAATAAACACAAGGGTTCTGTGGGGGCGCCAACCTTCTTCCTCAGATATCACTCTGCAGCCGGATCAGGATTCCGCTTTGAGGGTTAGCAGCGCAAACGATGAATCTAAGGTAAACTCGGAAGAACCGATACCAAAATCGGAGCATTTACCGTTGGAACATCTGCCACTCTTGCGTTTAGTCGGGCAGGTCGCCTCGACTTATCTCGTTGCGGAGGGTCCGGATGGTCTCTACCTGATTGATCAGCATGCTGCCCATGAGCGTGTGCTCTTTGACCAGCTTATGGCGCAATACCGCGCTTCGGCGGTCCCGACCCAAGCCTTAATGCAACCGGTGGTCGTTGAAATGTCTACGGAAAAGGCTTTAGTGCTTACGCCCCAGCTGCCGGTTTTGCAAAAATTGGGCTTTGAGGTGGAAGAATTTGGGCTGAATGCCTTCGTGGTGCGCGCCGTACCAGCGATTGCTCTGGATGCGGACCCGCGCGCTGTGCTCAATGCATTAGTTGAAGATTTTGAAGAAAACGAAGAGCCTTTAGGCGAAGAAGTGGAAGCGCGCATTGCTGCCCGCGTATGCAAACGCATGGCAGTCAAGGCGGGAAAGCAGCTCTCGGAAAGTGAGCAGAAAAATTTGCTGCTCAACCTGGAAGCCTGCACTTCGCCGCGCACTTGCCCGCATGGCAGACCGACAATGATCCACCTGAGCGCAGCGCTGCTCGAGCGTCAGTTTGGCCGTTTAGGACCAAGATAGGGAGAGAGACCCTGGTCGGACTTATTCTGGGTGAAGGTCTCGAGAGAAGAAACAAACCTAATTTTGCTTGTGGAAATAAGGAAAACAGATATAATATAAATCCGACGGGGCGTGGCTCAGCCCGGATAGAGCGCACGGTTCGGGTCCGTGAGGTCGGCGGTTCAAATCCGCCCGCCCCGACTGAAGCCCTTCATCATAACGAAGGGTTTTTCGTTAACATCCGCGTGCATTGACAATTCTACTGACCGCTAAATCGACCGCATTTAAGGTAAACTAATGCACATCATGGCTTTTGTTCTCTCGATTGGTGTACTTATTGCGACCACTTTGTTTTTGACTGCTCACCTTAAGATCAAGCGCTGGAGCGAAGCAATCTTAGCTTGGGCATTGGTAGGGTTCGCCTGCTTGGTGTTTGTATTTACGATTGCCAATCAACTCAAAGGGTTGGGCTCGCAACAGGTGGTCCTTGGGCTTCAGGCGGGTTTGCTTTTGGTGAGTGTTATAAGCTGGCAGTTCGCAAGTCGTCCAAAGCTTTTACCGGAAGGTAAAGTGCATATCAGTCCCGGTGTTTTGTTCAAAGGGCGGAAAAATTTGCCATTATTAGTTTTGGCAGTCTGTGTGGTGGGTGTGCTGCTCCTTTCTGGAGTCCTCAACTATATCGTCCTGCCGAACAACAACGACGCTCTCTCTTATCACGTGGCGCGGATCGTGCGCTGGATGCAGCAAGGCTCCACATCTCCCTGGGAGACGCCTTTCGTCTGGCAGCTTTCCTTCCCCCTCAATGCACAACTGGTTTATTTATGGACGCTACTTTTTACCAATAGCGATCATTTCATTGCCTTCATTCCGATGATCGCCGGCTTGCTTACAAGTCTCATTATCTACCTACTCGCTCAGGAATTAGGCTTTAGCCGGCGAAATGCGGTCTTTTCCGCGTTAATTTGGCTGACTTTACCAGTCGTGCAGCTACATCTCACTTCCGTGCGGCACGACCTTATTAGCACTTGGTTGTTCTTATCAACTTTTTATTTCTTCCACCGCTGGGGCAAAACGCGAGAGTTTGCATATCTTTTGCTCTCTGCCTTGGCTTTAGCGCTCGTCATAGGAACCAATTTTTCCATTGCTGCTTACCTGCCTGGGATGGTGCTCATGCTCATCTTAGGTTTCGTTTTTTACGGTTATTCGTTCAGGCAAGTGCTCCAGTGGGCAGGGGTGGCTTTGCTCTGCTTTTTGCTGTTTAGTTCGCCGATTTACATCAGTAACACGGTTTATTTTGGCTCGCCCTTAGGACCAGATGCTGCCCAAATGACCAGTGCAGTGATAGCAGAAGAAATGCAGCTCCCAAAGTACATTGCTGTCAACGCTACGCGCTGGTTCTATCAGCTGCTGGATCTCTCCTGGCTGCCCCAACCAGCCCAGCAAGCTCTGGTTTCTGCTAAGGCTTGGCTGGCAAGGCTGATTTTTACGCCATTCGGTTTGAATTTAGAAGGCGACATTGCGACGCTGGATGCGCATCGCTTCACCTGGGACCGGCTTTATCAACTGCAGGAAGACGAAGCCTGGTTTGGGCTGATTGGCGGGCTGCTGATCTTTCCAACAAGTTTAGCTGCATTTGTGCAAGGCTTCAAGCGGAAGGACCTATTACGCATCATGCCCTTTGTGTTTTTTCTTACCGTACTTGTCACCTGCAGCCTAATCCGGCCAGGATGGACGCCATTTGATGGGCGCTATTTCATGCCTTTGGCGGCGATGTGCACTGCCTTTTTCCCTTTGTGGCTACAAGGGAAAAGCAAGCGGGTGGTAGAGGTCGTCATTGTAGCTGTTTCGATTTTTAGTATGGCAATGGTTGTGCTCTTCAACCCCGCTAAACAGGTAGTCGGCGGAGCAGCAATATGGAAGATGAACCGGATCGATATGCTCACACGGCAGTCGTATTCTTCGAAGGAAATGCTCTACTTAGCCGAAGCCATCCCGAGTGGTGCAACTGTAGGTGTGGCTGCTAAGCCGCAAAACTATCAAGAATATGGACTTTTTGGTGCAGATTTTAGCCGAAAAGTCGTCAATATCGACCCATTGGAGAACATCGCGGATCCCAATTGGTTAGATGCACGCGGTGTGAAGTATTTGCTCGTCAAAGCAAACGATGTTGGCGGGTTGCACCCACCACAAGAATTTCGCTATGTAGATAGCTTGGGCGATTGGATCCTCTACCAACGGGACACACCAAAAAGCTCACAAGCTTGGAAAGGTCATCAGATTGATACAATACCCGCGATTACTATGTCAGTTTGCTAAAACCATAGTTGAAGCAATAGATTAAGCAATAAAAAAAACCGGCCTGCATAACCAAGCTGGTTTTCTTTCTAATTAAAATTTATTAGCCAATCATTAGCTCAGGACTTTGACGTCCTGTGCTTGAGGGCCCTTAGCGCCCTGAACGACGCTAAATTCAACTTGTTGTTCTTCTTTCAGGGTCTTATAACCATCGCTAACAATAGCGCTGAAATGAACGAATACATCCTTTTCTCCCGATTCGCGGGCGATAAAGCCATATCCTTTTTCACTGTTAAACCATTTAACAGTGCCAATCTCACGTTCTGCCATAACTATCTAATCCTCCAGACAACTCTAAACAAAAATATTTATGTTTCTGGTCATTCTCGATTAGATGTTATGACCTAACTCGAACTTCCAGCAACTTCATTTGTTTATACTACACATATCGTTTCTCGTCAATGTCAACCAGTATCTACAAGCCAAAATGTTTATCAGCCACCTTGGTTTCGAGCGGCTGAAGTGTGTGCTTTTTTGGAGAGCATGCGATTGATCGCCACTGCAGCTTTGCGCCCAGCACCCATTGCCAGTATCACGGTAGCTCCACCGGTGACGATATCCCCGCCGGCGTAAACGCCAGGCAGCGAGGTCTCCATTGTCTCTGGATCCACGACCAGATGACCATAGCGGTCGAACTTAAGCTCAGGTGTGGTGCGTTGGATGATGGGGTTGGACGAGTTTCCAATTGCAATGATGACGACATCAATGGGAATCTC
>LDZT01008493.1_pt1 | contig 10351 bp, 12 predicted proteins | sample 615521 | NCBI WGS metagenome assembly LDZT01 (sample SAMN03408292, study PRJNA278302) | terrestrial metagenome | isolation source: oil reservoir sample SB1 | place: USA: Alaska, North Slope, Schrader Bluff formation | collected 2011-09 | reverse complement strand
TTGGATCCCCGTGATTTTGAACCATCGGACTACGCGGAAGCGGTAACCTTCGTCCCGGATGTGCCGGGGATCTATGAAGTGATTGTTGTGATGATTGATGAAACAGGTAAAGAAACAGATGAAAGTTTTATCTATGAAGTCACATTGGCCGGAGAAGTAGAAAGAGAAGCACCTGAAGTAGTGGAAGAAGAACCGGTTGAACCCGAAAAACCAGCTGAAGTAAGTGAAGAGGAAATCTGGGAACCGGCACCTGAGCCGACGACTGAACAGAAAAAATCCTTTAAACCGCCGGTCAGCAAACCGGCTCCGGATGTATCTGCACAGGAAGCAGCCAACAGAATTCCCAGTGATAAAAGTCGGTACACCATACAGGTATCCAGCTGGACCAATTATAAGACAGCCCAAAAAGCCATGAAAGATCTTCAGGATGCCGGATTTGATGCTTATATCCAGAATGCTTACCTGAGTCATACGGATAAGGTGTGGTACCGCGTTCGTGTAGGGAATTTTACAAACCGGGCGGATGCCCGCAAAGTGGCTGAACAGATTAAGGAAAAGACCGGACAGGATACCTGGATCGATTATATGCGCAAAGATTACTAAAACCATTGAGTTGTGTAAGATTTGCTTTCCGTCTTGACTCTTATTCGAGGATATAATAATTTAACCGGCTTATGGAAATATTGCTCTCACATGTTTCCGATGAGGAAAAGCTCTTTGAATTTGATGAGCGATCGGCAGACATCGGACTTCCGGATCAGTTTGGGCGGGTCTCTACGTCCATTCATATCTATTCCCTGGGTCAAAAATATTTTGCCTGGGGGACACTGGAAGTGGATGTCCGACTGACCTGTGACATCTGCCTGGATGAATATGAGCGTCACTTTGTTGAGCATTTTGAAGTGGTGGCGGACAGTGGCCCGGAACCCGAAGTTCCCGATGAGGAGGAAGTGATTTATATTTCCCCCAAAGCACTGAGTATCGATTTCAGTGATTTTGCGCGCGATCAGCTTTTGCTGGCACTGCCTATTCAAAAACGTTGCCGTCCAGACTGCAAGGGATTGTGTCCCGTATGCGGAGCGAATTTGAACAGGGAAACCTGTTCCCATGAAACAGGTCGCCCGGATTCCCGATGGGACAAACTGAGAGCATTAAAAATGAAAATTGAAAATTCGGAGAATTAGATGGCGAATCCAAAAAGAAGACATTCCCATGCACGGAGTGCAAAAAGAAGGACACACTATACGGTGGATGCTCCCGCCTATCAGAATTGTCCTCAATGCGGACACGCAAAATTACCCCACCATGTGTGTCCCAACTGTGGTTATTATAAAGGAAGACCGGTTATTACACCGAAAGAAAGTTAAGAAATGACTTTTTTCTCCACAGATCAACGATAAAAGACAGGAAGCGGATAATTGTCCGCTTTTCTGTTTATATGTTGCACAGAGGAGATGTACCATGGATTCCACATTAAAAACCGCTCTTGTTTTTCCCGGTCAGGCCTCGCAGGTTGTAGGGATGGGGCGGGATCTCTATCAGGCCTTTCCCCTGGCGAAAAAAATGTTTGATACAGCCAATGAAATAGTTGGATATGATTTAGCTGACAAATGTTTTAATGGGCCTCTTTCTGATTTAACCCAGACACGTATTACCCAGCCGGCGATTTATACGGTTTCGTCTGTCTTGTTTACACTTCTGAAAAAAATGGATTTCCCTTATCTAGCAACAGCCGGTCACAGTCTGGGTGAATATTGCGCCCTTTACGCGGCTGGTGTATTTTCCTTTGAGGATGGACTCCGCCTGGTGAATGTTCGGGGGAAAGCCATGCAAATTGCCGGTGAACAAAATCCCGGTGCCATGGCGGCTATCTTGAAATTGGAACGGGAAAAGGTGGAAGAAGCCTGTCAGCGGGCAGCAGAATATGGCCGGGCACAGATTGCCAATATCAATTCACCGGGACAAATTGTCATCTCCGGTGACGTGGAAGCAGTCCAGGCAGCTATGAAAATTGCGAAAGAACTGGGAGCCACCCGCGCCATTCAACTGGATGTCAGCGGTGCCTTTCATTCCCATCTGATGGCTCCTGCGAAAGAAGAATTGGAAAAAATCATAGTTGATATTCCATTTTATTCGCCGAATATCCCTGTGTATTGCAATGTGAATGGAGAGATTGCTGAAACACCGGATCAAATCAGGCGTAATCTTATTGACCAAATAGAAAACCCCGTCCTTTTTGTGGATCAGATTAACCGGATGATTGCAGATGGATTTGAGCGCTTTATTGAGGTCGGACCTGGTAAGGTGCTTCAGGGGTTGATTCACCGAATCAATCCGGACGTGGAAGTCAAAGGGATCTCTGGTTGTCCGGAGCTTCAGGATTTATGTGGGGATCTTGCGGTGCTGGAACATGAAGAGTAATTTGAAAGATAAAAATATCCTGATTTCGGGTGCTAGCCGGGGTATTGGTTACGCCATCGCTGAGCATTTTCTTAAATCCTGCTCCCATGTCATCATTGTTGGACAAAATCCCGGGAGACTGTCAGAAGCGGCAGAAAATTTATCAACTTATGGACCGGTAACTCCTATAGTGTGTGATATTTCTGAATCCACGGAGGTTGAGAATTTATTTGCAGAAATAAAATCCCGTTTTTCTACACTGGATTGTCTGGTAAATGCTGCAGGAATTACCCGGGATCAACTGGCAGTCCGCATGAAAGACAGCGACTGGGATGCCGTAATACAGGTTAACCTGAGCGGGACATTTTATATGTGCCGCAAAGCTGTCCGGATGATGATGGCTCAGCAGGGCGGGTCCGTGATAAATATCAGTTCGGTTGTTGGACTCCACGGGAATATTGGACAGGCTAACTACAGTGCCTCAAAAGCCGGTGTGATTGCTTTGACCAAAACCCTGGCACGGGAAACCGCCGGAAAAAATATTCGTGTCAATGCGATTGCCCCGGGTTTCATAGAAACCGATATGACGAAAAATTTGCCCGCTCAGGTAAAAGAAAATTTCTTAAATTCCATTCCCATGAGACGTTTCGGGTTACCCCGGGATGTTTCCGGACTGGCTGTTTTTCTTGCCTCGGAAGAGGCCGCTTATATCACCGGTCAGACATTTGTGGTGGATGGCGGTATGTCGATGTAACGGACCAGGAAGTGAAACAAATTATTGATACATGAAGGAGAATAAACATGGCTCGTGTGACGTTTGAAGAACTGAAAGCCAAAGTAGCTGAAAAACTGAATATTGACGAAAAGAAAATTACACCCGAAGCCCGCTTCATTGAAGACCTGGAAGCGGATTCTCTGGATACCGTGGAATTGATTATGTATCTGGAAGAAGAATACGGCATTACCATCTCCGATGAAGATGTAGATAAGCTTAAATCTGTGGGGGATGTACTTCTCTATCTTCAGACCAACGTGTGATCACTCCTGATACGGATTCCATGTTCCTTGTGTATGACCCTTCCAGGATTATGTTTATGACATCACAATCCCTGTTTCAAAAAATATCTCATAAAATTTCCCGTTTGCTGTCCCGGGATAAAAAAGCCAGTCTGGCAGATAAAATTTACCGTTTGTTTCCCTATCGTTTTCAGGATCCCGATCTCTTAAATCAGGCCTTTTTACATGCTTCTGCCATTAATCCTGAAACCCAGACCCGCGACGACAGTTATGAACGGCTGGAATTTTTGGGGGATGCCGTGTTGGAACTAGTGGTCAGCCGTTTCCTTTTCTATAAATTCCCTGACTATTCCGAAGGAAAACTGACGCAGATGCGTTCAAAGCTGGTAAACCGGACTACCCTGTCGAAGGTATCGACGAAATTGGGGTTTGGGGATCTCATGATTCTGGGACGGGGAGGAGAGAAGGATAACTTACGGACCCTTCATTCTGTGTTGTCAGACCTGTATGAATCCTTTACCGGTGCTTTGTATCTGGATGGTGGATTTCAGGTTGCCTCTGATTTTATTCATCAGACACTGTTGATTAACCACCATAAGTATATTCCGGCCCAGGATACACAGAATTATAAAGGCCGCCTGTATGAATATTGCCAGAAAAACAGTCTTTCCGAACCGATTTTTAAAGTCATCAGTGAAAATGGACCGGAACACGGGAAAGAATTTGAAATCAGTGTTATTATTAATGGTGAAGTGTATGGAACGGGGACGGGTAAAAATAAAAAGTCTGCAGCCCAGGAGGCGGCACGTTTTGCCCTGGGACGTATCAAGAATGAAGAAAAAAATCAGCCCTCTTCCTGAAGTTCTGAATTTTCTGCAATAAGTGATTCTCCAAAACGCTTTTTCCAATCGGGAAAAAATAAAATGAAACGATCTTTTAATGCCTTGTAAACATCCTGACGTTTATCCATTTTCAGTAAATTACATACCAAATCCTGCAATTCCTTAAAAGACAAACCCCGGATCATTTCGCGGACGGGTCCCAGAAAAATGGGACTCACACTCAGCATATCAATATCGAGTCCTATCAGGAGTAAAATGGACAATGGATCCCCCGCCATTTCACCGCATACAGATACTGGGACTTTATGATGGTGCCCGGATCGGATTATCCATTGAATGGTTCGGATCATGACGGGATCGTAATGACAATATATGTGATTGACTTTCTCATTGCCCCGATCCACTGCCATCATGTACTGGGTGAGGTCATTGGTTCCTATGGAGATAAAATCCACTTTTCCGGCGAGTTTATCTGCCATGAGGGCAGCAGAGGGAACCTCGATCAAAATGCCGATTTCACAGTTTTCGTCAAAGGGGATATTTTCTTCCCGTAAAATATTTTTTGCTGTTTCAAAATGATGGATAGCCTGTTCCAATTCTTCCAGACGCGAAATCATGGGAAACATGATTTGTACTTTTCCGTAATGTGAAGCTCTGAGCATGGCTTTCAGCTGGGTGATAAAAATATCCGGCCGGTCCAGACAGATCCGAATGGCCCGGTATCCCATATTCGGATTGTCCTCATGTAGCAATTCCTGTTCAAGAATCGAAGCGATTTTGTCACCACCCAAATCGATGGTTCGCAGTACAACTGGTTTGTTTTTAAGGAAACGCACCATAGTCACGTATTCCTGAAACAGCTCCTGTTCCGTCGGAAGGGTGTGTTTCATCAGATATAAATATTCACTTCTGTACAATCCGATTCCCTGACCGCCGAATTCTTTCAACCCCTTTAATTCTACGGGAAGACTGATATTTGCCATCAGATCTATGCTTTTTCCATCTTTCGTAACTGTTCTGTCGTCTTTATGCTCTGCATAATATGTTGTGATTTTTTGCAGACGCTTAATCTGTTGTTTATAAAGATACTCCGTTTCATGATCGGGATGAATGATCAGTTCTCCCTTGTACCCATCCACTATCAGGGTCTCACCGGACAGGGTCTCGTTGGCAATATTGGGAATCCCTACGATCATGGGAATTTTTAGAGACCGTGCCAGTATGGACGTGTGTGATGTCGTCCCGCCCAGTTCAGAGACAAATCCCCGGACATTATTATTGGATAAGATGATGATATCACCGGGTGTCAGGTATTTGGTGATTAAAATGACCGGTTCATCACTATGGTTGGGCAAGGGCTCGATGGTTTCAGACAAGAGGACCCGCAGGACTCGCTGTTTAACATCCCTGATATCCAGAATCCTTTCCTGAAAGAAGCTTGATTCACCATCATCCAGCATCTGTATGTAGACATTCATGACCACTCGGTAGGCAATAGGCACATGTACCAGATTCTCTTTCATGTAATTCCGGACCTCGTCATCAATGTGATGGTCCATAAGAATAGATATCTGAGCATTGATCAATTCGGCGTAATTGGGCCCCAGACGTTTTTCAATCTGGTCCCGGATTTGTTCAAGCTCCTTCAGTACTTTGTTCCGTGCCTTATTCAGGCGTTCCATTTCCGAATCAATATCTTGCAGAGAAATTTTTTTCTTGGGTATAAAATCAATTTCATGGGGACGATAAATCATGGCTTTGCCAATGGCTATCCCCGGTGCCGCTGTGATTCCTTTGATTTTTTCGTTGGTAACTGTCACTACTCTTCCGTCATACCAAATTTGTTCTTAGCAAGTTCAACGATAGCTTTCACGGCTTCTTCCTCATCCTCCCCATCTGCCTGGACTTTCAGGGTTGCCCCTTTTTCGGCTGCCAGGACAAGGATTCCGAGGATGGATTTGGCATTGATCCGTTTCTCTCCCCGGCTTAAGAATATATTGGAATTGAATTTCGATGCCAAAGTTACCAGCGCCGTTGCCGGTCTGGCGTGAAGTCCCTGTTTGTTGATGATTTGAAATTCTGCTTCTGTCATTAATTGGTCCTGTTCATAATGAATGATATGAATGAACAAATGAGTTTTTCCTGCGGGTCCGCTAATTTTTCGGCAAGATGGTAAGCCTTGTCTACTTCCTGTTTAATACGTTCTTCGGTTTTTCTCACCGCCCCCAGTGATTCGAAGAAGTCCCTGATTCTGCTTATACCATGTTTTGAAATATAGTCAGGTGTCAGCATAGAATCAAGAAGGCTTCTCTCTTTTTTTTTGCATAAAGAATAGGCTGTCAGTAAAAGAAATGTCTTTTTCTTTTCTATCAGATCGCTCCCCAGGCTTTTTCCCATATTTTCCGGATTGCTGGTAAGTTCCAGCAAGTCATCTTGTAACTGAAAGGCTCTTCCTGTTGCAAGTATCACCGTTTCAATAATCCGAATCTCCTCCTCCCCGCCATTTCCCAGCAACGCCCCGATCTGAGCTGCCCCACTGAGTAAACGGCCGGTTTTTAATTCGATCATCTGCAGATAATCTTCAATCCGGACGGTATCCGATGTTTCAAAGGATAAATCGTAGCTTTGGCCCTCACATACGTGGAGGACGGATTGAGTAAATATGGGCAGGATAGTATTTCGAACAGGCAAATTGCTCTTTTGGATGGTTTGAAATGCCAATGTGAATAAGGCGTCACCGGACAGGATACCGGTATTGACATCCCACTGAACATGGATGGCCGGCTTGCCGTGGCGCAGATTGTCACTATCCATAATATCATCATGGATCAATGAAAAAAGATGGATCATTTCGATGGCCATGGCCGGATAGCGCGAACTTTCCCGGCTGATTCCGTAGCTGTCCGACATGGCTGCCAATAAAGCCGGTCGGATCCGCTTTCCTCCGGCATGAAATGCATAACGAATAGGATCATATAAATCTGCCGGATTTTCCGGTAATGGGCAGGCATTCAGCTGATCATTGAACCAGGAGACATATTGCCTGTAGTATGTTTCAAAATCAGTCACGGCTTTGTCTCAATATTTTTGGGTTATTGTGAAATGAGGTGTATGTGGGACATCCGGTTAAGAACATGATTTGTTTTAGGACGATTCTCATGTTCCGAAGGGTGTTCACGACACCTTCCCTGCCATTTTTCAGATAAGCCTGATAGATGGTGTTGGCCGTTGAGCAGAGACGGGCTCCAAGGGCAATTCCTTTTGCCACATCATGACCAGTATGGATTCCTCCGCCCGCAATACACAGCATCCCTGGACACTCTTCCAGGGCGGTTTTCAGGCAATGGGCCGTGGCAAGCCCCCAGGAATCAAAGGGGTCGCTGTCTGAGCTATCTCCTTTTCGAAATCGCTCCGCCCGTGCCCATGAAGTGCCTCCCCGTCCGCCAAGATCCAAATAACGAATGCCAACCTGCCATAATTGCCGGATATCATTCCCGGAAAATCCATGGCCCACCTGTTTGGCAATGATAGGAATGTCCGATTCTTCAACAAGAGTGCCAAGTGCATCCATAATCCCTGTAAAGTCTGTATCCCCTTCCGGTTGTATCAACTCCTGAATTTTATTGAAATGGATCGCGATGGCATCAAACTGTCCATCCCGGGTTAGGGTCACTATTTTTTTTCGGATGTGCGGATCCCTAAGCTGGGCAATACCGATATTGGTGATCAACGGAATATTCGGGGCGATGTTTCGTAAGCCTTGTAAAACGGAAAGACCGGTATGGTTTTCCAGAAAGCTCCGCACGGAACCGATGCACAGAGGGATTCTTTCCAACTCTGCGCACTCTGCCAAAGCTTCATTCAGGGTATTTCCTTCATCTGACCCGCCGGATAAAGCCGCAATCATCAGGGGAAAGGAGATGGGATAACCCAGGAACGAAAGTGATGGATCGATGGCGTCAAAATGAAGCTCAGCCGTTTCTGCCGGAATCCAATCCCAGTCTTCAAACCCGTTTGTTGATTCCGGCACGGATAAATCAAACTGTTTGAATAATTCCAAATGTTCGTCTTTTCGTTCCTGTGTTCCCATGATAGGTATCGTAAAATTTTCCCAGAGGACATAAACGAGGATACCTGATCCCCGCCATGATGATTATTCTTCCTTTAACGTTCCGAATTCTGCCAATTTATTCATGATGAGATTCCGGATCTCTTTCAGCCTTTTTTCAGACCGGGCTTCAAAGCGGACAACAATGATGGGTTGGGTATTGGAAGCTCGCACGAGTCCCCATCCATCCTCAAATTTTACCCGGACACCGTCAACCGTAATACAATCGTAGTGTTTGCTGAAATACTCCACAGCCTTTTCTGCGATTTCAAACTTGGCTGTATCCGATTCAGCTGCCAGACGGATTTCCGGTGTAGAGACAAATTTTGGTAGTTCGTCATAATAAACATGCAGAGGTTTTTCTGAGCGGGAAAGTAGCTGAGCAAAGCGGGCGGCCACATAAATAGCATCGTCATAGCCGTAATATCCGTCTTTGATAAAGATATGACCGCTCATTTCACCACCAAAGGGGGCACCGGAATCCAGCATCTTTTGTTTCAGCAGACTGTGACCTGTTTTCCACATAAGCGGTACACCCCCCAGACGGCGAATTTCATCTTCCAGAACCTGCGAACACTTGACATCGAAGACAATAGGCGTCCCCGGTTCCTTAATCATTTCACGAAGAAAGATACTCATCACCTGATCCGCCCAGATAATGCGGCCTTTATCGTCAACCACCCCCAACCGGTCTGCATCGCCGTCAAAGGCAACACCCAGGTCATATTTCCCAGTTGCCATCATATCCATTAAGTCTTTCACGTTTTTCTCAACTGTGGGATCCGGATGATGGTTGGGAAAAGAAGGATCCACATCGCAATAAAGTTCTGTCACTTTGGCTCCAAGACGGCGAAAGAGTTCCGGTGCCACCAGTCCACCGGCGGCATTTCCGGAATCGAGAACTATTTTTAATGGTTTTTCCAGAGTAATTCCCTGTGTGACTTCCTCAATATATTCCTCCCTGATCTTTTTATCTTCCCGCATCTCTCCTTTGCCGGTTTCAAAATCCTTCTGTTCAATTAGTTTCCGGATTTCCTGGATTCGTTCACCAAAGAACGCTTTTTTCTGATAGGATAGTTTAAAACCGTTGAATTCAGGGGGATTGTGACTTCCTGTAATCTGTACACCGGCATCCACATTCCGTTTAAACAGACTGTAATAGTTGAGGGGTGTTGGGACGATTCCGATATCAATCACATCAATACCGGTGGATAAAACGCCTTCTGCAAAGAGTTTTTTCAGCCTGGGGGTTGTATCGCGGACATCTCCGCTCAGGTTCATGGATTTGGCGCCGTGACGTACAAGCCAGGTTCCAAACCCTTTTCCCAGATTGATAACGACTTCATCCGTGAAGTCCTCTTCTACGATTCCCCGGATGTCATATTCCCGAAAGATAAAAGGATTCATGATTCTCTCCGTTTTTTTTCGTTTCATATTAAGTTAATTTAAGAAATCTTGATTGTTTGGACAGTAATTTTATGGGAGATGGGACTTGTGGGTATGAGGGTATGAGGCAATGGGTAGAGGGACAGATGCGGTGAAAGCACGATGGGGGGTGACGCGTGACTTTTGATCAACGTCAACTATTTTTCCCTGGCGCATTGCTTCACGAAAGAAAACATTTTTAACAAATACTTGCCTCACGAGAAAAAACACCGGAAACTGTCATAAATCAGAAAGGTGGTGAGGTATGAAAACATCCATGAGTTTTAAATCAAAACGTGAATTATTAATCCAGATAAAAGCCAGGTATGCTGAATCGTTTCCTTCTGTTAAGAAATTTCTTTTAGATGAGTTTACGGCTTATACCGGTTATAAAAGAAATTATGCGATTCATTTACTGAATAGTAAAAAAGACATTTTTATGTAATCCAAATATTTTTGTCTTTTCCATTTTGTATTTCAGCAATATTGGCTAAAAACTATATTTCATTTCAAACATTAGCATATCATAATCTTTCAAACCGGTAAAAAGGTTTTGACC
>LDZT01004965.1_pt1 | contig 10357 bp, 9 predicted proteins | sample 615521 | NCBI WGS metagenome assembly LDZT01 (sample SAMN03408292, study PRJNA278302) | terrestrial metagenome | isolation source: oil reservoir sample SB1 | place: USA: Alaska, North Slope, Schrader Bluff formation | collected 2011-09 | reverse complement strand
GCCCCTCCTCCAGAGGGAATGATTCCAGGTATTCATCCAGATCCCTCCGACGGGAATGGTATACATCCTGCAGGGCCCGAGTATTGGATTTTGTCCGGGCTTTTTCACTCACCTCATCGATTTCATCCCAGACCAGTCTCTGGTTAGAGTAAAACTCACCCTTCTGTCGCAGGGAAGTATTCACCGAGGCAGATTTTGTTCGACGCATCCGGTAGGAAGCCACGTTACCAGATTCAGCAAATTCCAGGGAATTGTAACTCCACCTCCCCTGTTCGGTGCAGCTTACCGGTATCACAGTTACTGACTGTGGTTTTAATAATATAGTAGTGTTTAAAACACGGTTCTGTTTGGCCCCAACCAGTTCCTCCCCGTCAAGTAATAGTACCGGCATATCGGCATGGTTTTGAACCTTCAACTCCGGGACAGAAGCCACATCATCTATTTCAGTGACAGTCAGTACTTCCCCCTGCAAAGCTTCGGTCAGGGTTAGATAAGTACACTCCCCTCCCTTTTGGTAAAGGGGGAACACACCCATGCCCTGGTGTTCCTGTAGCTGGCCCAGTTCCATCTGGTATATGTAGTCGGCAATCAGTTCATCCAATTAAATCACCTTCATCCTGTTCTTTTCTTATTTTTAATTCCAGGGCGGATCTTATCTTGTGCTGTAACACTTCATAATCCACTGGTTTCTTCAAAATGGCATAGGGTACAGTTTTTGCTGCTTCGGTTATTACGGCCTCATCACCCTGGCCAGTTACGTAGATGAGGGGAATGTGCAGTTTCATAATTTTTCGGGCAGCCTCCACTCCATTGAGTTCTCCTTTAATCCCAATATCCATTATTATCAGATCTGGTTTTTCCTGGAATGATTCTGCTATTGCATCTTCTCCCGAAGAGATCACTGGCCCTACAGTGTATCCCCATGACTCCATTTTACTCTGGAGGTCCAGGGCAAAGATAAAATTATCTTCCACCACCATTATCTTAAAATCAACCACTTTCTGGCCTCCCCTTAAGTTTTAACTACAAAAAAAAGAAAAAAAATATGTTAGGTATTCCTACAAAGTCACAGTTTGATTGTAAATGTTTCCGTCTTCACTTCCACCGGAAAATGCAGAATCAAATATCAACACTTTGACCTTGGCCGGAGTTCCTTTTTGATACAATGATGCAGTACCTCGGGCCTTTATGGTCTGACCAGCCTTGGCATCGTTGATATTCCAGGCCAGGGGGGTACGATCTATGACGGCATTACTTGAATCGTACCAGACCAGGACCATTTCCAGGTAGCGGGTGTCCTGTTTAGGTACGATGTCACAGGTAACATAGTACATGCCGTACCCTTCACTGGATACTTTTAAATTGGTCACATTCAAGGAATTTTTATCTCCAGAACTGGTACAACCGCTCACAAACACAACCGCCAGAACAGCAAGCACCACTAATATTAAGGCCATTTTTTCTATTTTCATTTAATTCCTCCTATTTTGATGAAAATTACTTCCTGAATATAGCTATCAAACCTGCCAGTAGGAACAGTATGAATCCCAGAACTCCAAAGAAGGATATACTTATCAGTAGCCAGATGGAGCTTAACACCAGGATTATGCCACCCCATGTGTGATTTCGGGTAACGAATACTGCTCCAACAATACCCACCACTGAGGCTAAGATGGCACTGACTCCTAATTCTGGAAGGAAGAGTAAAGCGAATACACCTCCTATTAATCCAAATATTCCTCCAGCAAATCCTAAAGCTAATTCAATCGTTCTTGTTCGTTTATTTTCAGGTAAGGTGTTTTCCTGACCTTCATTTGCCATTTTTTCTCCCATAAAATTACTCTCCAATATAATTAACATTACCATAGTGGTACATAATACTCATATTGTGATTATGTTATATAAATGTTAATGTTTACCATTAACAAATTAGTTATAATACATACAACCCCATATTTAACCAAACATGTTCAATATGAAAAAGGGTAGTTTATCACTAAAATAGGCTACTTAAGCATCAAAACACTAATATACAGGTTAAAGGAGAATAGATAACAATGAATATGATACATAACACCTTAACGTGGTAAAATGGAAAACACCTTAATCTCTACCATATATTCACTGGAGCCGGTAATGGCTTGCATTACTCAGTTTTCTCCAGATAAAATAGTCCTTATTCGGGAAGAGGATGCTCCAGCTAAGATGAAAGAAACTGAACGCATGCTGCAGGAAACTGTGGGGCGGGTTCTGGAAATTGAAGTCAAACCTACCAGTATATACAACGTGGTTATGGTGGCCCGGGACACTGCGGAAATAATAGAAGAAGAACACGCCCACGGAAGAAACATCGTGGTGAATATCAGTGGTGGTAGGAAACCACAGGCACTGGGAGCTCTTTTTGGTAGTTACGCGCGCCACGATATGGTGGAGAAGATCGTTTACATTACTGAGGAAGATAAGAACATTATCGACCTGCCCATTCTCAATTTTGGGATTTCCAAAACCAAAAGGATCATCCTCGAAGAGTTAAATGATGGTGAAAACAACGTTAAAAACCTGTCCACCAAGATCGGTATCAGCCGGGGAATGACCTATAACCACATCCGGGAACTCCGGGAAATGGGTTTAATAGATCAAAAAAGCCTGCAAATAACCAGTGCCGGGGAACTGGCCATTATATAAACAGAATTTCTCCGGATATTAATTCAGAGTAAAGTCTGTAATTCACCATGTTGATCACATGATTAAAAAGCCATTATTATCCTCATTTTTAACCAGTTATACTCATTTAACCGGTTAACTCTTTATCCAGTTATCCTGTAATACCTATTAAACCAGTTAACTCTTTACTGGTTTATATCCTTTTTTTATAGTGTAATTCCTGGAAAGAAATAGTAAAAGATGTCCCCTTACTGCGGTCAAGTGTTATTTGACCATCCAGTTGTCTAACCAGATTATTAACCAGTTGTAAGCCCAGTGAATCAGTATTTTCATAATCAAGGTTTTCAGGAAGGCCTATGCCATTATCGGCAATAACCATTTCCAGGTGGTCATTCCTGGTTTTGAGCCTGATCTGCAGTGTGCCCTGGTTATCGGGAAAGGCGTATTTGACACTGTTGGTTACCAGTTCGTTTATGATCAAGCCGCAGGGAATAGCCGTGTCTATGCCAATGTGAATATCTTCCACATCTATTTCAGTTTCAATGGTTCCTTTCCGGACTCCGTATGAGTAGAATATGTCGTTTATCAGTTTTTCGGCGTAGTCTTTAAAGTCAATTTTGGTGAAGGTGGGGGATTGGTAAAGCTTCTCATGCACCATGGCCATACTTTTAACCCTTCCCTGGCTCTCTTTTAGGATATTTGTCTCCTGCTCGCCATCCACATGTCGTATCTGCAGGTTCAGGAGACTGGATATTATCTGCATGTTGTTTTTAACCCGATGGTGAATTTCCCGGAGTAAGACTTCCTTATCCTGGAGGGATTGTTTGATCTCCTGTTCCGCCCTTTTATTTTGAATGGCCAGGGCACAGAAAACAGCTAACCTACTAATATCATCCAGATCATCACGGTTATAACCTTCCGGAGCATTGGCCACACTGATCTGTCCCACCAGTTCCTCAGCCAGAACCACCGGCACTGACAGCAAACTGTCCACGGTAAAGTGTCCTTCTGGAACCGATACAAGGGGAAGGTGTTCATGAGGAGTGTTAGTATAAAAAGGCTTTATAGTATGGAGTATATGGTCCCAGAGCTCATTATAACTATCATCACGGGCCAAATGTAAAGCTAAATCCTTTCCATTTAAAAACTGAGAGCCAATAAGTGTCATTTTAGTGTTATCATTAGGTGTATCGAGTATAGAAACAAAACCCTGTGGACTGTTGGTTAATTTTTGGGCTTCATTCAGTATGGTGCGGCCTACGTCTTCCATGGTGGATACAGGTGAAATTATGGGGGCGTATATATTGGCCAGTGCCCGGTTGATTTCCAGTTCCCTCCGGATCTTCCGCCGGGATTGTTTCATCTCATTGATATCCCTTATGGCCTCAATAGCACCCACGAAGTTACCCTTACTATCGTACAGGGGCACGGCCTTGGCCCAGACTGCCCTGGTTTCTCCCCTTAATAGGGCCTCAGTTTCGGCAGTCAGTACTTCTCCTCGGCGCTGGGGTATCTGGTAGTGTTCACGGATCTCTTTATCCTCGGCTTTTACCATGTCCACCAGTATCGGGCGGCGCAGGCCATAGAAGGGTATTGAGTATTCATAATTTCCCTTTCCCAATATTTCATCAGCCCGGACACCAGTCATTTCTTCTATGGCCCGGTTCCAGGAGATCACCCGCCCCATTTTGTCAATGACAAAGGTGGCATCGGGTAAAAAATCGATGATGTCTGCCAGGCGCCTATCAGATTCCTTTAAAGCTTTTTCAGCCATTTTAAGTTCGGTTATATCCTGATTAACCCCACGGGTCCCGATTTTACGCCCATCTTTATCCATTACCACCCTTATACGGACGATAATGTATCTTTCTTCTCCATCGCGCCGGATGATGGTGTGCTGAGCTGTGCTGGAGAATTGGGGATCATCAGTTTCCAGGGCACGGCCCACTTCCTGGGCCACTATGGACTGGTGTTTGGAGGGAATAAAACGTTGCGAGTACTCCTGAGGAGTCATCTGGTAACCACCTTCCTGTTCCGCAGTGGTACCGTAAAGTGCGTAGAACTGGTCATCGAAGGTAAAGAGGTCGCTTTCAATATCATATTCCCAGTAAGCCAGACTGGCCATGTCCATCCCCATCTTAAGACGTTCCTGGCTCCATTGGAGTTCTTCTTCCGCCTTTATCTTACTGGTTAAGTCACGGATAATAGAGGTGAAATAAAATTTTTCTCCTGATTTCCAGGAGGATAAAGACATTTCAAAAGGGAACTCCGTACCATCCTTTTTTAAACCTGTGGTTACCACTGTTTTACCCACTAATCGATGATAGCCACTATTTTTAAACCTTTCCAGTTCCTTTAAATAAGTATCTTTATAGCGATCTGGCATTAAAGTGGTCAGGGGTTTTCCAATGAGTTCGGCTCGATGGTAACCGAAGATTTTCTCCAGACTGTGGTTAAAGAACTGGATGTTACCTTCCAGGTTGGTGGTGACTATTCCATCCACTGCTGACTCGGCTACAACACGGAATCGTTCTTCACTTCTTTGAAGGGTTATTTCCGCCTTTTTACGACTTATAACTTCTATAATAGTAACAGACAGGGTTTCCATGGCCTTTTGATCATTGAGGGTGTAACCAGATTCTTTATTGGCCATGGCAATCATTCCCACTGTTTTACTTCCCTGTTTAAGGGGTACTCCCATAAAGGAAGTTATCTTAGGGTGTCCGGGTGGTTCACCCCTTTGATCAGGATCCAAAGTGGGATCATTTACCATAACTGTTTTTCCAGTTTTAATGGGTCTGCTCCAGTAACTTTGCAACTCCATATCCAACACTGCATTTTCAGCCTGGGTTTTGGGCATGATACAGTTGTTCCAGCCAGAATCACTGATGGCAATGGTGTTGAAACGACCCTCTGGATTTACTTCACCAATGAAGCCAAAGGCACTATGAGTGAACTCACTAGCAACATCCAGGCATATCCTGGCCACTTCATGAACTGAACTGCAGTTTAAAGCCTCTTTTAGTACTCGGTTCATGGCTGTGGTTAGGGATATCTGCCAGGATGTTTCCCGGTCCTTTTCCTTCTGGAAGAGAGTATGTTCAATGGAAAATTTGAGTTCATCCGGGTCACTGGATTTGACGATACTGACCGGAGGTTCAATAATCATGGCCCTTTCAATGGCCGACTCCTCGGCACGGGCTGTTAAAAATAGGATAGGAATGTTTAAATTTTTAATTTTAGAGGCAAGTTCAAAGGCATCAACATTCCCCTTAAGCATGATATCTATCAAAATAAGATCGGGCATTATCTCTAGTATTTTACTTAAAGCCTCCTCACCGCTGGAGGCAACGAATGGAACATGGTAGTTTAATGACTTTAAACTCCGTTTAATATCCATGGCATCGGTTTTTTCGTCATTTACCAAGACAATTTTAATTTCTGACACAGTACTCAGTGAATGTATACGTTAGTAATACCTATTAATTTTTTCTATTTTATTACCACTCTTAATTAACGCTAAATATAGGATAACGCTTTATATCACCCACTCCGGTTACGTTGGAGAGTATTTTTTTAAGAATTAATATAAATCAAAAAAAACAGGTATAAATCAAAAGATTTAGAGATTATAATAACGTGATAAACAAAAAAATAGAGAAGTAATTCACCATGAAAAATAGAGAAAAATCACCAGTAGTCCCCTATCTTGATAAACGCCTTATATTTAGGCTGCGGATCTACACGTTGGTAATGATCTTCATGTTACTGGTTATAAGTGGAGAAGTGCTTAGTGGTACCTTCAGTGTGGCCTGGGCCCTGGGAGGTATACTGATTGGTCTGGGTGTGGGGACATTGGCCACTCGCATGTACCGCCTGAGCTGGGATGAAGATACCAGCCATGTTATCAGCAGAATTGACTGGATTGGGGGGATAATTCTAATTTGTTACCTTACCTTTGTCTTCACCAGGACATACTACCTGTCCTACTGGGTACAGGGAGCTCCGTTAATGGGAATTATCTTCAGCATAACCGCCGGTACCATGCTGGGTCGGGTGCTTGGCACCAGAAGAGGTATAAATAAGGTCCTGAAGACCTGGCATATACTTATAAAGGGTACTCCTACCTAGTGATCTTGACCATCTAGTAATTTTTACCTAAGAAAAATATCTTACCGGTGATGATCTAAGATTTTTTTAAAGTCTCTTAACATAGATAATAGAAGTGTAAATTGAAGGGAAGTGTAATTGGAGGTTCTATCAATGTTGGATTTTGGATTAACTGACTTAGTCCCGGAAGAGTACAATACCCGATTATGGTCAGAACTGGTTGATGGAGACGAAATAACTGGGAAAATCCTTATTGGAGAATTAAAACGGAGTATAATTGGTGAAAGGGAGTTTGCCCAGTTTTACATGGTGATATCCAACTCCCGTGACCGGTCCAAATGGGTCTGCAAATTCAGTAGTCCCTACTCTCCAGAAACTGACACCGTCCACATTGCCGTGGGCAGTGCCCTTTACACCTTCCTGGATAGCCTGCACCATGTGGTGAATAGAACTCCCGTAAACTGGAAAGAAAATTATTACCTTCATTTTCCTCAGTTTCAAAAAACAGTTAACCAGTCCCTGGACACGGTAACGGTTAAAGCTGTGCCCCCAGTTAACGATGATGAAGGACTGGTTAACCTGGTGGTCACCAGTGCAGTTATTAAACCTGAAACTACCTCCAGTGCACCGGCCACCATTTATAGTCTGGCAGAGAAGGATCCTACCCTACTTCAAGCTTACTCCAGTCTGCGCAATAAAGGGGACCGAATAACCATTAAAAATATTTCTTTTCAACTTAAGAGCTTCTTTGATGATGGTGATATTTCCGAAGTTGAATATGAGAATGCATTAAGTGCCTTGAAAAGGTTAAAACCCTCGGTTGATTATCTGTGAAGCACTTTCCGGATATCTATTCCCTTATCCTGTTAAGTTGGCGGAAAAATTATTTCTAAACTAATATTTCTTAACTAATTTTTTTTAAAACATAAAAATAATCAAATTGAAGATAATTAAACTAAATCTATTCTAAACACTATTATTTTTGAAATAAATAGTCTAAGCTAAATCTACATTGCAGTTTCAATCTGTTCCTTCCTGCTTTTAAGCCCAACAGCTAGTATAGCCATTACAATAGCCACTAAGCCAATAAAAAGGTAAGCGTACTGGTATCCCATGAGTTGGCCATTGTAGGACCCGATGAAGGCCCCCACCAGAGCCCCACCCACCAGCTGTCCTGCACTGGTTATGATGTTCAGTAGGGCCTGGCCTGATGCCCTTTCCCGGGGAGGTGTCTCCACCAGCATGATGTAACGGGGTGGAGAGCCAATGGTGGTGCTCATTCCCACACCAATGAGTACACCGGCCAGTATTAGCAGGTAGAAATCCCTGGCAAAGATTCCAGCAATTAACAGTCCGCTGGCCATAATCAGGGATCCGATGAGCATTATATTACGGGAACCAAATTTGTCCAGGAGCTTCCCTACAACCGGAGCCCCGACAGCCATGGTAAGGACCACGGGGATTAACATTAAACTGGCCCCAGTAGATGAAAAGGCCAGGGCCACAATAATAAAGGCTGGGATGAAAACTGTGGCCGCTTGAACCAGGCCGGTGCCCACCATTATACTGTTCACCAGTTTAACTTCCCTGCTTTTAAAAAGATCTACCTGAATAAGTGGATCCTGGGCCTTTTTTTCAATTTTCCAGAGAATAGGAAGGAGAGCTACTGCTAAAAGCAGGTAGGGGAAGACATCTACCGATAGCAGGCTGGTGAGGAAGGTGTCGGTGTTGATCTGGTTGATTCCGTAGGCCAAGAAAGTCACCAGCAGGCCCAGTACCAGCACCCCCCACCAGTCAAAGGTGACGTTATTGTTTCGCTCACCACCAGGGAGGATTTTGAGACTCAACACTATTACCGTGATGGTTATTGGCAGGTTGATGATAAACAGCCATTGCCAGCCGTACTGGAGTAGCACTCCTCCCAGTATAGGTCCCATAACACTGGACCAGCCCCATACTGAGCTCAGGATTCCCAGGGCACCTCCCCTTTTTTCCGGGGGAAATATGTCCCCGATGAAGGCATTAGCCACAGGAAATATTCCACCAGCACCCAGTCCCTGTATGGCTCTACCAAAGAGGAGCATTTCAAATGAGAATGAAGTTATGGTCAACAGGGACCCAATGGTGAATAGAAGGATATCTAATAGGTAAATGGCCTTTCTACCATATATATCAGATAATTTGGCCATTACCGGTGTTCCCAGCATAAAAAAGAGAATGTAAATGGTAAAAACCCAGGAAAGCATCCGGTCGTTCACTGTAAAGTAAGTCTGGATACTGGGGAGTGCTGGTCCCACTATACTTATATCCAGGGAACCCATGAATACCCCTACAAAGAGGAGAATAAGAATGCGGTTCTGTCGGTGGTTTACCATACAGTGAAATATTAAAGTTCCCGGTTTAAAAAAGTTTTTTTCTATTCCCGTGAATCCTAAATAACAATTGATCCCTAAATTAATAGGGGGACCCTGTAGGGGAAACTGGACTGGGCATCCCCTTTATACACCAGTCAAGGGGATGGTATAAACCAAGGTTTTATTATTGATGGTGACCATAATAAAATACAAGAAAGTTAATTTTTCATTTCCCCGAGCATGTTGTTTACTGATTTAAATTGTTTAAATATGTTTTAATTGAGGATTTGAATTTTTAAATTGGTTTCACTTAACAAGCTTAACCAACTACCCGATTGGTTGACTATAAAGATATTTCTTTTAAATATGGAGGATAAAAATATGAATGAACATCTCATTGAATCTCAAATACATACCATACCCTACAGAATGACTTTACAGCCCCAGCTTCTTGCTAAAGAGCAACAAAATATTTTAAAGGAATACATCATGCCCCTCTTAAAAAAACAGGGAATTGAGTTAAAGGATGTGGGGGAATCTTTCCACAGCCTTCTAAGTCCATTAAGACTGGAAAGAATTAAAGAAAAACGGCCATTTTATCTGGTTCTTAAGGGGAATAACCACAGTAAAAGGGCAGTTACTGTGCTGATAAATCCCAGTAAATAATGAAAACTGGGACTATTCTAAACAATATCCTTTTAAGACGTTTTTTTAACCAAATCCTATTTTATTAGACCAATTAATTTAATTTTATAATATTAACGAGTCCCCGGAAGTTTAAAATCTTTTCTGGTAAGTTAACTCGGCAAAGGTGATTCGGTACAATGTGCCCTCGCTTTCCAGAATTTCCAGTGAGGCATCCAGTTGTTTGATGAGGGATTTTACCAGATTAAAGCCCAGTTTCTTACTGCTTTCCAGTACTGATTTTTCCAGTGGCCCTATTCCATTATCACCCACCATCAAAACGTATTTATCCTTTATTTTATGGAATTTCACAATTATTTTACCATTCCTGCCCTGAGGGAAAGCATGCTTCAATGAGTTGGATACCAGTTCATTTATAATGAGACCACAGGGCACCGAGGTCTCAATATTCAACTCCACATTCTCAATATCCAGTTCAAGGTCAATGTGGCCCAGATCCTGAGAATAATCATATATTAATCTATTGATAAGTGTTTTAAGGTAATCTCTGAAGTTTATGGAGTTAAATTTATCAGATTGGTACA
>LDZT01006541.1_pt1 | contig 10368 bp, 8 predicted proteins | sample 615521 | NCBI WGS metagenome assembly LDZT01 (sample SAMN03408292, study PRJNA278302) | terrestrial metagenome | isolation source: oil reservoir sample SB1 | place: USA: Alaska, North Slope, Schrader Bluff formation | collected 2011-09 | reverse complement strand
ATCATCTCTTCCACCTCCAGATGGGTGATGTGGGTGATTCTGGCCGGTATCATCATGATACAGACTTTCCCAATGTTGATCTGGATTGGTATCGGTATGTTTGCGCTGACCACGCTCTTCAGCTTCGTCACCCTCCCGGTGGAGAAGAACGCTACCAACCGTGCACTGGCATGGCTGAGCAGTGCCGGCATCACCGATGTCAGCAATCACAATCAGGCGGTGGATGCCCTTCGCTGGGCCGGTTATACCTACGTGGTGGCTGCCCTCAGCTCACTGGCTACCCTGCTTTACTACATCATGATTGCCAGTGGCAGCAGGAGATAGGCTTTGATTCCCCTATGACGTTTTGAAACGTGGTGACGAACCTGGCTTTATGCCTTCGGATCGAAGAAGGGGTACTCTTTCACCGCCAGGAACTCCTCATCGAGCAGTTTCTTCTCCTTGCGGGTGAGTGACCTGTCAGCGATCTCATCGATGTGATCGACGCAGAAGGCGAAGTGGCGGAAATCACCCGGGGGGACGATTACATCGGCACCAGTCTGGAAGGTGTACTTCAGCGCTGCGATACCCAGCTCCGGATCACTCACATCGATGGGTTTGACCCACGACTTGGGGTAGCTCTTGCGCTCTTCGTCGTTCAGCCAGCGACGGTGTACCAGTCCCTTCAGTGCGATCACCCCCATGCCGCGCCGCTTCGCATCGTTGGCCACTCCCGATCCCCAGCCTGCAAGCATATCCATCAGCCAGTTGATGGGGAACATCACCGTATCGAAATCGTACATCGACATGGCTCGCAGTGCCTCTACCTGTGAGTGTGCCGAGAAGCCCACCTTGCGGATGCGGCCCCGCTGTTTCTCCTTTTCAATCATCTCCATCACCCCGTTGGCACCGAAGGCTCGGTCCAGATCTTCGGCAGTGGTGATGGAATGTAGCTGGTAGATGTCGAAGTAATCGGTGTGAAGCAGCCGCAGTGATTCCGTGAACTCCTTCTCAGCTTCCTCCCGTGATCGTTGGGTGGTCTTGCAGGCAAGGTAGACCTCCTTGCGATAGGGTTTCAGTGAGTTGCCCAGTTTCTCCTGGGCATCACCATAGGAGGGTGCCACGTCGAAGTAGTTGATTCCCCTGTCGTGCGCCCAGGCAACATAATTATCAGAGGCAGCCTGCCCATCATTTCTTGAAATGATGCCGCCGTACACCACGGGAAACACCTCAAAGCCGGTCTTACCCAATCTGCGTTTGATCTGACTGTTAGGGTGGTTGCCCGTGATCGCTGCATTGTTGTCGGAAGCAAATCCGTTGCTCAGCTTGCCGGCGGCCCCCATGGTCACTGCACCGGCAATGCTACGTTTGATGAATGTTCGTTTATCCATGATGGAATGATTTTGAATCAGTTCGCCTTTGCAATACGGTAGAGCCGCCCTTCATCGGTCACCGCGTAGAGAGCGCCGTCGTTGCCGGCACCCACATCGCGGAACCGCTGGCCCTCATTGGCCAGCAGTCGCTCTTCACCCACAACCCTGTCGCCCTCAATCACCAGTCGGGCAATGTGGTTGCTGTTGAGTCCCCCGATGAAGAGATTGTTCTGCCACTCCGGTATCGCGTTGCCGGCATAGAAAGCCATGCCGCTGGGGGAGAGCACGGGGTCCCAGTAGTAAACAGGTTGTTCCATCCCCTCTTTGGCGGTGATCCCCTCACCGACGGCGTTGCCGTTGTACTCGATGCCGTAGGTGATGGTCGGCCACCCATAATCCTTTCCCGGCTTGATCAGGTTCAGCTCATCGCCGCCACGGGGACCCATCTCACTGAGCCAAAGTTCTCCGGTGACCGGGTGGATATCCAGTCCCTGGGGATTGCGATGTCCGTAGCTGTAGATCTCTGGCAATGCGCCTTCCTTGCCGATAAAGGGATTGCCTTCTACCGGTTCTCCTTCGGGAGTGATGTGAACCACCTTGCCGTGGGCGGTCTCCAGCTTCTGCGCGTTGTAGCGTGTTGCCAGATCGGACCGTTCACCGGTACTCACGAAGAGATTCCCCTCCTTGTTGAACAGCAGACGGCCACCAAAGTGCATGCTGTTGTCGAAATAGGGAATGGCGCGGTAGATGATGCGAAACGCTTCAATGGCAGTCTCATCGTCTGAGAGACGTCCCTTGCCCACTGCGGTGAGCGATCCTTGTGGTGTGCGTTCAGCCAGGGTGAAATAGAGCATCCTGCTGCTGTCGAAGTCGGGAGCGGGTGCCACATCCAGCAAGCCGCCCTGACCACGGTCGTCAACCTCAGGAAAACCGGTGATGGGTTCACTCATGCTGCCGTCACTCGTCGCAATGCGCAGGCTTCCTCCTTTTTGGGTGATCAGTAGCCGCCCGTCGGGAAGTGTTGTAACCGCCCAGGGCTTAGCGAGACCTTCGGCAATCACCGTCACCTCATAAGGGGTGCTGGTCTTCACCCCGCCAACGCGGGTTTGCCCCTCAAAGGCAGGTCGATAGTTGGTGTTGGGTTCACGGTTCTCTACCGGTGGTAAAGTACCTTTTTGTGAAACCACCTCCTCATGTGACTCATTGTTGCTTTTCTGCTCATCGCAAGAGGCGGAGAGCAGGAAGAGGGAGAGGAGGTAAACAGCTCCAATTTTCAGGATATCCATCTGTTTGATTTTTTTTGAATGAAAAAATTTCAGTTTCTTTATCTAACAACTCTTAATCACAAATGGTTCAATACAATTGAGGTTGATTATTCAATTTCCACTTCGATCCATTCCGACCGATCAGGTGGTGCAGGTGCCTTCACTTTGCGGGGCGGGTTTTGCTTCAGCTCTTCCAGCAGCAGTTCCACTGCTTTTTCGAGAGAGGGGTCATTGCCCTTGGCCAGCTCCTCGGGTCGATCCACCACTTCGATGTCGGGATAGACACCGATCCCTTCGATGATCCAATCGCCGCTCTCATCATAGATGCCAAAGCGGGGTACCGAGATATACCCTCCGTCCACCAGGCGGGCATTGCCGGAGATTCCTACCAGACCACCCCAGGTACGGGTGCCGATCAGCTTACCCTCACCTGTTTTGCGGAAGAAGTAAGGGAAAGCATCCCCGCCGGAGGAGGAGTAGCCATTGATCAGCATTGCCTTGGGCCCGTCGTGTGCGATGCCGGGCGATTTCATCGGCTGTGGAAGCCCATTGCGGTGCCAGTAGACCAGTGTGCGGCGGTTGAGCAGGTCAATCATCCGGTCGGGGATGAAGCCCCCACCGTTGTAACGGTCGTCGATGATCAGCGCTTCCTTGTTGTTGTAGGCCAACATCCCCTTAAAAAGTTCCCTGTTACCTTCGATGGCAGTGTTGGGCACATGGATATAGCCGATTCTGCCACCCGAGAGCCGTTCCACCAACTCACGCCGGCTCTTCACCCAGTCCAGGTAGCGCAACTCCTGCTCGCTGGTGATGGTCTTTATGGTGGTTTGCTTTGCTCCGGAAAGGGAGGGGGTGCTGTTGACCGTCAGCTCCACATACCTGTTTCCAAGGTTCTCCAGCAGCTCATAGGGATTTTGTGCGGTGGTGAGATCCTGCCCGTTGATGCGTAACAGGTAATCCCCTTCCTGCACCTGGACTCCACTCTCTGTAAGCGGTGAGCGGCGGCTCTCATTCCAGTTCTCACCCTGGTAGATCTTTGCGATGCGGTAGCGTCCTGCCGACAGGTCGGCCTCCAACTCGGCACCCAGCAAGCCGCCATCGATCCGTTTCACGCGGTCGATATCACCCCAGTCCACATAAGCGTGGCCGGTGTTGGTCTCACTCACCACCTCGTTGAGGATGTAGTCCAGGTCGTACCGGCTGGGCACATAAGGCAGTAACTTGCCATACTTCTCCCGGATTCCCTCCCAGTCCACGCCATGCAGGTTGTTCACATAGAAGTAGTCACGAAAGATGCGGAATGCATCGCGGTAGATCTGCTCCCACTCCTTGCGGGGGTCAATCTTCATGCTGAGCTTTTCCAGGTCGAGCGCTCCATCTTTGTTGTTCAGTCCCGGCTGGCTCTTCGCCACGGCGAACGTGTTACCCCTGCGGTAGATGAACGACTTGCCGTCGGCCGCCAGGATGCCGTTGCCGGCACCATCGAGGATCTCTTCCGTTTTCTCCTCTCTGATGTGATAGCGCATCACCTTGTTGCCGGCACCGTAGAGCACTCCCTCCTCTACGGTTCCGAGGAGGCGGTAGTTGCCTGCTTCGATGGGCAACGCCTCTATTCGGGAGGCGATGTCACTGAAATCGATGATGACCTTCACCTCTTCAGACTTCCCGCCTTCCTCTTTCTTATCCTTAGAAACCTCTGCTCCAACAGCAGGCTCTTTGTCTTCCTGGTAAGGGGTGAGGGTGGTGCCATCATCGCGCAGTGGCAGCGCGTAGATACGGGTGGCGTTGTTATAAAGGTAGTCAAACTCAAAGCTGCTGAATGCCAGGTTGAAATCACGGTTAGATAGAAAGAAGAGGTACTTCCCGTCACGGCTGAACATCGGATTACCGTCGGAGAAAGTGGCGTCGGTGAGCTGCCTTTTCACGTCACTGGTCAGGTTGTAAACCCAGAGCGCCGTTTGGTAGTTGGGTGCTGTCTTGCTGTAGGCAATCCACTCTCCGTCGGGTGAGAAGCTGTAGTCGGTGATCTCATCGGCAGTAGCCTCATCGATCACTTTCTGGCTGCCATCGTGGGTATCCACCAGCCAGAGCTTCAAGCTCCTGTCGCTATAGACCAGATGCCTGCTGTTGGGCGACCACTCGGCGGCGTGCTTCCAGGCTGCCGAGCCGTGGGTGATCTGCCTCAGCTTGGCATTGTCACTGTTCTCCATCAGGTACAGTTCATATTCACCGGTGGCATCGGAATAGAAAGCGATCTGCTTTCCGTTGGGTGACCAGACAGGAGAGAGCTCTCTTATTCCTTGTGTGCGGGTCAGGTTCCGGATCTCTCCTTTTTCTACCGGTACGGAGAAGATATCCCCCCTTGCCTCAATCAGTGCCCGCTTGCCGGTAGGTGAGAGGCCATAGCTACCCACAAACTCCTTCACATTACGGTATGTGGCTTGCAGATGGGGGTTGTCGTAGTGGATGCCCACTTTCACCCTGCGATTCTCACCCGTTGCAAGCTCCAGCAGGTAGAGTGCGCCACCCATCTCATAAACCAGCCGCCCGTTATCGCCTGAGGGCCACATCACATCGAACTCACGATGATGGGTGATCTGCTCTTCCTGGCCTGTTTCAAGGTTGAGCCGCCAGATGTTCAGGCGACTGTCGCGGTCGGAAGCGTAGTAGATATGGTTATCATGCCATACCGGCCACTGATCGCTACCGGCCCAGTGGGTGAGCTGTCGTGATTCGTTTTTCGCAAGGTCATAGCTCCAAAGCTCGGTGGCACGTCCTCCCTTATACCGTTTCCAGGTGCGGAACTCCCGATCTACCGGGGTAAAGCATAGTTGACGGCCGTCGGGGGAGAAAACGGCGAATCCGCCGTTGACAATCGGCAATGGCTCTTCAAGACCTCCTTCCAGGTCGATGGTGTAGTAACGACCGTTTCGTTCGCCGAAGCTGGTGCGGTTGGCACGAAAGAGGATGCGCCGGCTATCGGGGCTCCAGTCAAGCACCACATGGTCGTATCCGCCGCGGGGTGGCATCTCTCCCACGGAGTTGTAAAAAGTGAGCTGTCTGGCTGGACCTCCTTCAGCAGGCATCACCCATAGCTGCCTGCTGCCGGAATATTCGGCCGAAAAGGCGATCCAACGGCCGTCGGGTGAGATCTTGGGAAAGAGTTCCAGACCGGGGTGGGAGGTGATACGGCGGGCGTCACCGCCGGCAGCATCAACCGTCCAGATGTCACCGGCATAGACAAAGGCGATCAGGTTGCCATTGATATCGGGAAACCGCATCAAGCGTGCATCATCAATGGCGAAAGCCTGCATGGTGAGCAGGCTTGTCAGAAGGATAAAAGTTATTTTTTTCATCGTGATACAGAATCAAATGTTCAGAGGCAGCTGAGCAATATCTCGCGCGTTACATCGCCAGTCACGTTGCCTTTCTCACCGAATGCGGCACCCCGTTCGTTGAAGCGTGTGGCAATGGTCTCGATGGTATTCTTTCCGATCCCCACTTCCGAGAGACGGGTGGTAAGCCCCAGTGAACGATAGAACTGCTCGGTCATTTCGATCGCTTTATTCACCCGCGTGTCTTCTGTACCCTGAGTGATGCCAAAAATGCGTTCGCCATACTGCATCAGCTTTTCTTTCTTCTGTTCTTTCAGTACCCTGAGGGTACCAGGCATCACGATGGCCAGCGAATGGCCATGGGTGATGCCGTGCAGTGCTGTCAGCTCATGGCCGATCTGGTGGGTAGACCAATCCTGTGTGATTCCCATGCGGATGAAATCGTTTAAAGCCAATGTGGCAGCAAGCATGTAGTCGGCCATCAGGTCATAATCTTTCGGATTCTCCTTGATGGCTGGTGCAATCTCTTTTATCGAGAGCAGTATACCTTCAGCCCAGCGGTCCATCAGTCGCGACTGACCGGGGGTGGTCATATACTGTTCCAGCACATGGGTATAAGCATCGGCCAGCCCGCATGCAATTTGATATTCAGAAAGTGAGTAGGTAACCTCCGGGTCAAGTATCGAAAACTGGGGATAGCTACCGGAGAACCCATACTTCTCCTGTGTCTCATCGCACGAGATCACCGCTGCCCCGTTCATCTCAGAACCGGTGGCCGGTACGGTCATCACCGAGGCAAAAGGGATCTGTCTCTTCGCTACGCCCTGCTTCACTATTTCCCATGCATCCATCTCATCAGCGATGCCGGCGGCGATTAGCTTGGTGCCATCGAGCACCGACCCACCACCTACTGCCAGCAGGTAGTTGATATTGTTATCCTTGCCCACTTGTATCGCCTTGCGGAGTGTCTCCACCCGTGGATTGGGCTCTATGCCCCAGAACTCAGTATAATTACGTCCCTTGAGTGCCTCCTTCACCTGGTCATAGACACCGTTTCTAGTGATGCTGCCCCCACCGAAAGTGAGCATCAGGTTGATGTTATCCGGCAGCAACTCTGCCAGCCTTGCAATTTGTCCCTTCCCGAATACCAATTTGGTCGGGTTCTGAAAAATGAAATTGTTCATGTCTGTATATTTAACAAGTTAGTTTTTCGCGTTGATGATGTATGGTTGAGTGATTAGGTTAAAACGATTTTCATTGCCCGGTTGTTCAGTAAAATCGGGTAAAACCGATTTCAACACAGTCAGTCACGCTGCCGCTTCGCTGTCATCTTCACCGAAAGAAGGCAACCGGGGTAGCGGTTCCTTCATCAGCGGCTTCTCAGGTATGGGTGGCGGTGGCAGCAGTGTGAGTTGGTGAACATACCCCCTTCCGCTATATGCAGTCTGATGCAGCGGTAAAAATACAACAGGCCGATTACGAAACAGACGAAGAGGTGACACTTTCATGTGAAGAGAACTGGGGCGATGCTTATACTACCGGTCGCAGCCTGCCGTTACAACTGGCGGATGTGGTGAATGACCTGCTCAGAGGAACGTCCGATAAACGGATTTTGGATCTGAATGCCGAAAGGATGGAGAGCCTGTGAAGAAGTAAGTATCAGTTGAACCACCGGGTGAGGGCGCTGAACACGTTTTCATTCTCCTTCCTTTTTTGTTCTGCCAACTCGAACGAGGATGGAGCAAATACGTTGAGCCCCTTGTGGATCATGCGGACATCGACTTCAGAGCTTGTCATCACCGGATCGCCGTCGATGTGCATCACCCCCGGTCGGGCACGTTTTATATGAAGGTTGCGGGTAAGCAGAGTGATCATCTTGCTGTTTTTATCGATATTCTTTGTAAAAAGTTGCAACGTTGTTTGCGGTATCTCCAGCGCGTTCAACGGTTTCAGGATGGCGACATTCATCATGCCATCGTCCATGCTCGCCCCGGGCGCGATAAACGCGTCGTTCCCATATTGTGATGCATTGGCACAGGTGAGGATAAACGCCTTTTCGGTGATGGTACCTTCGTCGTAAGTGATTTCATACTCTTCCGCCCTAAAGTCGACCACACTCTCCAGCACATTGCGTAAGTACCCCAAAGGACCTCTTTTTTTCTCATCGGCAAACCGGTCACTCACAAAAGCATCGAACCCGAAGCCACAGGTACAGAAAAAGATATGGTCGTTGGCTATCCCATAATCGATGGTGCGGCTCTTCCCGTTGAGGATGATCTCAAGGGCTTTCTCCGCATCCATCGGGATATCAAGCTCCCTGGCAAGTCCGTTGCCGGAGCCGAAAGGGATGATACCCAGCGTGGTGTCGCTGTTGATCAGCGTCCTGGCCACCTCGTTCACTGTGCCGTCACCCCCGGCGGTGAGCACATAGCGGTAGTGCTCCTTGACAGCCTGACGGGCAATCTCGGTGGCATGACCCTGGTAGCCGGTGATGCGGATCACAAGATCGAATTTCTTCTGGTCGAAAGCGGTTGCAACCAACTCCGGGATGTTTTTCTTTGACTCTGTTCCAGAGATGGGATTGATGATCAGACAGACTTTTTCTTTATCCATGATAGGGGATGTTTCGTTGACAAGGAAATGTTTTCTTGTAAACGCCCAACGCATCTCTTTTGTTTTAACCCTTTTTATTTGCCCTTTCCTGCATTGTTGCGTATTTTTGCACCCATTAAGAAAAAAATGATGTTGCTACCCGATAGTTTGATCTTTGACTTGGATGGTATCCTCTTTGAGCTGCAGTTTGACGCTTTCACCGTGTTGATGAACCATTTCATGAATCTGTAAATTAAACAATGATCCGATGAAGCCGATCTTTCTTCTTCTGGTGATTGCCCTTTACTTCGGGGTGCTGATGCTGATCTCCTGGCTTACCAGCAGAAATGGGGCCGGCAATGATACATTCTTCCGGGCGAACAAATCATCCAAATGGTTTGTGGTGGCCGTGGCCATGATCGGCACCTCCATCTCCGGTGTGACTTTTGTTTCTGTCCCGGGGATGGTGCGAAACCTCGACATGACCTACATGCAAATGGTCTTCGGCTTTTTCTTCGGATACCTGGTGATTGCATATGTCCTGCTCCCTTTGTATTATCGCCTGAATCTCACTACCATATACGGATACCTGGATCAACGATATGGTCCGAAGTCCTACAAGACGGGAGCCTGGTTTTTCCTGCTCTCCAAGATCGTGGGCGCAGCCGCGAGGCTTTACCTGGTAGCGTTTATCCTGCAGACACTGGTGTTCGACGCGTGGGGTGTGCCCTTTGTCGTTACCGTGATCGGAATTATTCTGGTCATTTGGCTCTATAGCCACAAGAGCGGTATCAAGACGATTATCTGGACGGACTGGCTGCAAACACTTTTGTTCATTACAGCCCTCGTGCTGATCGTGTGGCAGGTGGGCATACGATTGAATCTCAATTTTGAGGGGATGGTGACAGCCATCCGTGAGAGCCCCCACTCGCGTATTTTCGTCTTTGACGACTGGGCATCAACCCAAAACTTCTTCAAGCAGTTCTTCAGCGGGATGTTTATCACGATTGTGATGACCGGCTTGGATCAGGATCAGATGCAAAAGAACCTGACCATCCGTACCCTGAAGGATGCACAGAAGAACGTGGTTTCCTATGGACTGGCCTTTGCGCCCATCAACTTCCTTTTTCTCTGCCTGGGCGTTTTATTGATTTACTTTGCCGAACAGAGCGGTATCATGCTGCCCGAGGTGTCCGATAACATCCTGCCGGTGATTGCCAGTGAGTACCTGGGACCGGTGGTGCTGGGTATATTTGTTGTGGGTATTGTGGCCGCTGCATTCTCGAGTGCCGACTCGGCATTGACGGCGCTCACCACCTCTTTTTGTGTGGATATCCTGCACATGAAGGCTGTCTCCCAAACAGAAGAACAGGAAAAGAATGATATCCGAACCCGTCGCAGGGTACATGTGGCCATCAGTGCTGTGTTTGTGTTGATCATCCTGCTCATAGAGGCAATCGGATCGGACAGCATCATCAATGCCATCTACAAGCTGGCATCGTATACCTATGGGCCGCTGTTGGGGCTCTATTTCTTCGGGCTTTACACCAAAGTGAAGCCGACGGACAAATATGTGCCCTGGGTGGCCATAGCCGCACCGGTATTATGTGTTGTGATTGAGGTGGCGATGAAACAATGGTTCGGTTATCAGGTGGGATATGAGTTGCTGCTGTTGAACGGGCTGCTCACCGGGCTGGGACTCCGGGCCATATCGAAAGGAACAAAAATATGATTATCAAATCTGCAGAATTCATCATCAGCAATACCGATTACCGGAAATGTCCGCAGGACGGGAAGCCGGAGTATGCCTTTATCGGTCGCTCC
>LDZT01004595.1_pt1 | contig 10374 bp, 9 predicted proteins | sample 615521 | NCBI WGS metagenome assembly LDZT01 (sample SAMN03408292, study PRJNA278302) | terrestrial metagenome | isolation source: oil reservoir sample SB1 | place: USA: Alaska, North Slope, Schrader Bluff formation | collected 2011-09 | reverse complement strand
AAAGAAAATATAAGAAAGAAGATTAAGATGTATTACTGTAACCTAAATAAAATAAGGACAATTATGCTTATTTACACAAACAATAAGCTATAACAAAACAAGGGGTAGGTCTACCCGAAACCAGGGAATATTTTTTCACCAAAGAAAACTACCCCCAAAGAGTTGACACAGACTTTCTTTAAATTTGATTTGATTAAAGAATAAAATAATTTTATAATTAATAGTAAGGAAAATATTTTATCTTTATAAAACATTTTTTTTGATCGGATAAACATAAGATATTCTAATCGTCGATTATTTTTTAAATAACAATTAGTAAAACAGCAGAAGGATTGTCTTAAAAATGATTAAAGTGTATAGAAATATCCTTTTTTCCGTAAGACCTAATTCGTATCTCGTGCAAACTAGCGTATAGCGTTTAGCGTAGAGCGTATACATTTGATTATATAGTTAGTTGGTTACCTGGTTAGTTAGTTAATTTAATTTGTATATCGTATATCGTATATCGTATATCGTATTTCGTATTTCGTAAGAAACTTAAACTCTATTTGCTATTTAATATTCTGAATCTTGGTTTCTGAATTCTGGCTTCTATTTTCTTTACAATATACGATATACGATATACGATATACGATATACGAAAATGTTTTGAAATATAGTTTTGCATTTTTAGTTTTAAACTTTTCGCTGTATAATGATAACGGAAACCTGAAAATTGTATTTAAAACTAACGACTAATCTAAAAAGGAAAAATCAAATGCCAATCTCTTTCAGTATTTTAGATATTATTGACATATTAATCATTGCTTTTATTTCTTATCACATAATTCTCTTAATCAAAGATACCCCGGCAGTACAATTAATCAAAGGTTTAGTTATTCTTTTTATTATTTCTTTTATTGCTGATCAGCTTGGCCTTAGAACTATTAATTGGCTTCTAAAAGGAGCCATGGCCATGATGGTCGTAGCCTTACCTATAATATTTCAACCAGAAATAAGAAAAGGATTGTTGAAGATGGGGAAAAGAGGATTTTTTATAAATACTTCCTTTTTACATAAGGATATTGATAAAAAAATTGAACAATTGATAAATGGATTGGTTATGGTAATGCCCATGCTTTCTAGTAAACATAAAGGAGCTTTGGTTGTCTTAGAGAGAGAGGTTGGTTTAAAAGATATTTTAGAGACCGGTATTATTTTAAATAGTGAATTTTCTCCCGAATTATTATATTCTATATTTATGCCCGACTCCCCTTTACATGATGGAGCTGTCATTATTAGGGGGAATAAGATAGCAGCGGCGAATTGTATTTTACCGCTAAGCGAGAGAATGGACATTAGTAAATCTTTAGGTACTCGACATAGGGCAGCTTTAGGGTTAAGTGAACAGACAGATGCTTTGGTAATTATAGTATCAGAAGAAACAGGAAATATATCCATCGCATTAGATGGAAAGATTACGCGACCTATGGAGCCTCAGGGGTTGAAAAAGATGCTAATGCATTTATACCAACCTAAGACAATCTCTGAATTTGGTTTTTGGCCGACAGAGGATGAGAAAAAATGAAAGAATTTAAAAATTGGTTATTAAAAAATATCGATATTAAATTACTCTCTTTATTTTTTGCAATTATTCTGTGGTTGTATATAGCAGGTGGGGAGAACCCAATAGTAGAGAATTTTATCGATATATCTCTTACCCAAAATAATCTCAGCGAGGACTTAGTGATAAAAGAGTTTCCTACAAATGTAAGTATTGGGATTAAAGGTCCCAAAAATATAATAAATAACATTTCTCCTAATCAAATTAGCGGGATAGTAAATTTTTCTGAAATTAGCAAAGAAGGCCTATATAAATTGAAGGTAGAAGTAACTGCCCCCAAAAGAACACAAATCACCAGAATTATTCCTTCAGAAATAAAAGTAGAAGTCGAAAGGATTTTAACTAAAGAGGTAGAAGTTGAATATAGTTTAATAGGGATTCCTGAAAAGGGTTTCTCTTTAGCTGATGAACCCCAATTTAATCCTCCTAAGGTTAAGATAATTGGTGCTCAGAGTGTATTAGAAAGTGTAAAACAGACAATTTGTGCCATTGATATTTCTGGAATAAAAGAAGATCTAAATAAAAAAATAAAAGTAAGAGCAGTTGATGTAAATGGAAATGATATTAAAGAAGTAAAGATTGAACCCGATATAGTGGAAGTGTCAATTTTTCTGACACGTAGGTATCCAGAGAAGCGATTAGTGGTAAAGCCAAAAATAGTCGGAAAACCAGCTCCAGGTTATTATATCTCTGAAATATTATCTAGTCCCGATGAAATAAAGATTTTTGGTAACTACTCTAAAATAAACAGTATTGAGTTTTTGGAGACCATTCCCATCGATGTAAGCGGAATTACTAAAACATTATCAGTAAAAGTTCCTCCTACTTTAGATGAAGGATTAAATATAGCAGAGGGTGAGGTTGAACTAATAGAGGTAGCCATACAAGTTAAGGAAGCCATAATTGATAAAACTCTAAAAAATATTCCAGTTTTACCCCAAAATATATCTCCCTTTGTATCTTGTGAAATAAGACCAGAGACAGTTGATATAACTGTTGAAGGGAAAAATGTTTTAGTCGATAAATTAAAAACAGAAGATATAAAAGCTTTTGTGAAGTTTATGGATAATTTTAAGGTAGAGCAGAAGGTGAAAGTTCAAGCAGATCTTCCCGAAGGGATTTCTTTAATTAAGATTGAACCAAAAGAAGTAACAGTATTGATTAATAAATAGAATTTATAAATTTACCAATTGTCCAATTAAAGATATAAGCTGCAGGTTGCAAATTAGGAGTTTCAAGTTTGGAAAAAAGAAGTAGGTCGTATTGCATACGCCAATAAAAAAAATGGCAAAACCATAGAGATGTATAAAAATTTAATGTAGGGATTCGATTCATCGAAACCGCAAAAAAAATTACCAAAATTCCCGAGACGGATAAATTCAACCCCTACACCAAATTTGTGGGAATAAAATAAAACACAATAAACTGTAAAAAATAGACCGTTAACCAAAAGCTTACATATAATACTAACGACTAAATCAATTGGTGTATTGGCGAATTAGTTAATTGGTCAATTGATATCGAGGTAATTTATGAAAAAATTATTTGGAACAGACGGGATAAGAGGGATTGCCAATAGGGAACCTATGACCGCCGAGGTTGCCTTTCATATAGGAAGAGCTGGAGCATATTTATTCAAAGATGAGATCAATCCTAAGATATTAATCGGTAGAGATACGCGAATTTCGGGGGATATGTTAGAAGCTGCTTTAATAGCAGGGATATGTTCAATGGGTGTAAATGTCTTAAGAGTGGGAATAATGCCTACTCCCGTAGTGGCTTACCTAACCAGAGCTTATAATGCTAATTGCGGTATAGTGATTTCTGCTTCCCATAATTCCTTCGATCACAATGGCATTAAATATATTAGAGGGGATGGTTTTAAATTTACTGATTCAGAAGAAGAAGAGATAGAGAGAATATATTTTAAAAATCATTCAAAAGATGAATGGCCTACCGAAAAAAATATTGGCAGATTAAAAGAATTATCTGAAGCAGAAGAAAAATATATTGATTACATTAAAAGCACTCTTCCTTCAAAATTTACTCTCAAGGGATACAAAATCGTTTTAGATTGTGCCAATGGTGCATCTTACCTAATTACCCCTCGTGTTTTTAAAGAATTAGGAGCCGAGATAATTACCATAAACGATAAACCTAACGGTATTAATATAAATTATAATTGTGGTTCGGTACATCCTACTTCTTTGAGAAAAGAAGTTTTAAGACAAAAGGCAGATTTAGGTTTTTCTTATGATGGAGATGCAGATAGGGTTATCGCCGTAGACGAAAAGGGAAACATTGTAGATGGAGATCAAATAATGGCAATTTGTGCTTTAAATCTTATCAAGAAAGCCCAGTTACCCAATAAAACAGTAGTAACTACCTTAATGAGTAATATTGGCTTTAATAGGGCTATAGAAAAAGCAGGAGGAAAAGTTATTAAGGCCAATATCGGGGATCGTTATGTATTGGAAATGATGAAGAAAGTTAAGACAGTATTGGGAGGGGAACAATCAGGTCATGTTATTTTTTCGCAATATAGTACTACTGGGGATGGATTGTTAACTTCTCTACAACTTATGAAGGTTCTTCAGGAAGAAGAAAAACACCTATCTAATTTGGCTTCAGTAATGGAAAAATATCCTCAGATTATTTTGAATTATGAGGTTAAAGATAAAGAACGATTCTTTAAAAATATTTGCATAAAAAAATTTATTAAAGAAATAGAAAAGGAACTTGACGGGAAAGGTAGAATTTTTGTTCGAGCTTCTGGTACTGAACCATTAATTAGGATATTATTAGAAGGAGAAGATAAAAATAAATTAGAGAAAATTTCTCAGGATTTAAGAGAGGTAATTGAAAAGGAAGATATATAAATAAGTATATCGTATATCGTATTGCGTATATCGCAATCTAACGTATAGCGTATTTAATTAGTTGGTTATTTGGTTAACTAATGGATTAATATTAAACCAGCTAACCATTAAGGGAGGTGATAAAAGAAATACATATTCATAAAATTGAATACAAGCGCCAGAACTTACTCAATTTGAAGGGCTAAGTGTTTTGATAAGGTAAGTTGACGAGGAAGGAGTTTATCGAAAATTCGGCGGATGCTCCTGGGTTGGCCAGACCCTTAGAAAACCTGTAAAACTTGTGAGTAATTGCAAGGACAGAGAGGTTTTTATGGCAAAATAAATCCATTCTTAAGTATTCTCACAAAGGTTTTTCTATTCCAGTACAGACAGTTTTTTCAAAAGATAACGCAAAGCTAAAAGAGCAAAGTATAAAACTAAAACTCAAAATTATGAAAAAAGTTTTAAATTTTGAGTTATAGTTTTTAGTTTTATACTTTAAACCTTAAGTTTTAGCTATGTATATAATACAATTACTTAAAAAAGTTCTTAGATATCAAGGTATTTATTGTAGAAGTAGAAACAATGGAGAACCCTATTATCTTTCTTAATGGATTGGTAATAGGGTATTTATTTTTTTGAAATAGTTTTAATATTTTACAAAGAGAAAGGAAAGAAAAATGTGTGGAATTATAGGATACATTGGTTTAAAAGAAGCAGTACCAGTTTTAATGTCTGGATTAAAGAAATTAGAATATCGGGGATATGATTCTGCAGGTATTGCTGTATTAAAGGATAATAAAATTCAAATAAAAAAATGCAAAGGAAAGGTAGCTAAATTAGAAAATTTATTAGAAAAAGGTGCCCCAAAAGGTAATATAGGATTAGGACACACTAGATGGGCTACCCACGGGAGACCTAACAATATAAATGCGCATCCTCACAATGGATGTAATTCAGAGGTAGTGGTAGTGCATAACGGAATTATAGAGAACTATACACTCTTAAGAGAAAGATTAATTTCCGAAGGGCACAATTTTGTATCTGAAACAGATACCGAAGTTCTCCCCCATTTAATAGAAAGTAATTATCAGGATGATTTAACTTTAGCAGTAAAAGAATCTATAAAAGAAATAGAAGGGTCTTATGCTATCGGAGTTATTTCTACTCGTGATCCGGGGAAAGTTGTCGCTTCACGTTGCGGGAGCCCTTTGATTATCGGAATAGGAGAAGGAGAGATGTTTTTAGCTTCTGATATTCCCGCTTTGCTTAGTTATACTAATAGAGTAATATTTTTAGAGGAAAAGGAGATTGCTACTATAACTAAAGATGGAGTAGAGATAATCGATTCCGAAGGTAAGATTTTACAGAAAAAAGTAATAAATATTGATTGGAATGAAGAGATGACAGAAAAGAGTGGATATAAACATTTTATGTTAAAAGAAATTTTTCAAGAAACTATGGTGATCCGTAATAATTTAGAAGATAGAATTAATCTATCTACAAAAACACTGGAACTTAACGACCTATCTCTTCCTTTAAATAAGATGAAAGAAATAGAAAGGATATTTATTTTGGCTTGCGGGTCTTCTTATTATACTGCTTTAGCAGGTAAATATATTTTTGAGGAGTTAACCGGTATTCCGGCAGAGGTGGATTATAGTTCTGAATTTAGATACAGAAAAATATTACTGGGTAAAAAAGATCTAGCCATTCTGATATCTCAATCAGGAGAAACTGCAGATACCATAGCTGCTTTAAGAGCTTGCCGGGAAGCTGGTTCTTACGTATTGGCTCTTACCAATGTAAGGGGAAGCACTATCAGTCGGGAAGCAGATAGTGTAATGTATATTAAAGCAGGGCCGGAAATAGGTGTGGCTACCACAAAAGCTTTTGTTGGTCAATTAATGTGCCTTTACATACTATCTCTCTATTTTGCTCAAGTTAGGGAGACTCTTGATTCGTCGGAGATTAATAAAATAATTTCCGAGTTAATAAAGATTCCTCAAATGGTCGAGATTATTTTACTCAAAGACCCAGAGATTATTAAATTAAGTGAAGAATTTCATAAATATCATAATTTTCTTTATCTGGGGCGAGGGATTAATTACCCTATTGTTTTAGAGGGGGCTTTAAAGCTTAAAGAGATTTCTTATATTCACGCTGAAGGTTATCCAGCAGGAGAAATGAAACACGGCCCCATTGCTCTTTTAGATAAGACTTTCCCGGTAGTAGTAATCGTACCTCGGGATAAGGTTTATACTAAAGTTATTAATAATATAAAGGAAGTTAAAGCTCGAGACACTCTGGTATTAGCGATTGCTACAGAAGGTGATAAAGAAATTATCAATATAGTAGATAGGGTATTTTATATTCCTAAAATTTCGGATGTACTATATCCTATCTTATCGGCTATACCTTTACAATTATTTGCGTATCACATTGCTGACAGATTGGGATGTGATGTAGATAAACCGAGAAATTTAGCTAAAAGTGTTACTGTGGAGTAAAAAGTTGATTATTTTAGAAATATAAAAATATTTTGTAAAATTAAAGAGAAAAAAGTATAATTGTAAAAATATATTTAAAAAAATTTTAAGGAGAGGAAGTTGTAAATGAAAAAGATGACCAAAGAAATGATTTTAAATAAGGCTAAGGAGTTAAATATAAAATTTATCAGATTGCGATTTACCGATATTCTGGGAATGCCCAAGAATGTGGAAATTCCGGTTAGAGAGTTTGAAAAGGCCCTTGATGGGAAGATAATGTTTGATGGTTCTTCTATCCAGGGTTTTGTCCGGATTGAGGAATCAGATATGTATTTAAAACCAGATTACTCCACCTTTACAGTAAATCCCTGGGAAGAGGAAAAAGATGTAGCCAGAATTACCTGTGATGTTTATAATCCTGATGGTTCACCTTTTGATGGTTGCCCTAGAAATAATTTAAAAAGAGTATTAAAAGAGGTGGAAGAGATGGGATATTCTACCAATCTTGGACCAGAAGTAGAATTCTTTTTATTTTTTAGAAATCAAGAAGGTAAAGCGACTACCAATACCCATGATCAAGGTGGATATTTCGACCTTTTACCCGTTGATTTAGGAGAAGAGGCAAGAAGGGATATGGTAGTAGCTTTGGAAAAATTAGGGTTTGAAATCGAAGCCGCACATCACGAAGTTGCACCCGGTCAACACGAGATTGATTTCAGGTATTGTGATGCTCTTACGGCTGCCGATAGAATAATGACTTTAAAACTTACCGGCAAAACTATAGCCTTAAAACACAATTTACACGTTACCTTTATGCCCAAGCCTATCTTTGGGATAAATGGATCGGGGATGCACACCCATTTATCCTTATTTAAAAATGCTGATAACATATTTTATGATCCGAATGGTAAATATCAATTGAGCAAGGAAGCGCTATATTTTATCGGTGGATTATTGAAACATGCCAAAGGCTTTACTGCCATTACTAATCCTTTAGTAAATTCTTATAAGAGGTTAACTCCTGGTTACGAAGCGCCGGTATATATTGCCTGGTCAGAGAGAAATCGCAGCCCTTTAGTCAGGGTGCCCGCAGCCAGAGGAGTAGGTACCAGAGCAGAACTGAGAAGTCCTGACCCATCCTGTAACCCTTACTTAGCTTTTGCAGTAATGCTAAAAGCAGGAATAGATGGAATTAAAAATAAGATTGATCCGGGAGAGCCGGTGAGTCAAAATATTTATACTATGAGCAAAGAAGAGAAGAAATCTTTAGGCATTGAAAATTTACCTTCTACCTTAAATGAAGCTTTATTAGAATTAGATAAGGACGAAGTAGTAAAATCTGCTTTAACTGATCATATATTAAGAAATTATATTGAAGCCAAGAGAGAAGAATGGGAAAACTATCGAATAAGAGTTCACCAGTGGGAATTGGATAGATATTTGACAATTTATTGATTAATAGCGTATAGCGTATAGGAAGATAGAGCGTGGAGTGTCTAGCGTGTAGCGTATAGAATCAGTTAGCTGGTTAAGAAAAAAGAAGAAAGAAGCCATATTAGTATATAGTATCGAGTATATAGTATATAGTGAAGATGGTTAGCCAGTTTACCGGTTACCCGAAACAAATTCGTATTTCGTATCTCGTGAAGAAAATAGAACTTAAAATGTTAGTCAGTTAGTTATTTGTTTATGTGGTAAGCTGCGTAACTAAGTAACCAACTAACTAAGTAACCAACTAACTAAGTAACCAACTAACTAAGTAACCAACTAACTAAGTAACCAACTAACTAAGTAACTAACTAACCAATTACAGGGAGGTTTTACTTTTGCAAACTTTACCAGGATATAAGAACTGTTTTGTCTGTGGAAAAGACAATCCTATCGGTTTAAACATAGCTTTTTTTAGAGATCAAGATAAAATTAAAGCAGAGTTTATTCCCGAGTCGAAACACCAAGGTTTTAAAGGAATTGTCCATGGAGGAATATTGTTTTCTATTTTAGATGAAATAATGGGCAGAACCGCAATCATAACTAAGGATGTTATGACTATGACCGTAGAAGTAAACATAAAATACAGAAAAAAAGCCCTGGTAGATGAAAAGATTATCTTTACCGCTCAGATGACTAAAGATTTAGGCAGGATGATTGAGGCCCAAGCAGAAGCTCGTTCAGAAAATGGCACTTTATTAACCGAGGCAAAGGGGAAATTTATAGTTATATCTAAAGAGATGCAGAGAGAAGTAGAAGAATATATGTAATACTAATCTTAAATTAATTTAATTGTATAGGAATTTCCTTTTTCTGTAAGCCCTAATTCGTATCTCGTATATCGTTACCTGGTTAGCTAGTTGAAGAATTAATACTAACCAACAAACCAGGTAACTAGCTAACTAAATACGACTAATTTAAGGATATTTTACTAAAATTATTTTAATAATGAGTGGGAACAAACGATGTTTTTTGCTAAATTATTAATATTATTCATAATAGTTCCAGTAACAGAACTATACATTCTAATTGAAGTGGGGAAGAAGATAGGGAGTCTAACTACAATTGGCATAATCATCTTAACCGGGATAATTGGAGCATACCTGGTAAAAGGCCAAGGTTTTATGATTTTAAGGAAGATTCAGAATGATTTGAATGAGGGAATCATGCCAGGGGATAGCTTAATTCAGGGAGCAATTATTCTGGCCGGAGGGATATTGCTTCTTACTCCCGGCTTTGTTACAGATATAGTAGGTTTTATTTTTTTAATACCCATTAGCAGAAAATTAGTTAAAAAATATTTATTGAAATGGCTAAAAGGAAAGGTAAAAGAGGGGAATATTTCTTACAGAGAATTTTAAAATACTTATTTACTGATAACCGTAAAATTAAAAAATCGCTAGCAAAGGGGAATAATATTCTTGATTATAGGTTGTGGAATAGATTTAGTTAAAATAGAAAGAATAGAAAAAATAATTAAAAGATGGGGAAATAATTTTAGCTCCAGGATATTTACTTCCTTAGAACAGAAATATTGTGAGAAAAAGGGCAATAAATATCATTCTTATGCAGGTAAATTTGCTGCAAAAGAAGCCTTTTTGAAAGCATTGGGTTTGGGCTTAAGAGGGGTTAATTGGAAAGATATTGAAGTACTTAATAACAAACTTGGTCAGCCCGTAATCAAGCTCACAGGAAAATTAAAAGAAATTACTTTTGAAAAAGATATTGATAGATATTTTTTAACTATCTCTCATACAAAAGAATATGCTATTGCCCAAGTAATCCTGGAAAGCCTACTTGATAAGTGAAAATTACTAAACTGTTTCGTACCTATTTAGTTAGCTAGTGCTAAGTTAAATAAAGTATGTTATATTTCTTGAGATTGCTTCGTCGCTTTGCTCCTCGCAATGACACCCGGTATTTTGTCATTGCGAGC
>LDZT01005608.1_pt1 | contig 10380 bp, 10 predicted proteins | sample 615521 | NCBI WGS metagenome assembly LDZT01 (sample SAMN03408292, study PRJNA278302) | terrestrial metagenome | isolation source: oil reservoir sample SB1 | place: USA: Alaska, North Slope, Schrader Bluff formation | collected 2011-09 | reverse complement strand
AATATATCTATCGCAGGAAGGAAGGGCGGCTCCGCTTTCATCCCCATCGTGAACGGTGGGGACTTCCCGCTCCGCCCCCTTCACCCCCGCAAGTTAAAACGCGACCAGCGCTCCGGGAGGCGCACCCGGGGCGTTGTCGCCGAGATCCTGACAAACTCTTCTTTCCACCCCCACGGGATCAAGGTCCGGCTCCGGGACGGGCAGGTTGGCCGGGTTCAGGAGATCGTCGGCTGAAACAGACTGCCGCGGCACAGGGCCGCCGCGCTCATTCTCTTCAACTCTACCTTTACCATACCATCCCGGGCAAGAACTCTTCACTGCTATGACCAAAGAGAGCTCCCGGCACCCCCAAACGGCCGACGACCACGCTCCGGAGCGGGTGTGAGAACACAAAAAAAGTTTTTAACGGGGACCGCTGATTGGAAACCCCCGCAGTTTGTGGTATTATTCTCTGACGACAGGTAACTTTACATCGGCGGCATGCCGCCCATGCCGCCCATCTCGTCCATGCCCGGGCCGCCCTGGGGTGCGGCGGACCTGGCTGCAGCGATGACATCATCGATCCGGAGGATCATGATAGCAGCCTCGGCGGCGCTCGCGATTGCCTGGGTCTTTACCCGGAGAGGCTCGATGACCCCGGCCTCGAGCATGTTCCCTGCAACAGCATTGTAGACGTCAAGACCCATGTATTTTCCAGTCGCGCCACCCTGCTCGTGGGAAGCACGGAGAGAGACGAGCATATCGATCGGATCGAGACCCGCATTCTCGGCAAGGGTTCTCGGGATGATCTCGAGCGCGTTTGCAAACGCCTCGATGGCGAGCTGAGCACGTCCACCGACGCTGGCGGCGTAGTCGCGGAGCCGGAGCGAGAGCTCGATCTCGGGTGCACCGCCACCGGCAACAAATTTCTTGTCCTCGATAGCAACGCTTACAACCCTGAGCGCATCCTCGATGGCGCGGTCGAGCTCATCGACGACGTGCTCGGTGCCGCCACGGATGATGATCGAGACGGCCTTCGGGTTATCACACTCAGTGACAAAGATCATCTCCTCCCCGGAGACCTTCTTCTCCTCAACGGTGCCGGCCTTGCCGAGTTCCCCGGGGGCTATGGCATCGATGGAGCTGACGATCGACGCACCGGTGGCGCGTGCGAGTTTCTCCATGTCGCTCTTCTTGACGCGGCGCACCGCGAGGACACCGGCCTTTGCCAGATAGTGCTGGGCGATATCGTCGATGCCCTTCTGGCAGAAGAGGACGTTTGCACCGCTTGCGACGATCTTGTCTACGATGCCCTTGATCATCCGCTCCTCCTCATCGAGGAACATCTGGAGCTGATCGGGGCTCGTGATGCTGATCTCAGCGTCAACCTCGGTCTTCTTGAACTCGACAGGGGCGTTCAGGAGCAGGATCTTCGCATCCTTTACGACACGAGGCATGGCGGGGTGCACACGCTCCTTGTCGATGATCATGCCCTCGACTATCTCGGAGTCCTCGATGGAGCCGCCAACTCTCTTCTCCACCTTCACAAAATCGGTGTCGACGCTGCCGTCAGCATCAGCGACCATCGTGATCGCTTTGACAACGAGCTCGGTCAGCCTCCCTTTCGCGGCCTCAGCGCCCTTGCCGGTCATGGCGGTATCGGCAATCTTTCGGAGCATCTCCAGGTCGTCGGGCTTGACGTCGACGGCGATCCCCTGCAGGATCTCATCTGCCTTGTCAGCGGCCATGCGATAGCCATGTGCAATGACCGTGGGGTGCACGTCCTGCTCCAGGAGATCCTCGGCATACTTCAGGAGGTCGCCCGCAATCACCACCGCCGTCGTGGTACCATCGCCGACCTCGTCGTCCTGGGTCTTGGCGATCTCGACCATCATCTTCGCGGCGGGGTGCTCGATATCCATCTCTTTCAGGATGGTCACACCGTCGTTTGTAATTACGACGTCGCCGATGGTGTCAACAAGCATCTTGTCCATGCCCTTCGGCCCGAGTGTCGTCCTTACAGCGTTTGCCACAGCCTTTGCGGCTGCAATGTTGGCTGCCTGTGCGTCACGACCACGGGTACGCTGGCTGCCTTCTTTCAGAATCAGGATTGGTTGTCCTCCAAGACTTGACATGGGTATCACCGTTGTTAAGCGATACAAAGGTAGGTTTGTAGTTCTATATAAACCTATTCACTTATTTATCATGTCTATGAGTTCCGAACCGTCTTCGAGTGAGTGGAGGTGATCCTCTCCGATAAGAAGCATTCTACCGATTTTTTTCTGCTTTTTGTAATCCGTCGCGATACAAACAGCAAACGTCTCTGTGAGTTGGGAGATGTTGCCGATGAAGGGAGCGCGCTTCATGACCTTCTGGGACGTGCCGTATGCCGTCAGGATAGTATGCCTGTTAAAGAGCGCCAGCGCCTGAAACGGTGCCTGCCGCATCGCGTAAATCTCCATCCCGATACGCTCGAGATCGGAGAGTATATCCCCTGAGACAGGTTCTGGAGGTTTCACGGGCTCTGGCGAGGGGTGGCCAATGAGATCGATCGTCTCCACGAGCGGGGCATTGAAGACCTCTTCGAGCCTGATAGCGATCTCAAGGGTGGTGCCCATCCCGCTCTCGTACTTGCTTATCGTCCTGCGGGATACACCGAGGTGCGATGCAAGGTCGCCAAGCGACATCCCGGAACGCTCCCGCATCTCCCGGAGCAGATCACCCTTGATCTTCACGTAGAGACCGCCGGGAGAGGCGTAGACCATCGGCGAGTTTCCTTCCACGAAGTAATCATACAGGGTCTCTGGGGTGATGGCAAAGAGTCCATAACGGATGTAGACAACGCCGCGCTCCAGTTCGGTGTCACGCGCCCGCTCCCCGATAATAAGGGGGGTGGCCTCCAGGTGCCTGGCGATCAGGTTGAGATCCCAGGCTATATCGGCGGTTATGCTATCGATGTGGGAGACCACCTTGATTGTGACGAGGGTGTCGCCTTTTTTCGCGATAAGGTCAAAACTCCGCGGGCGGATGTTGCACCGCTCCGAGACGTCGAAGCCAGCAAGGAGCATGATGCTGATGACCATCTGAGAAAGGCGATCCTGTGACATAGCCGGTAAGAATCGATATAGTCGAAGAATAATATAAACTATAGGGTTATGTGGATCGGGATCGACGACACGGATTCTCCTGCAGGGATGTGCACCACATACATCGGAGCGGTGCTGGTGCAGCAACTGGAGCACGCCGGTATCCGTGTCGTCGATACAAGGCTGGTCCGGCTGAACCCAAACGTCATCCACAAGACACGGGGTAATGCTGCGGTATGTATCGAGGCCGTGGGCGATCTCGAGGCGGCATTCGAACTCGTCGCCGCATGTGTAGAAGAATTCGCAGAGTTCGATGACCCCCAGACCAATCCCGGTGTGGCGGTCTCCCCCACCCGACCACCACCTGATTTTTACTACACGGCGCTCAGGGACTTCTGCACGGTGGACGGGGCTGTTCGTGTTCTGGAATCAGCAGGGGCGCTCTATAAAGGCTACAAGAACCGTCGCGGACTTATAGGTGCAACGGCGGCTATTGCAAGCGAGTTTCCCGATAAAACTTATGAACTGCTCGCATACCGGAAGCGGGAGGTCTGCGGCACTCCACGGCGTGTGGATGCGGGAAGTCTCTTTCGCGCCGATGAGGAGACATACCCCCACACCTGGGACACGGTTGACCGGGAGAACGGTGTGGTGGTCTGCGTGCCCCACACTCCCGACCCGGTTCTCTTCGGTATCCGGGGGGAGAGCCCTGCCTGGGTCAGGATGGCACGTTCGTTCGTCCGATCCGAGGAAACTGCATGTGAACAGATTTACGTCACCAACCAGGGAACGGATGCTCACCTGATCGCCGGATCGATCGGAACCCTGCGCGAGGGGCGGTCATACCTGGTAGGCGGGCGGGTTACCGGGAGCCCTAAAACCGGACTGGGTGGCCATGTCTCGATCATCCTTGAGGACGACGGTGCTGAGGTCCGCTGTATGGCCTACGAACCGACGAAGGGGTTTCGCGAAGTTGTAAGGGCGCTCCTCCCGGGCGACATCGTGATGGCGGCCGGGAGTTACAAGGGCGGGAGCCTGAACCTTGAAAAGATCGGAGTCGTACGCCCTGCCAACGCCGCCCGGGTTCGCCCCCCCCGCTGCCGGGTATGCGGGAAAAGGATGACTTCTGCAGGGAGAGGGAAGGGTTACAAGTGCAGGACCTGCGTGGAGCGTAGCCACAACCCCGAGGTAGAGCAGATCGAGCGGCATATCAGACCCGGCTGGTATGAAGTTCCTCCATCCGCCCGCAGGCACCTGGCACGCCCTCTGGCGCGCGGTGTCCCCCTCTGGGAAGAGAGCCTGTTTCAATCCATTCGCAAAGGCGGCATCCCCTCAGTGCAAGTAAATCAAATGATCTTTACAAAAAAAGATTTATAATGTTTGTGAGTTAACCTACCTTCTGGTGATCCCGTGCCGACTGTCTGCAGCGAAGGTATGCATGCCCTGACCGGTCCACCCACAACAATTGCCGCCCTGGCGAACGGGTTTCAGAGGCAGGTCGTGCAGGTTTGCGGCCGATTATGCACGGAACGAGGACAAAGGTAACCCCGGAGGGGGCCTCTCCGTTTCCGGCCCGAAAGTCCACTCTCTAACGAGACTGTCCGGTTATCCCGGGCATCCGACACGGTGGGACGAGTGGGATCATCCCGTGTCGAATATAACATAACCAGTCATCCCCTGTCTGGCAGCGGGGCCCCATCGGGGTTCCCAAACGTCATTTTTGCAAACTCATATTCTGAGAGATGGCGATCCATTATTTGTGCATTAGCACCAACCCATTTCATAGCACTACAGGGATTGGTGTAACAAAAACATGACCTCACGCTACGGGGATGCGGTAGAACAGGCACGGGTGCGCCCCGGGATGACGGTCAGCGAACTCGTCGACGAACTCGGGAAGGCAGGGGCCTATAACGGTGGGTCGCTCTGGCAGGCTGTCAACATCTACGAGCAGATGCTCCGCGACGATAAGGTGTTGAAGTTTTTTGGGCTCTCGGGCGCCATGGTGCCCGGCGGGATGGGTGGAATCGTTGCCGACCTCATAAGGCGCCGTCACATCGATCTGCTTGTCTCAACAGGGGCGAACCTGACACACGACGTCATCGAGGCTATCGGTTGCCACCACTACCACGGAAACGCGCAGGTCTCCGATACCGAACTCTACGAAGAAGGAATCAACCGGATCTACGATATCTTCCTGCCGAACGAAGCATTTATCCGGTTTGAGGAGTTTCTGCAGGGCGTTTACTCCTCTCTCCCGGAGGGGGCGACCATCTCGATCGCCGATCTCCTCAACCTTATCGGGAGCAGGCTAAAGACCGGGATCCTGGCTGAAGCGGCAAAGGCTGGGGTGCCGGTCTACTGCCCTGCCATCCAGGACTCTATGATCGGGCTGCAGTACTGGCTCTTCTCCCAGACGCACAACGTCACCGTCAGCGCGTTTGCCGATATGTCGGGGATGCTTGACCGCTGCTTTGAAGCACAGCGGGCCGGGGCGATCCTTGTTGGCGGCGGTGTGCCGAAGAACTACATCCTGCAGAGCAAACTGATGACCGAGACCGGGTTTGATTATGCGGTGCAGCTCACCGGCGACCGCCCCGACCTCGGCGGTCTATCGGGTGCAACGCTCGAAGAGGCGCGGTCGTGGGGCAAACTCACCGGCGAGGCCACCGCCGTGACCGTCTACGGCGACGCCACCATCACCCTGCCGCTGCTTGTGGCCGCTACCCTGGAGAGGCTGGAGAGATGACCGAACTCATACTTGCGCTTGATGTTTCTGACCGGAAAGAGGCGCTAAATATCGCTGAATCCTGTGCACCATTCATCGACGCGATCAAGGTCGGATACCCTCTCATTCTCTCGAGCGGTCTCTCGATCGCAGAAGACCTCGCCTCCCCTGGCCTCCCGCTCATCGCCGACTTCAAGGTCGCGGACATCCCGAACACCAACCGCCTCATATGCGAGGCGGTCTTCTCAGCCGGATTTGATGCCGTGATCGCACACGGCTTCGTGGGGGCCGATGCCGCGAGGGCCTGCATCGAGGTGGCGCACAGCCACAGCGGGAAAGCATACATCGTCGCCGAGATGAGTCATCCGGGGGCGACCGAGTTCTTCCACGATGGTGTGGCCGAACGCATAGCGGCGCTTGCAGTCAGATGTGGGGCAGACGGCATTATCGCTCCCGCCACGAGACCAGAAAGAGTTGCCAGGCTCAGGGAGATCGTGGGTGACAGAGTGATCTACTCACCTGGCGTGGGGGCGCAGGGCGGCGAGATCGATACAGTGGCCAGGCTGGTCGATGGGGTCATCGTGGGCCGAAGTATCTACGCGGCAGACGACCCTGCGGCCGCTGCCGAGCGCCTATCCCGCATCTGCCGATGATGAGTTCTCCGATCTGATCCCCGCCAGGAGATGACGAGCCCTATGAGTGATCTGAGGTGGATATGGGTAGTCCCGCATCTGAAGAATTATATGTCCTCCCGCAGATAGTGCTAGCATGAACTGGAGTCCTGAACAACTTGAACTGGCGGAAAATTACCAGAGCCTCGATGAAATCCCCCCTGAAGAGCGACGGTACAAGTGTCACACCTGCCACCTCGTTGTGGACGAGAACCCCTGCCCAAACTGCGGCGAGACTTCGCTTGAGATCATGTGTCCGCTCGACCATTGCGACTGTCACCACTCCATCATCGAGAGTATCGAGTACTGCCCACTCTGCGGTCATGCCGTCTGCCCGGAGTGTGGGAGCCACGATGTCATGCAGATCAGCAGGGTAACCGGCTACCTCCAGGACGTGGCGGGCTGGAACGCGGGCAAACAACAGGAACTGAAGGACCGGGTCCGCTACTCCGTTGTATGAGATATTTTGTCAGGGACGGAACTCTTTTTATTCGTGGCCGGTTCAGGGCGGCGAGCACGGGGGTCGGCGGTGGTATCGCCGACGTCACAACCGTTCTCAACCACACTGTGCCGCACGATTTCCAAGAAGATCCCGTGCGCCGTCTCGAACTCATCACCGCCAGGCACGGGATATTCCGGGACTATTTTGGCCTCCTGACCGCCGTTGATATGCATCACCTCTGCGTGCTCCAGTATGACTCTGTCACGGTCTTTATCACCGCCGGCGTGAGCAATCCAACACCATCGCCAAGCACCCCCCACACCATCAACATCATCGCCTACAGCCGTGAGGGAATGGCCGATGCAGCGCTCCTGGAGACGATCATCACCGCAACCGGCGCCAAGGCCTGGGCGCTGCACCAGCTCGGCTACGATTTCCCCGGGACCACAACCGATGCTGTGGTCGCTGCCTGCGAACGCGACGCAGAACCCATGCACACCTACGCCGGGACGCTGACAGAGATCGGCAGACGGGTTCATGAGGCGGTCCTGTTCGGCCTGCCCGAGGCTCTCGCAAGGCAGCAGGGCAGAGTAAAGCGTGAAGGGCCATCCTTCTTCATCTACAGTCGTTATGGCGGCGACCACTGGGTCGAGTGGCAGAAAGAGAACTGCCCCTATTACCCATGCCATTTCGCCGGGCAGCGGTGCGACTACTGTTACTGCCCCTGCTACCCCTGTGGCGATGATGACCTCGGCGAATGGGTAGAGAGTTCAAACGGCGGCAGGGTCTGGGGTTGTGCAGACTGCACGCTGCTCCATACCCCGGAGGGTGCGGATTACATGAAAAGGAATCCCGAAGCCACTCTCGCCGAACTCAAGCGGTTTCGGGAACGAATATAATATTACGCCTCGGCGATCCCGAGGGCAGCAAGCATCTCTTCGACGGGGACGCCGTGCACCTGGGCAGCCTCCCGGATCGTCTCATTGTTTGCGATTGCACAGCCAAGGCAACCCATGCCGAACCGGAAGAGCACCTGTGCCGATTCGGGCTTCTCCCGGAGGAGTTCCGCGATTGTACTGTCAGCAGTCAATACCATACAACCTCGTTTTGTTCTTACCTCTATATACATTTGACGCGGCGATAGAGGATTGGCGCAAATTACCTCTCGATACGGAAATCCAAACCCCCCGGTCGAGAAGACGGCTGAGAAGCCACAGTCAGCGTCTATTCCGCTACAGCGGGTCGCGGGGTGACCGGGTGGGATTACTTTCACACCGCGCGCCCGAGGCTTAATACCCTATAGGATCCGAATTAGAGAATGGAGATGTATGCATGAACATATCTGAGGTAACAGAGAGAATCTCCCGGAAACTTGAAGCAAAAGGCGCACAACCTGACCGCCAGAAGATCGAGTCCCGCCTCCGTCGTCTCGTCGAGGAGTTTGGTGTCAACCTGGCTGAGGCCGAGCGCAGTGTGACCGCCGATCTTGCCCGCGAGTACAAGGTCAGCGGCGTCGGGAACACATCCACAGAACTCCGCCCGATAAGCGAGATCACGCCCGGCGAGTGGGTGACGATCGAAGGGAAGGTCGTTGCCCTGACCCCGCCCCTCTCTCCTTCGATCGCTCAGACCGGGATCATCGCCGACTCGAGCGGGGCCATCCGTTTTGTGACCTGGACACGGTCGAACGTTCCCCCTATGGAGTTCGGGCACTGGTACCGGATAGAGTCTGCGGTCGTTGATGTCTACAGGGGAGCGCCGAACCTGAAGATCCACTCGGGCACCACCATCTCGCGGTTGGAGGAGGATGCTCCCCTCCTCCCATCGATAACACCAATTGCCGACCTGAAACCTGGTGTGGGCAGCGTGCGGGCCAAGGTCATCCAGGACTGGGAGGTCACCAATGACCGGATGCTCCAGACCGGGCTCCTCGGCGACGAGAGCGGCACAATCAAGTTTGTCATCTGGAAAGACGAGGATAAAGAGAATCTGGAGCCAGACACCGTCTACAACATCTATTACGCCACAGTGGACGAGTACAACGGCAGGCTCTCCCTGGTTCTGAACACCGCGATGTACATCGCCGATGAGGGGGACATCGAGGTAGGGCGGAACGAGACCGAAAGCCGGGGAGCCCTTGTCCACGTTGCCCAGGGCTCTGGCCTGATAAAGCGCTGTCCGGTGGAGGGCTGCAACCGGACACTCTCCCGGCAGAATTACTGCCCTGTGCACGAGATCCAGCCCAATTTCCGTTACGATCTCCGCATAAAAGCGGTTCTCGACGACGGCAACCGCGCAAGAAACGTCCTGATGCAGCGTGAGATCGTCGAGAAACTTGCAGGTATAACCCTGGAAGAGGCCATCCAGATCGCAGAGACCAATCCGCTTGGTATGGATGAGATCTTCTACCGTATCAGGAATGCAGTGCTCGGACGCTACTACACCTGCCACGGAAGTGAGTTCGGCGGCAGGCTGCTTGTCAACTCCTGCACCCCGATCCGGTTTGATCCCGGAGAACTGGCTGCACTGCTCAACCGCGCCGGAGGTGAGCCGGCATGAGGTCCCAGACCACTTTCGAGCGCGAACCCGCGCGCAGGGTTTTTGCAGCCGAATTCCGTGAGACGCGCTACCAGTTCAAGGATGACGACGATGAGAAGAGCCCTACATACGTCATCTTCCCGACCGGTATCCGAAGTAATCGGGTGTTCATCGTCGGAACGCTCACAGAGAAGCAAAGACAGGGCGACCAGAACGTCTTTTACCGCGGGAGGGTGGTCGATCCGACGGGCACTTTCTTCATCATGGCCGGGTCTTACCAGCCAGAAGCGATGCAGCAACTCGCCCGCATAGAACCTCCTGCTTTCGTCGCCGCCGTAGGTAAACCCAACCTCTTCACGACCCAGGACGGGAACTGCCTGGTATCTGTCCGCACAGAGTCGATCACGGTAGTTGATCGTGAGACCCGCGACCTATGGGTGCTGGATACTGCAAGATCAACTCTCCGGAAAGCCATGGAGGAATACGGGACACAGGTCCCGCATGTCTACCGAAAGATCGTCTACGAGGCCCTCACCCAGGTGCAGATGTAAAAAGTCACGCTCTACCTCCGAAAACTCTTTTTTTTACCGCAAGCGACTGTAATCCTGCTTGATCCGTTCTTCCCGGCATAACACTGGTTCTGTATTCAGAGGGCGGTGATATGAGAGAACCACCGGGCGGAAGGATCTGATTGAGAGGAGATAGAGTCATCGCGCCTTAAATCTTCGGATCTGGAGGCTTGCCGTGACCCTTTGAGGTGCTCTCCCAACGGGCATTTGAGCAGGAGGCAATCGCCCGGGGGGGCGGGGTCGATGGAGCTGAGAAGTAAGAGAGAGCCCCATAGAAGGCCCGTGCCGGCAGCACCAGGGAAAGATACCGGATCTGTTATTCATATCATGAACCCCGATCCGTGACCTGGAACAACCGGCGCGATGT
>LDZT01003569.1_pt1 | contig 10385 bp, 10 predicted proteins | sample 615521 | NCBI WGS metagenome assembly LDZT01 (sample SAMN03408292, study PRJNA278302) | terrestrial metagenome | isolation source: oil reservoir sample SB1 | place: USA: Alaska, North Slope, Schrader Bluff formation | collected 2011-09 | reverse complement strand
GCTTCTCTTGTATTCACACCTGAAAGCTCCCCGGCTATGGGATACGGTTTTAGGGTAGGTTTTTTGGGTTTGCTTCACATGGATGTGGTTAAAGAACGTTTGCAAAGGGAGTTTGAGCTTGCCGTTATACTCACTGTTCCGAGCGTAATTTATAAGGCTAAGCTAAAAAATGGCGAAGAAATAGAAATTACAAATCCTTCAGAGTTTCCAGATGAAGATTTGATAGAGAAAGTTTACGAACCTTTTAGCAAGTTGGATATTATCACGCCGCCTAATTATATGGGAGATTTAATCAATCTTGCTCAAGTCGAAAAAAGAGGGAATTTTTCTCATGTGTCAAATGCAGGTAAGAATAGGGTGGTTTTACATTTTGAGATTCCTTTGGCTGATTTGATCTTCGATTTTTTCGATAAGATGAAGGCTATTAGCAAAGGTTATGCCTCTATGGATTACGAGATAACTGGATACAAAGAGTCTAATTTAGTGAAGTTAGAAATTTTAATAAATAGAGAGAAAGTTGATGCTTTATCTTACGTAGTTCATGAGAGTCAGAGTTATACACTTGCAAGAAAATTAGTGGATAAATTAAGGGATTTAATTCCCAGACATCAGTTCGAGATACCTATACAAGCATATTGTAAGGGTAAGATAATAGCGAGATCCACTATTAAAGCCTTAAGAAAAGATGTCCTTCAAAAGTGTTATGGTGGAGATGTGACGAGAAAGATGAAATTGCTAGAAAAGCAAAAAGAAGGTAAGAAAAGGATGAGAGAGATTGGCAGGGTCAATATTCCTCAAGAAGCCTTCCTGGCTTTGTTGAAGGTTAACGAAGATGAAGAATAAATTTGGAGGTGTCAAAGTTGGCAGGAGATTTCAAAGAAGAAAAGAGTAAGAGAACAAATATCTACAGAATAATCTTATGGATTGCCGGATTAACTTCTTTATTTGTGTTTACTCTGGTTATTAACCAACCATGGATTCTTTTTGCTATAACCATAGTAGCTCTTTTAAGTCAAGAGTGGTTGTTAGCATTTATTATTACTGGTATAAGAGGATCAGGCATTTTTGGGGTCATGGGAAATGTTGAAATGTTGTGGGTTACATTATGTATATTTTTTATATTCATTTGGGCTCTTTTCAGATTCTTCTTTGATACCGATAGATTTTTGAGAAAAAAGGTGAGAAGTATTCACGTAAATCAAAAAAAAGAAAAGGTGTAGAATTCCTACACCTTTTTAAATTGTTTTTTAGAGTCAATTTTGCTTTATGTTGTATTTTCTTTTTATCCTTTTGATCTCGTCTCGGTATCTTGCTGCTTCTTCGTATTTTAATTCGGAGGCTGCTTCGTACATTTTTTCTTCCAGTAAGGCTAAGTAGTCATCTGGAGAGAGATTTTCCTGTACGGTGAATATATAATCTTCTTCTTTTACCTCGTTATCTTTGAATGGTGCAAATATATCTTCCGGTAATTTTTTAATGATACTTCGGGGGATAATGTTGTTTTCTTTATTATATTGAATCTGTATTTCTCTTCTTCTATTCGTTTCGTCGATGGCGGTTTTCATAGCCTCCGTTATTCTGTCTGCGTATAGTAATACCTTTCCTTGAACGTTTCTTGCAGCCCTACCAATCGTTTGAATCAATGTTGTTTCAGATCTTAAAAATCCCTCTCTATCTGCATCCATTATGGCAACAAGAGAAACTTCCGGTAAATCTAGCCCTTCCCTTAGTAAGTTTACACCAACAACTACTTCAATTTCCCCGTTTCTTAGCTTTTTCACTACCTCTGACCTTTCAATTGTATCGAGTTCTGAGTGTAGATACAGTGATTTAATGCCCATTAGGTTCAAATGGTCCGAAAGAATTTCTGCATCTTTCTTCGTCAAAACCACCGCTAGAGCCCTTTCTCCTCTTTCTACGACCTCTTTTACTTCGGATATGAAATCGTCCACTTGACCTTCCGTAGATTTTACTTCAACCTTTGGATCCACAAGTCCTGTAGGTCTAATAATTTGTTCAACTATTTGGTCTGATACTTCCATTTCAAATGGACCTGGGGTAGCTGATACAAATATAATTTGATTGGTTCTTTCTAAAAACTCTTCGAATCTTAAAGGTCTGTTATCCAAGGCAGACGGTAGCCTAAATCCGTAGTCAACAAGGTTTTTCTTCCTCGCGTAATCTCCTCTGAACATTGCTCTTAACTGTGGAACGGCAATGTGGGATTCGTCGATAAAGGCAATAAAATCATCGTCGAAGTAATTCAAAAGAGTCCACGGAGGGTCTCCGGGATTTCTTCCATCGAAATACCTTGAATAATTTTCTATCCCTTTACAGTATCCTAATGTTTGAAGGAATTCTATATCTTGTCTTACCCTTTGTTCTATTCTTTGAGCTTCTAAAAGTTTTCCTTCCCTTTTAAAATATTCTATTTGGGTTTGCAGATCGGCATTTATTCTTTCAATAGCCGAAAAAATCTTTTCCTGACTGGTTACAAATTCTTTCGCTGGATAAATAGTAATTTTGTCAAATTCTTCTATTATAGTTCTGTTGAGTACGTCTATGGCTTCGATCTGTTCAACTTCGTTATCAAAAAAAGTTACTCTTATTCCAAAATCTTCGTAAGGAGGGAATATTTCTAAAACATCACCTTTCCATCTAAACGTCCCACCGAGAAAATCTTTTTCTTGCCTTGTGTATTGCATTTTCCCAAGTTTAACAAGGATTTCTCTTCTAGAATACTCTTCATTCACTCGCAAATAAAGGTTTATGTTTGAAAAGTCATCAGGGTTTCCCGAGGCATAAATAGCTGAGACACTGGAAACTACGATTACGTCTCTTCTTGTTAAAACTGATTTTAACGTCGAAAGCCTCATTTTGACTAAAATATCGTTTATGTCTGCATTTTTTTCTATGTATATGTCTCGAGAAGGGATGTAAGCTTCTGGTTGGTAGTAATCGTAATAACTTATAAAAAATTCTACTCTATTTTCTGGAAAAAACTCCTTGAATTCGTTATATAGTTGAACGGCTAAGATTTTATTCGGAGAGAGCACTAAAGTTGGTCTATTCACTTTTGCAATAATATTAGCCATTGTGTAGGTTTTACCAGATCCTGTTACACCTAATAAAGTTTGAAATCTATAATTTTTATTGATTCCAGAAGAGAGTTCTTCTATTGCCTTTGGTTGATCTCCTTGAGGTTCGTATTCTGATCGGATCGTAAACATAAAAAACACACCTCCATTAAACCTCTGCCCGTGATTCCAAATATATTAAAATCTAAATGTAACTCCAGCACTGATTTTGAAATCATTTGTCGATTCGATATTACCTATTTCTTCTATAGGAAATAAGAAATTGTATCCGGCCTCTAGATATAGCCCAAAGGTTTCGCTAAAATAATAATTATACTCGATAACTGGTGTGAGTTTAAAGTAAAGAGCCGATGCATCATCAGAAGCTGTAACACTTTTAAACCCTACTAAGATCCCAAACAAAAAAGTTGAATCCGTTTCTGATAGATAGTTAAGATAACCTAATTTGAAATCAATATCACCATCAATAGTATTTTCATCGAACAAAAACACAAAAGAGAATCCAGTGTATAAGTGTTCATAATCATCGATTCCTACTTCGAATCCTATACCGTTTTTTTTGAAACCTTCGTTCGCGTAAAATATTCTTGTGATGGTTCTTATAGGAGAGAGACTTGGATTTTCTAATACGTAAACATTTTGATCTTGGTAGTTGAAATTTTTAGGTGTTTCCAGTATTTTGAGTAAACTGTTATTATTCCAAACTTCTTCAGCTATTAATTTGCCACCGTGAAGGTCATAAAACTCTCCATTTAGTTCTTTACTGATTACAAATTCGAACATCATGCCCTTTCTTATTCCAACGTTTCTTCCTGCATCTATATGAACATAATTATTTTCTTTAGCTACAATGTTTGCCCTTATTTTAAAAAGTTTGTTCAGCTCTGTGGCGATAAACAAAGCAAGATTATTTGCAGCGGATCTTCTTGAATAGTATAATGTTTCAAAATTGCTGGTACTAGCATTTATATATGAGGTACCACTTGAAGTATGAAGTTTGGAATAGATATTTTCTCCAGTTGAAATTTTGACAACGTTGATCTTTGCTATTATACGGTACTCCCACCATGTTAACTCTTTGCTTCTTTCTAAGTTAGGAAAGCTTTCAAGTATTTGAATATAAACTAAAAAATCCATTTCTAGATTTTTCTTGATGTAATTTTCGTTTTTGAGCATTTCTCTAAGATTTTCTAATAGCAGATCATCTTTTGTTAATACCTTATACTTTCCTTGTTTTTCTAGATTATTTTTTAAATATTGTTCCACCAAGGAGCCAATACTGGAATTACCTTCTGTGTATATCAAGAAACTTCTTCTTAGATCGATAACCCGGCTCGACTGAGAAAAAAGCTGTAATAAAAAGATAGAAACAAAAATGGATAAGATAAGAATCTTTTTCATTTTTCATCATCCCCTCGATTTTAAATCGATGAAATTTTTTCAGCTAATTCCTTTTTCCCTGTTTTTATAGCACATTTATACAGTTGCATCTTTTCAGTTAATATTATACCAGCTTCCCACAGAGTATTTTCATCCAACAAAACAAAATCGTCAAAATTACCTTTAAAAGCTTCTTCTCCGTTTTTCAATAACAGTATTTTAGGTTTCAAACTGGCGAATTCGTCTATCCAGTGAGTTGATATTATTATGGTCTTTCCCAAGTTGTGAAGTTCTTTTATAAGGTTGAATATAGAAGTTTTTGTCAGGTAGTCTAATCCTACAGTGGGTTCATCAAAGATTATATAATCAGGGTTATAGGAGAGAACAGAGATAATCGCTACCTTTCTCATTTCTCCACCTGAGAGCTCAAATGGATTTTTTTCAAGGTATGATTCGGGTAACTTTACCAATTCTAAATAGTACTTTAGTAAATCCTCACTTAGTTGAACCCCAAAATTTTTTGGTGCAAACATTATTTCTTCTTTGATGGTAGGAAGAAAAAATTGGGATTCAGGGTATTGAAAAACAATGCCAATTTTCTTTCTGATATCTTTTATGTTGACCTGTTTGTCTTTTGTGGATAATCCTTCAACTGATAAACTTCCTTGTTGAGGAGTTAGTAATCCGTTCATTAAACTTATCAATGTAGTTTTTCCGGATCCTGTATGTCCCACAAATAACCACAAATCCCCTTTTTTAATTTCCAGATTTATATTTGTTAGGCCTGTCTTTTGAAAAGGTGTATTCAATGCGTAAGTAAAACTTACATCTTCAAGTATTATCGACATATTTCATCAACCAACTTTTTTAAATCGGTATTGAATACTCTTTTTATTTTTTCATTGAAAGGTAGCTCTGATTGGATAACTTTATTCTTGTAAAATTGATCTTTTTCCCCTTCATAAACAATCTCTCCATCGTTGAGAGCAATGATTTTGTCTACATATTCCAGGTCAGAAGAATGATGAGAAGCTATTATAATTGTTTCTCCTATTTCCCTGAGATTGTGTATAACTTTGTAGATTTCATTTCGACCTTTTGGATCTAACATTGAAGTAGGTTCATCCATGAGTATAATCTCAGGTTCCATAGCAAGGATGGATGCTATTGCAAGTCTTTGTTTCTGCCCTCCAGATAATGCATTTGGGTCTGCGTGGTTCAAGCCCTCTAACCCTACTGTTGAAAGGGCCCACTCGATCTTTTCAAGCATCTTTTCCCTTGGGACCCCTATGTTTTCCAACCCAAAAGCCACATCCTCTTCAACCGTGACCCCTATAATTTGATTTTCGGGGTTTTGAAAAATATAACCTACATTCATTCTATTACTTTCATCCAATTTTTGATCTTTGATAATTACTTCTCCCTCTTGAGGAGATAAGATACCACATAGAAGCTTTAGAAGCGTAGATTTCCCGCTTCCATTACTTCCAACTAAACCGATAAACTCACCTTTCTTAACGTCTAAATTTATATTTGTTAGTACTTTTTTTTCATAATAACTGAAAGAAAGATTTTTGCATCCAAAAAACATCTTAGACCCTCTTTATCGAAAGATAAACTCTAAAACCACCGGATTTTTCTAACTCTTTTACATTACCAAAAATTTGTTTCATATAATCTTCTAGGCTTTTTCCGCCTTTATTGTGGTAAGCCACTAAATATATCCTTCCATTCTCATTTAAGTGAAGATATGATTCTTCGATTAGTTCATGTAATACTTCTTTACCTGCAACTATTGGAGGGTTAGTGACAATAACATCGAAGTATTCACCTTCCCATGGTTTGAATAGATTTCCTTGTTTGATAACAGCGTTCACATTGTTGTTTTTGGCGTTTATTTTAGAAAAATCAACGGCTCTGTTGTTTATGTCACTCATGTACAGATCAATGTCAGGAAACTCTCTTTTTAAGGATATACCAATTGCACCATATCCGCATCCCATGTCTAAAACTTTTTCATTTGTTAGTTGAACTTTTTCAATCAATAAAATGCTTGCTCTATCAATCCTTTTCTTTCCATATACTCCAGATGGGGCTTTAAATAGATACTTATGCCCATTTCTCAAATTTAAAACTAACTCCTTTACAGTTAATTCTGACGTTGGATTTTCGCTGTAGTAATGCTCAAAAGAAGGAGTTTTTTTAATTTCTTTTTCTTTAGGCTTCAGATCGTTATTAACTTTTTTGATTACCTCGTCAACTTTCATAAATCCGATGTCTTCTGGGCCGTATACTTGAATATCTTCATATTCGTTTTTATTTTTCTTTCGTCGAGTCAATTTGTTCGTGCCTCCAAAATTATTAAAGATGGCCGGGTTTCCCTGCTGCACATAGAAATCTCCGCTTATGGCTGCTCCCTTCCGGGCCTGACCAGTTTCACGGGTTCCTATTGCGCAGGACCCAGCCTCCTGTAATGATGCTTTCATATTATAGCACTTCATTGTTGAAAAATCAATTAATCTTTTTAAAACCTATGTTACTCTTAAAAATCATCGGGATTTGCTCCAAATCTTTTATTCTGGTCTAAATTGTCTATTATATTCATTTCTTCTTCTGTTAGTTCAAAATCGAAAATATCGGCATTTTCTTTTATTCTTTCTTTGTGTACAGATTTGGGAATAGTTACCACACCATGTTGTAAGTCCCATCTTAATACTATTTGTGCAGGAGTTTTTTTGTACTTTTTTGCTATATCAATTAACTGAGGTATGTCTAGAACTCTTCCCCTCATTAAAGGACTCCAAGCCTCAAGTCGTATTTTGTTTTTTTGACAAAAATCCAGAAGATCTCTTTGCAATAAGTATGGATGAAATTCTACTTGATTAACCATAGGTGTAATTTCACAGTTGTTTATTATATCTTGAAGATGATGAATTAAAAAGTTACTCACACCTATAGCCCTTACTCTACCTTCTTTATACAACTTTTCAAGAGCTTCCCATGTTTCTAAGTATTTTCCACTTACAGGCCAGTGTATTAAATATAAATCTAAATAATCTGTTCCCAATCTTTTTAAGGAATTCTCAAAAGAGTTTAAAGTACTTTCAAAACCTTGATTCGTATTCCATACTTTGGAGGTTATAAAAATTTTATTTCTTGGTATTTTACTTTGTCTAATGGCTTTACCTATCTCTTCTTCGTTTTCGTACATTTCAGCGGTATCTATCAACCTATATCCTATACTTAAAGCGTGCTTTACACCCTCTATCAATTCATCTCCATGGGCTTTGTATGTCCCATAACCCAACCAAGGAATTTTCACTTTGTTCGCTAATTCAACTTTGTCATAGATACTTGTAATTCGCATAGATCAACCCCCTTGATTCTGTGATTTGTTTTGATTCTGTTTGTTTTTATTCAACTCTAAGTAGCAATCTCTACATACAGCGATATATTTTTCAAATCCGCCAACATCGATTTCTCCACCGTTTTCCACAGTTTTGTAAGTCATTGTACCCCTGTATTCTCCACATTCATGACAGACCGCTTTCTTTTTAATCACAGTGTCCGCATGAGACATTAAAAGCGAAGTAACTTTGAAAGGATTATTTTTATAACTCAAATCCAGACCTGCACAATAAACATCCTTACCAGAATTGATCATCTCGACAACCACTTCTCTAAGTGTTTCGTCTAAAAACTGAATTTCATCTATAAAAATCGCCTTTTCGTCTCCATCAAGTCGAGGCAGAATTTCAGCAGAATTATTGATGGGAATGGCTTTAACGGATGTATTTGAATGAGATACAATAGAAGTTTCGTTATATCTGTTATCTAGTAAAGGTTTAAAAACTTTTATCTTCTTTTTCCCAAGGGTGTAAATTTCAATGAAAGAGATTAATTCAGAAGTTTTGCCAGAATACATTGGTCCTACAATTACTACTAAATTACCTGTAGCCATATTAAAGTTTCACATCCCTTTTTCTGTAAGTTTTGATTAAAATCTTTCGGATAATAGTTGATCAATTTCATTTAAAGACTCTTTCCACAATGTTTCTACTCCAAAATCATTCAGAATATCCAAAGAAGGGGTTCTAAATATAAAATAGTCCTTGTAATTGAATCTTCCCATGGAAACAACGTAAAGAACATACGAAGCAACGGCTTTGATAGGATACCACTTGTATAAGAATAAAAAGTTTTTCAAAAAAATTTCATACAAACTTTTGATATTTACATCTTCTACCTCGTAATAGTAGTAAAGCACTTCATCGAAAATCCTCATAAATCTAGCTGGTAATTTATTAGGGAAAAAATGCTTGTCTAACCTGAAAATGGTGGTGTTCCATTCTTTTTTTAATAAAGCTGCGTCGATCAAAGTTTCTACTTTGGTATGTGATTTGCCGGTATTTCTTTCTATAATATTTATTCGCGGATGTAATTTCAGATCAAGATAAGAATGTAAGTATAAACCTAAAGCATACTCAGGGCTTTCCTTTTGAATTTCTTTTATAAGCCTTGTTAAATCAACATTATGCAAAGTCTCACCAATAATGTGATATTTGGGATCAGAAATATTGTAATAAAAAATATCTGGACCCATCAGTCCAAGGTTAAACATTTTCACATTTTTTAAACTCTCTGGAAAAATCTTGTGACCGAAGATAATGTGTGTTAAATATCCTGGCATCTGTTATCTCCCTCAAATAGACTCTCTTTTTTATTTTATCATATTTTTGGAATTTATTACGTTAATAATTTTAATCAATTAGTACTTTTTTATACACACGTAAAAAGTTTTCTCCCAATATCTTCTTTATGTCTTCTTCACCGTATCCCCTTTGCAGTAGTTTCTCAACGAGTAATACTATGTTTGAATGGTTATTTAAAACTTGAAAAGATGGAGATGGATTTAGTTCATTAACAAACTGGGGATTGAATTTTTTTAGATGCTCACAGAAATCAAAACCCAAACCTACATACTCAATACCCACTAAATTTACAATGTGATCTATATGTTTAACCAAATCGCCAACGTTGGCTTTTTCTGGATCTTTGGCAACGATTTTGTTCAAGGCATTTATTCCTATTACCCCGTCGGTATCTGCTATAGCCTTTATTTGTGGATCAGAGAGATTTCTTTCTAAGTTTACTATCTTTCTACAATTAGAATGGGAAGCTATTATAGGTTCCTTAGTAATCTCAATAACTTGCCAAAATCCTTTGTCGTTCAAATGGCTAACATCTATTATCATTCCTAGACTTTGAACTTTTTTGACTAAATCTTTTCCAAAATCAGATAAACCGTTAGAATTTTTCTTTGGATCTGGCGGTAAAAACTTACTTCCATCACCTGCAAAGTTCCTTCTGCTCCAGGTTAATCCTACAAATCTCACACCTAAACGGTAAAAGATATCGAGTAAATCTAAATCGTTGTTTAAGGGCTCGACACCTTCAAAAGATAAAAATATTCCGATTTTATTATTTTCTTTTGCTTTAATCATATCTTCGTATGATTTACATAACATTAAATAATCGCTTGATTCTTCTAATTCCTGGTAAAGTGAGCTAATTTGATCTAAAGCCTCTCTTAATGAGATTTCAGGGGTTAAAAAACTTTCGATAAACAAAGAGGAAACTACGGCATTTAATCCACCTTTGCGAAAATTGTCGAGATGATCGTTTTCTATAACTTTGTGAATTCCAAATTTCCTTTGATTTGCTACATCCATTAGTAAATCAAAGTGTGCATCGATTACAAGACTTTCTTCTAGGATCTTATGAGCTTGTTCTTTGAAGTTAGTCAAAATATTTCCTCCTCAATTTTTTGTTATTTTTTGGACTTAGGAACTCTAAAACATTGTATATAGGGCCCTTTCGCCCCGCAGCCCACCCATAAGGAAAAAG
>LDZT01000119.1_pt1 | contig 10387 bp, 10 predicted proteins | sample 615521 | NCBI WGS metagenome assembly LDZT01 (sample SAMN03408292, study PRJNA278302) | terrestrial metagenome | isolation source: oil reservoir sample SB1 | place: USA: Alaska, North Slope, Schrader Bluff formation | collected 2011-09 | reverse complement strand
TCCGACCGAGCCCAGGCCGGACGTCCCCCCGGCGGCATACCGGCGGTCCCAGTACTTCCGCGGGTTACTCACGGGACTCGCCTCCTCGCGGCATCCGGGAAAGGGAGAGGATGAACTCCGCGCTCAGCCGCTGCGGGTCGTCTTTCAGGATCTCGTGGTGCGCGGCCAGGATGGCCTGCGGGCTCTCTCCTTTGGTCTTCCGGAGCCGGGCCAGACCCGCGACGGCAGCGGGGTTGACGACCGCGGCCCGGCTACTTTTTCTTCTTCCGGCGGGCACGACGACCTGCCGGCGTTCCGCCGCCGGCATCCGGGCGAAGCACTCCCGGCAGACATACCGGGTCACCTCCCGGTGCAGGCCCAGCGGGATGTAGCGGTACTTCAGGACCCGGTGTTTCTGGTAGACCAGCCCGCACTTCAGGCAGACCTTGTGCTCGGCATCCGGTTTCTGGTCCGTGATCGGGACCCCGGGCCGGGGCGCCCCCCGCGTCCCGGCCCTCGTGTGGCATTGTTCTGGCGACATTTTTCTTCCCTTTCGGCACATTTTTACGGGTCTGCTGCTCTTCGAGGTCCGCGACCCGGTCCCGGAGGTCCTTGATCTCGTTCAGGGTATGGGTGAGCAGCGTCACGATCTGGGTGAACTGATACTCCAGCGTCGTTCCCCCCTGGACGTGGGCGAGGACGGTGTTCGCGGTCTCGTAGATCGACCCGAGCGTCTGCTGGATCGGGTCGAGCTGCTGGCAGAACCCGTCCAAGATCGTCTTGCTCTGCTCGACCATGCCCCGGGCGACCGACCGCTCCACGATCGGCTCGATGTTCAGGGCGTTCCGCAGCCCCCGGTCGATCTGGTCCGCGAGGATCGGGTCCGTGGTCTCGATCTCCCCGGCGTCCGGCCGGCCGTGGTGGGCGAGCGAGTCGTCGCAGTAGACCCCCGGCGTCGTGAGCCGCTGCCCGGCGTCGAGCACCGTGCGGGCGGTCTTCGAGGCGAAGGCGAAGTGCGGCTTATCGATGATCTGCGGGGTGCCGAGCGTGAGCCGGACCCCGAACCACCCCTGCTCCTCCACGAACCGGGCGACCCCGTCCTGGATCTGGGCCGCCGCGAGCGCCGTGGCTTCATCGACATCGGCGGCCATGAGGTGCGTCCGCTCGACCCGGTAGGCGACGAGCGACTTCCCGTGATACTCGATCCCGACCGTTCCCCCGACCGTCTGGACATGGAAGAGGTGGCGTTCGGGCCCCCGCGGTTTCCAGGACCGGACGAGGATCGCCCGGGCCCGGCTGTGCCGCCACCCGGCGGTGACGAGGGGCTGGTTCTGGTCGAGGATCGGGATCTTGATCTTGAGGTGGTGGGGGATGCAGAGCGTGTAGGACCCGTCTTTGTGGGGGTTCTGCGCGAGCAGGTTCTGCAGCCGGGGGGTGACGATATACCCGGTCGCCCGGTTCTGGAGCGGGTCGGTGGTGGCGATGGTGTGGGTCTTGCCCTTATGCGTGAAGGCGATCCGCCGGGCGACGATGAGCCCGTAGGATTCAAGTTTCTTGACGACCTGGCAGACGTAACTCCGGGACTTGTTGAGCCGGCGGGCGATGTTGGCCTGGTAGTCGCCTTGCTCGAGGAGCCGGATGATGTTGATCTGGGTCGCGTTCAGCGACCGGACGTACTGAACCGCCGCAAGATCATCGAATGTCGCTTGTCGCTCTGCCAAAACGCCACGTCCCCCCCGAATCAAGAAGGGGGTGCGGGGATCGTGGGACGAAGCGTGCCTGCGGGAGAGGGGAGGCAAAGCCTCCCCGGCCCCGGAGGGAACAGTCCCATTTTACGCCGCATTTTACCACATTCTACAGCACATTTTACCGAGGGGGGCGCTAGGCCCCGGTGACCGAGTTCGGGCCGGTCTGAGCGGCCCGCCGATGACGCCGAACGGTCTGGAGAGCCTGGGACTCCAGCCGAGCCGCCGACGATAGCATCCCGGACTGCTTGAGCAACTCGGCCTTCTTGAGGAGGGTTCGCACCGCTTTCTGCTCCTTCCCGGACAGGGCACGGAGATCACGGAGCTCCTCCTCCACGGTCATCTGACCGCGGTTGCCGAGAACTCGCTTGACTGTTTGCAGCACCGGACGACTCTCGCTGGGCACGTTCACCTCATTTTTCGGACACATTTTACAACCTCCCCCCACGCGAGCAAACCCCCAGGATCAGCCGGATCCGCCCGGATGAAGGGTATACCCAATCATTGGCGGTAGGTCCGTCATAAAGATTACCTATCAGTTGCCCGGGCGAGGGAGGGGGGGTTTTCGTGAAGTCCGCGAACGTGCCCGGGGGCCGGGTGAACGGGGAGAGGGTCCGGATCCGGCAGATGAACACGATACCGGAGGGCTATCACTCCCCCCCAAATCCGGTGAACAGATCGGGGGCCCGAAGGATTGTTGGTAATGCCGGCCGGGATAAACGCTCAATGCCCCTGCCGGTTTCCAGTACCCTTGGATCGATCCAGTACCCTTAGACCCCCCTTCTGCTCCGGTAAATCCCTCGATGCCCCGCGATGCTCCGGGCCCGGCAGGGGGGTTCCCGCAGGGGGATCGGACGACCCCCCTGTAGCGATGTTCACCCCCGGACACCCCCCCGGTTAACAGTCAGGTATTAACACATCTGGAGGGGATTCGTGGTTATCCCCCCCATTTCTGTGCAATCAGAAGTTAACATCAGAGGGGGTGGAGTATATGAACTGATGTTAACCCGGACACCCCCTAGTGTTCGGGTGAACGGCGGGGGTGCGAGAAAAAACTAATAGGGTTGGACGGGGGCCGGGAAGAAGAGGGAGGGGGGAGTTAGCGCGGGGACCGCTTCTTCGGCGCGGACTTCTTCCGCCCCGGCGCACCGGGGGCAGACCGCCGGGGATTGCCTCCGCTCTCGTAGCCGACGCGGGGGCCGCCGAAGATCTCGGCCGGGGTTCGGAACCCCGGGGCCGGGGTGCCGATCCCGGTACCGAAGTTCAGGAAGGGGGCCGGTTGCTGCGGGGCCCTGTAGCCGAAGTTCAGGAAGGGGGCCGGTTGCTGCGGGGCCCCGTAGCCGAACATGGGTCCTTGCTGTCGGGCTGGCCCCTGCTGCGGCCCCACCCCTCCGAACTCGCGCCGGAACTGAGCTTCCTCCCGTGCCATCTCGAGCTGGAGCCGGCGCTCTTCCCGGGCAAGTTCCTGCTGCTCCCGCTGGATCTCCATCGCGGCCTTCCGCCGCTCGACCTCGCGCCTGCGCCGTTCGAGAGCCAGCTTCTGCTCCTGTTCCTGCCGGACGAGGGCTTCCGCGTTCTTCCGCTCGACCCAGGCCGCGTAGCGGGAGAGCCCGGAGGATGCCGCCGCGACCCCCTTTACCAGAGCCCCCCCGGCCATGGCCGCGTGCCGGCCGCCGGTCTGGAGGATCTCTTTGGCTTTCTGTTTCTGCTCGGCCCGCCGCTGCTGCCGGGCGAGGTCGTCGGCAGACGGGGGGGCGGTCGTCGGGCCCGGGGCGTCCACCGGGTAGTACTCGCGGTCTGGGGGAGCAAAGTCGTCAAGGTCTTTTTTGGTCCGTGCCATGGAGGGCATCTCCTCCCTGAGATGGTTTCCCCGGCAGGTGAAATAGATTGCCTATGGAAGAATTGCTTCTGGGGCATCGGACGAAAAATTGCCGGTGAAGTTGTCGAACGGTGGCCGCTCCGGCGAGATCCGGGATCGGGGGATCGGATCTCCCGCGAAAAGAACGGTATCGGGAATCGGGGAAAAATGTTCCGGGAATGTTCCCGAACGGGGCCGCGAGCGGGGTCAGTCCTCGGCCGGGAGGCGGCCCGTCTCCCGCAGCCGCACCCCCCGGGCGATCAGGAGGAGGAACGCCACCACAGTCAGGGCGGCGGTCCACCCGAGAGCCCGGTCGGTGATGAGGAACTCGTCGCTGGGGAGGGTTCCGGTGGTGGGGAGCTGGGGGCCGTACTCGGGCAGGATCTGCGGGCCGGACGGCTGGATCGGCAGGTTCTCGATCTGCCGGGCGGGGTCGTGGGTATCCACGAAGAGGAAGTAGCCGTTGAGGGCGGCGAGGAGCACGCTACAGATAAGCCCGGCCAGGACCCCATAGCCGAGCAGGACCTGCAGGCGGTCGGGGGGCATGGGGTCACCGCTTTTCGAGCGACTGCAGCAGCCGGGTGAGGTCGATCCCGAACTTCTCGTTGAGGACCTTGTCGCAGACCTCCAGACCGATCTTGAGATTGCCCTGGCCCTCCCGGAACTCGAAGATCCGGGTCTTGTCGCGGCGGGTGCGGATGGAGATCTCGATATTGTATTCGCTGAGCTGCCTGGAGATCTGCCGGAGTTCGTCGGGCGAGTAGGTTTCGGCCGGGTTGACTGGGAGGATGGGGGTTCTGAGAACTCCCAGGTTGGGCCAGGTTTCTGTATGTGCAGGTTTTTTCATCAGGAGGTCACCACCATGCTAACGCATCTTCGAGGAGCGTATAGAGGGCCAGGATCACGAAGAGGCCCTGGAACCCGACGAGTGCCAGGACGACGAGCCAGAGCGCCCCGTGGCCGAGCGTCAGGCCGAAGAGGTAGAACCCCAGCACTCCCCCGAGCGCCCCGGTCAGGATCGTCCGGGCGGGGTCCTGGAGGAGGACGCAGAGGAGGGCAAGGATCAGTTCTATCCCGAGGAAGAAGAGGATCGTGGAGAGCGGAGTCAGAGTCTTGACCCGGAGGCTGTCGGCCGGATCCCCGGACGTGGCGTTGACCAGGGTAAGCTGGTGCTCCTCGTTCGGGTTGAGGTCGGAGAGGTAATACATCCCCCGCCCCTCGGCCGTGCCCCGCTCGATCCCGTCCACGATCACCAGGGTTTCGTTGCCGTAGGCCGTTGCGGACCATTCCCACCGGATGTAGGTCTCCCCGACCTCGGCGGTGATCAGGGCCGATGCTGGCGCGATCAGGAGGAGGAGCAGGAGCATGACGACGGGGGCGAGGCGGCGCATGGTCAGATCCCCAGTTTCTTGACAAAGAATCCGGCTACGGCCAGAGCCCCGCAGGCGACGACGGCATACATGGCCCCCTGCCATCCGATCTGGACGGGTTCGCGGAAGGCGGCGGTATCGTTGGCGGTCTCGGCCAGGGTCGGGGTTCGGTTCACATCGGGGGCCGGGGCCTGGTTGAGGAACTGGATCCCGATCATCAGAAAGAAGAATATGCCTACCATCAGCACGACCGGTACAAATAACCCCATTTTCCGACCCATTTTACATCTCTCCGGGAATGATCACCACGGAATACGCAGAAGTACTTGCTCATCGGTTCGGGGAAAGATGATATATAGATTGTCTATGTTTCCCCCGCTCACAGGAGCGAGGGGAGAACCGCCAGCACGACCGCGATCCCCATCAGCAGGGCGGCAAGGATCAGGGTCGCCCGGCGGACCTGGGCCCGGATCTCGTCTTTTGTAGCGCGGATCTCTCGCCAGAGGGCGACGGTCCCCCCCTCCTGCCCGACCTGCTTGAGGAACCGGGCGTACTGGATGGCGGCGATCTCGTCCTCGGTCAGGTCGAGGGCGGGCGGTGCGGGGGTCCGGGCGGGCTTCGCCCGGGGTGCGGGCAGGCTCGGCAGCCGGGCACGGAGCCGGGCGAGCAGGCCAGGGTTACGGATGTGTTGCGGCATGGTTAGACCTCAGATCAGGCGAGGGGGGATGCTGCCCCCTCACAGCTTCCTTTTCGTGTAGATGTAGTAGATCAGTCCTCCGATCCCCAGGATCACGAAGGCCTGCGCGATGATGATGAACTCCGGCGGCACCAGCGCCCAGAGCGAGCCCCCGATCACCATGACCAGGAGCGCCGGGATGGCGATGGAGTGGCCTTTCATGGCAAGGTTGATGAAGATCGCGCCGATGACCAGCCCGAAGAACAGTGCCCCCAGCGTGGCGACGTAAGGCGACCAGGTGGCCTCGGTCATGTCCTGGATCATCGTGTCCCCGTCCTCGAAGCTGTAGAGGAACTGGTCGGCGGCGGCACCATAGGTGGTGGTCGGGTGCGGGCTGAGGGTCGGCAGGGTGAAGGTCTTCTCGGCCCCGTAGCCGTCCGCGCAGGCAGCCCGGTAGTAGTAGGTCTGGCCGGCGATGAGAGGGAACCGTTTGAGCGGGGTCTGGATGAGCGAGCCCGGTTCGGCCGTCACGGGCTCGGTCTTGAACCCGTAGGAGTTGGACTTGGTGCCGTACTCGAACCAGACCTCGGTGTCGGTGGCGGCCGCGAGCTCGCCGTTCAGGACGGCTTCCTGCGTGCCGAGCCCGGTCGCGTCCAAGGTGACGACCTTATCGCTCGCGGGGTAGCGGTCGGTGTAGCCCGGATCTCCTGCGGCGTAGATGGTCAGGAGATCGGTTTTGGTCTCGGTGTCGCTGCCCCCGGAATTGGTGACGGTCAGGCTGACGGTGTAGGTGCCCGCCGCCCGGTAGATGTGGGTCGGGTGCCGCTGCGTGCTGGTCTCGCCGTCCCCGAAGTCCCAGGACCACGAGGTCGGGGAGTTTGTGGAGGCGTCGGTGAACTTGACGGGCAGCGGGGCGTGCCCGGTGAGCGGGGAGGCCGAGAAGGCGGCGACCGGCGGCACCTGGGTCGCGGTGACGTAGTCGGCCCTCGTTGAGACGGTGCTGCCGTAGAGGTTGGTGCCCGTCAGGGTGACGGTGTAGGTGCCCGGGGTCGTGTAGGTGTGGGATGGGTTCTGCTGGGTGCTGGTGGTGCCGTCGCCGAAGTCCCAGAGGTAACTCGTCGTGTCGGAGCAGGTGCTGGTGAACTGGACGGTCAGGGGGGCGGTGCCGGAGGTCGGGGTGCCGGTGAACGCCACGGTCGGGAGGATCCCGGCGTGGACGATCCCATCCATGGCCCGGGTGTTCTGGGTCTGGATACCATAGACCGTGAGCGAGACGTCGAACGTTCCCGGCTGAGTGTAGACGTGGATCGGGTTCTGCTCGTTCGAGGTTGTGCCGTCTCCGAAGTTCCAGAGATAGCCGGTCGGGGTGGCGACCGAGGTGTCGGTGGTGCTGGTGAACTGGACTGTCATCGGGACGATCCCCGACGTGGCGTTCAGAGTGAAGGCGGCGGTGAACTGGTAGTCCGCGGTGATGTAGCCGGCCCGGGTCTCGGTCTGCTCGTCGGCGGCGTGGGAGACCGTCAGGGAGACGGGGTAGGTGCCGATGGCCGTGTAGGTGTGGGACGGGTTCTGGAGGGTGCTGGTTGTGCCGTCCCCGAAGTCCCAGTGCCAGGCGGTCGGGGCCCCGACCGAGGTGTCGGTGAACTGAACCGTGAGCGGGATGTACCCCGTCCGGGGGGTTGCGGTGAAGCCGGGCACCAGGGGGTCGTAGGCGGCGATGAGGCCGGTCTGGGTCTCGGTGTCGGAGGCCAGCGGGGGGTTCTCCCCGATGAACCCGTCCGCCGCGGTCAGGGTCACGGTGTAGAGGCCAGGCTCGGTGTAGGTATGGGTCGGATGCTGCGCCGTAGAGGTCGCGCCGTCCCCGAAGTCCCACGCCCATGACGTCGGGGTGCCGGTCGAGGTGTCGGTGAACTGGACGGTCATGGGCGTGAGGCCGAGGGTCGCGTTCACGGTGAAGGCGGCGGTGACCGGGTCGAAGACCTTGACATACTCGGTCTTCGTCTCAGTGTCCTCGTCCCCGGGGTGGCTGGCCGTCAGGGTGACGGTGTAGTTGCCCTCGGCAGCGTAGGTGTGGGCCGGGTGCTGTGCCGTGGAGGTTGCGCCGTCCCCGAAGTCCCACGCCCATGACGTCGGGGTGCCGGTCGAGGTATCGGTGAACTGGACCGCCAGCGGGGCGAGCCCGGCTTCCGCGTCCACGGTGAAGTTCGCGGTCACGGGGTCGTAGATCGTCAGGAGATCGGTCTTGGTCTCGCCATCCTCGCCGTAGGCGTTGCTGACCGTCAGGGTGACGGTGTAGGTGCCAGCGGCGGTGTAGGTGTGGGTCGGGTTCTGGTCATTACTGGTGGTCCCGTCCCCGAAGTCCCAGCTCCAGCCGGTGATGTCCCCGGTCGAGGTGTCGGTGAACTGGACGGTCAGGGGAGCGTTGCCGCCGGTGACGTTCGTGGTGAAGCCCGCCGCAGGGGGGTTGCCGACATCGATGTAGTCGGTGCGGGTGCTGATGTTGTAACCGTAGGGGTTGCTGGCGTTCAGGGTGACGGTGTAGGTGCCGGGTTCGAGGTAGGTGTGGGCCGGACTCTGCTCGGTTGAGGTCCCCCCGTCCCCAAAGGTCCAGCTCCAGCCGGTGATGTCGCCGGTCGAGGCGTCGGTGAACTGGACGGCGGCTCCGACCGGGATGACGGTGGCGTTCGCGCTGAAGGCGGCGGCGGGCGGGGTGAGGACGGTGATGAGGCCGGTCTTGGTCTCGGTATCCTCGCTGTAGGCGTTGCTGACGGTCAGGGCGACGGTGTAGGTGCCGGGCTCGGTGTAGGTGTGGGACGGGCTCTGCTCGGTTGAGGTCCCCCCGTCCCCAAAGGTCCAGCTCCAGCCGGTGACATCGCCCGTCGAGGTGTCGGTGAACTGGACGGTCGTGGGGGCGTTGCCGCCCGTGACATCCGTGGTGAACGCAGCGGCGGGCGCGGTGAGGACGGTGACATGGTCGGTCTTGGTTTCGGTGTCCTCGCCGTAGGCGTTGGTGGCCGTCAGGGTGACGGTGTAGGTGCCGGGCTCGGTGTAGGTATGCTGCGGGTTCTGCTGAGTGGAGGTTTCCCCGTCCCCGAAGGTCCAGAGCCACGAGGTCGGGGTGTTTTCGGTGGTGTCGGTGAACTGGACGAGGAGCGGGGCGTTGGATGTAGCCGGTCTTGGTCTCGGTGTCCCCCCCGTAGGCGTTGCTGACCGTCAGGGTGACGGTGTAGGTGCCGGGTTCGAGGTAGGTGTGGGCCGGGCTCTGCTCGGTTGAGGTCCCCCCGTCCCCGAAGGTCCAGCTCCAGCCGGTGATGTCGCCCGTGGAGGCGTCGGTGAACTGGACGGCGGCTCCGACCGGAACGACGGTGTCGTTCGCGCTGAAGGCCGCCGCGGGCAGGGTGAGAACCGTGATGAGGTCGGCCTGGGTCGCGACATCTTCGCCGTAGGCGTTGCTGACCGTCAGGGTGACGGTGTAGATGCCGGGTTCGAGGTAGGTGTGGGCCGGACTCTGGTCGGTCGAAGTCTGCCCATCACCAAAGGCCCAGAGCCAGTCATCGATGTCGCCGGTCGAGGTGTCGGTGAACCGGACGGTCAGGGGGGCGTTGCCCCCGGTCACATTCTGAGTGAACGAGGCTGCTGGCGGGGAAAGGACGGTGACCTCGGTCGCGGGGGAGGTGTCGCTGCTGTAAGCGTTGCTGACCGTCAGGGTGACGGTGTAGATGCCGGGTTCGAGGTAGGTGTGGCTGGGGCTCGGCTGGGTGCTGGTCTGGCCGTCCCCAAAGTCCCAGTGCCGGTCGTCAATGTCCCCAGTTGAGGTGTCAGTGAACTGGACGGTAAGAGGGGCATTGCCCCCAGTCACGTTCGCCGTGAATGCTGCTGCCGGGGGGGTGAGAACCGTGATGAGGTTGGTCTGGGTGCTGAGGTCGTAGCCGTAGGCGTTGCTGGCGTTGAGGGTGACCGTGTAGGTGCCTGCGGCAGCGTAGGTGTGGCTCGGGCTCTGGGCCGTGGAGGTCTGGCCGTCCCCGAAGGACCACGCCCATGCGGTCACGTTGCCGGTCGAGGCGTCGGTGAACTGGACGGTCAGGGGGGCGTTGCCCCCGGTAACGTTCTGGGTGAACGAGGCCGCGGGCGGGGGGAGGGCCGTGACGAGGTTTGTCCGGGTGCTGAGGTCATACCCATAGGGGTTGCTGGCGTTGAGGGTGACGGTGTAGGTGCCCGGGGCGGCGTAGGTGTGGACCGGGCTCTGGGTGGTTGAGGTCTCGCCGTCCCCAAAGGTCCAGGCCCAGCCTGTGATATCCCCCGTCGAGGTGTCGGTGAACGCAACGGTGAGCGGGGCGTTGCCCTCGGTGGTGTTGACCGTGAACCCGGCCGTGGGTGAGGTCAGGACGGTGATGAGATCGGTCTTGGTCTCAGTGTCCTCGCCGTAGGCGTTGGTGGCCGTCAGCGTGACGGTATAGGTGCCAGCGGCGGCGTAGGTGTGGGCCGGGCTCTGGTCGGTGCTGGTGTTGCCGTCCCCGAAGGTCCAGGCCCAGGAGGTCGGGGTGTTTTCAGTGGTGTCAGTGAACTGCACGGCCAGGGGAGCGTTGCCGCCGGTGACGTTCGTGGTGAAGCCCGCTGCGGGGGGGTTGCCGACATCGATGTAGTCGGTGCGGGTGCTGAGGTTGTAGCCGTAGGGGTTGCTGGCGTTCAGGGTCACGCTGTAGAGGCCCGGGGCCGCGTAGGTGTGCGTCGCGTTCCGGTCGGTCGAGGTGTTCCCGTC
>LDZT01005177.1_pt1 | contig 10392 bp, 10 predicted proteins | sample 615521 | NCBI WGS metagenome assembly LDZT01 (sample SAMN03408292, study PRJNA278302) | terrestrial metagenome | isolation source: oil reservoir sample SB1 | place: USA: Alaska, North Slope, Schrader Bluff formation | collected 2011-09 | reverse complement strand
CGCCTCTCACAGTGGCGGGTCCGCGCCGGACTTGCACCGGCTTCCCTATTCTCCCGGTCTCCCGGGCACCTACGCCGTCTTCGGTTGTCCCGGCCATCATAGACCTCTGGCCGAGGCCTGAGAAGTGGCGACCGCTCGTACTCACCGGAGAGCCGACGACCGGCGACATCGGCACTCACACAAACCGTTACAATGGTGCGACGGCGATTTGCAGGGGGACACACCCGCACGAAAGGCTCACATGGACATCTTCCAGAAGGCTACCGACTTCACCGAGGCGCGGGCCGCGCGCGCGTCAGGCTACTACCCCTACTTCCAGGTGATCGAGTCGGAGTCGGACTCCAGCGTCTTCATCGACGGCCAGGAACTGGTGATGCTCGGCTCCAACAACTACCTCGGCCTCACCACGCACCCGCACGTGCGCGAGCGGGCTGCTGAAGCGCTCGCGGCGTACGGCACGTCGTGCACGGGATCGCGCCTGCTCAACGGCAACCTCGACATCCATGAGGAGCTCGAGGAACGGCTGGCCCGGTTCGTGGGCAAGGAGCGGGCGCTCGTGTTCTCCACCGGCTTCGGCGCCAACATCGGCACGATCTCGGCGATCGCGGGCCGGCACGACACCGTGGTGATCGACAAGGACGACCACGCCAGCATCTACGACGGCTGCAAGCTCAGCTACGCCAAGGTGGAGCGCTTCGACCACAACAGCGTCGACGGCCTCCGGGCGGCGCTCGACCGTGCCTCGCGCAACGGCAACGGCAACGGCGGCGCCCTCGTGGTGGTGGACGGCGTGTTCTCGATGGAGGGCGACATCGCGCCCCTGCCCGAGATGCTGCCGGTGCTGCGCGAATATGGCGCTCGGATCATGGTCGACGACGCGCACGCCTCGGGTGTGCTCGGGCCGCAGGGCAACGGCACCGCGGCCCACTTCGGCGTGACGGACGACGTGGACCTGATCATGGGGACGTTCTCCAAGAGCTTCGCCTCGCTCGGCGGTTTCATCGCCGGTGACGAGCTCGTGATCGACTTCATCAAGCACAACTCGCGGCCGTTCATCTTCTCGGCGGCCATGGCGCCCCCCAGCGTGGGCGCCTGCCTCGGTGCGCTCGACGTGATGGAGAGCGAGCCTCAGCACCGCGAGCGGCTCTGGAAGGTCGTGGACCGGATGCAGGCCGGATATCGCGAGCTGGGCTTCAACACCGGCACGAGCGAGACGCCGGTCATCCCGATCATCCTCGGCGACGAGATGCTCGTGTTCGAGTTCTGGCGCCGGCTGCTGGGCGAGGGCGTGTTCGTGAACCCGGTGCGTCCGCCGGCGGTGCCCCAGGGGCGCGCGCTGCTGCGCACGAGCTACATGGCAACGCACACCGACGCGCAGATGGAGCGGGTGCTCGAGGCGTTCGCCAAGGTGGGACGGGAACTCGGAGTGCTGCCCGCGTAGCGGCTACTCGCTCGTCGGCTGCTCGACGCTGCCCCGGCGCGCCACCAGGATCACGATCGCCAGCGCCGCCACCGCGATGCTGCCCACCATGCCGAAGAACCCCACGATGAACGCCGGGTCGCCCGAACTGAAGACCGGGCTGTCGGGGTGGAAGAGGTTGGGCAGCACGAGCACGAGGTACCAGAGCGTACCGGCCAGGAGCGCGTCGAGCGCCGCCGGCACCTTGGGATGGTCGAAGATGAGCTGCAGCGCGAGGATCACGATCGCCGCGGCCAGGATGCCGAACGTCATCAGCAGCCGCGGCTCGTCCCACAGGATGCCGCCCCAGAGGAGCTGCATCGACAGGATGCCGAGCACGGTGTTCACCACCCACAGCGGCAGCGAGAACCAGCGGAACGCCTCGGCCCATCGAAGCGCCCCCTTCACGCCCAGCACGTAGGCGATGCCGAGGACGCCGGCCAGCGTGAAGGTGCCCATGTTCACCCAGGTGGACGCGCCGTGGAACATCACGAAGCGCACCATCGTGCCGAGCCTCGCGTCCGGCGGGATGCTCAGGATCGAGACGGCGCAGCCCACCACGGCGATTGCGATGGCTGCATAGAGCGCGGTGCGGGTGGTCTTGGCGAGCGGCACGGGATCTCCTCCGACGACGGGCGCCGCCGGATCGCGGCGCACAGGTGTGGTGCTGGGGCACGGTCAGGGGCATTCTACCAGGACGGCGACGCTGACCGGACGCGCGGGTCCCGGGTGAGCACCGAACGGCCGTCGTGCGATCGCCACCCGCAGGCTACGCGCGCCTCCGCGCCTTGCGGCGGAGCCGTGGCGCCGCGGCGCGCATCGCGATCTCCCCCTGCTCGATGGCGAACGTCACCCGGCCGTACTCGATGCCGGCAAGGTCGTGGACCTCCGGAGAGATGGCCACGTCGGCCTCGCGCACCGCGTAGTGGGCGAGCCGCCCCTCGAACGCCTCGGACACCGCGCCGAGCACGTCGAGCCCCGAGGTGCCCCGCTCCACGGTGCCGTTGCCGGTGACCACGGCATGGAGGTCCTTCAGCTTCACCGCGCCGAGCTCGCCCTTCTCCTCGGGCAACCCCACCGTGCCCGAGCCGCAGACCTCGACCGCGAGCACGGTCTGTCCGCCGAGGTTCCGGGCGAGACTCACAGGAACCGGCTCGGACACATAGCCGTCGACCAGAAGCATGCCGTCCATCCGCACCGGCACGAGAGCGAGCGGCACCGAGATGCTGGCCCTGACCGCACTGATGAGGTCCCCCGAGGTGAAGCGCACCGGCACGTTGCGCACGAGATCGGTGGCCACGCACCCAAAGGGCATCTCGAGTCCCTCGAACGTCTCGGGCAGGTGCTTCCGCAGGAACTCCTGCACCTTCTGTCCCGAGAAGACCGCGCCCTTGCTGAGGGCGATCTCGCCGACGCCGGTCACCGAGCCGGGGTCGAAGTCGAGCGCGATCCGCTCGATCTCGTCTGCGGGGATGCCGGCCGCGTAGAAGGCGCCCACGAGCGCACCCATGCTGGTGCCCGCGATCACATCCGGGCGTAGCCCCTCGGCCTCGAGCACCTTGAGCACGCCGATGTGCGCGAGTCCGCGCGCGGCGCCGCTACCGAGCGCGAGCCCGATGCGCCTTGGCCCGAACAACGACATCGCCGCTCACTCCCCGATCCTGGCCAACTTCACCGCATACTGCCATGACGTCACGAGGAATACCCCGGAAAGGGCGATCGCAAGCACGATGCCGATGATGTCGAACGGAAGCAAATCGCCAAGAAGGGGCGCGTCGTTCACGAGCGGCGTGAGGAACCATCCCTCGGCGAACATGATCGCGATGTTCACGGCCACGATGATCGCGCGCATCTCCGTGGGGCCGAACGTGCCGAAGCTGATCTTGAACACGCCGTCCACCGCGGTGCGGATGTAGACGTGCACCGACATGAGCAGGTAGCCGATCATGGCGAAAGCCGCGATGTCCAACCGCAGGAACGGCGACATCCCGATGCCGATGATCGTGAGGAACTCGGTGACCGCGTCCACGGTGTGATCGATGTAGAAGCCGAAGCGCGGACGCTCGATCTTGCGGTAGCGCGCAAGCGTGCCGTCGAGGCTGTCGCCCACCCAGTTCACGAAGAAGCCTGCCGAGGCGAACAGCAACCACCACACGCTCTGGCCCGAGAGCCAGTAACCGGCGAAACACATGGCCGAGCCCACCACGCCGAGGCCGGTGAGGAAGTCCGGGGTCACCCACCGCGGGGCGCGGGCGGCCATCCACTGCAGCGCGGGCCGCTCGAGCGGACCGAGGAGCGTCTGGTTCACGCGGGTGTGCTTCTTGATGTCATTGGTCTCGGACATGCAGGCTCTCCTTGCTGGTGGTGCGTGGATGATGATCCGGCGCGGCCGGACGGCCGGAAGCCCTGTCAGAAGCGTACCGCACCCGTGCCCTGGCGTGTGCACGGGATCGGGTGGCAACGCATCATGGCGCCTCCACATCGGGCCACACCACGTGGGGCATGGACCACTGGGCGGGGTCCTCGGTGATCCAGCGCTCCACCGGAGCGAGCACCGCCTCGGCGTTGGCGCGCAAGACATCGGGCGTGGGACGGCCGCCCACCATCGGCACCGGATCGGCCTGCAGGAGCTCGTAGCGGCCGTCGGGCCTCCGCCGGCCCGTCATGGGGACCACCGGCACACCCGCGCGCATGGCCAGGCGTACGTGCAGGAGCGGGAGCGGCGCGGGACGGCCGAAGAAGCGCGGCTGCACCTTGTCGGGCTCCGGCAACGGGCGGTCCACCCCGGTGAGCACCGAGGAGCCCGATGCGAGACGCCGCGCCGCGGCCTTGAGCGAGTCCATCGACACCGGGGTGACCTCGAAACCCGCCCGGTTGCGCATCTCGTTCTGCCACTGATAGCTGCCGCCGGGGTCGGGCACGGAGAGCACCTGCATGTGCCATCCGTTGCGGGCGAGAAGGCGTCCCACCAGGTCGAAGTTGCCCATGTGCGCGCCCACGTAGACGAACGGACCGTCGGTGCGGTCGCGCTCGATGAACGCGTGGAACGCGTCGTCGCGTACCACCGCGGCGTCCTCGGCGGCGTCCCTCCCGAGGACCCGGTAGAGGTCGTAGAGGAAGAGCGTCATCGCGCGCACGTTCTCGGCCACGGCGGCATCGAGAGCTTCGCCCGTGAGCGTGCCGCCGGATGCGACGTACTGGTTGATGCGCGACGCCCTGGCGAGCGCGGAGTCGGGATCGCGGGCGATCCGGCGGGCCGCCGCCGACGCGAGAGTGCGGGCGAAGCCGGGTGGCGCCACACGCGCCGCCCCCACCGCAACGCGCATCCCCGCACGACCTATGACAGCTGCCACACGCCTCACGCGTCCTTACCGGATATCAGCACAGTGTACCAGCACCACACGCAGTGCTACGCTCGTTCGCGACACCTGCGAAGGAGGAGTGATGAACGAGGCGGCCGGCCCGCTCCGGATCGACGAGATCCCGCTCGGGGACCCGCGGATGAAGGAGTTCGTGGCGTTTCACTGGAAGCTCTACGAGGGCAACAAGTACTGGGTCCCGCAGTTCGACGCAGACCTCCTCGGCAACAGGCTCCTCGGCCTCACCGGCCTTCTCACGCCGCAGCACCCGTACCACAAGTCGTCGATCGCCACGCACTTCCTGGCCCTGCGCGGCAAGGAGACCGTGGGGCGTATCTCGGTGGTGGTGAACAACCGCTTCAACGAGTACTACGACGTGCGCGTGGCGTTCTTCGGCTTCTTCGAGTTCGTGGAGGACTACGCGGTGGCCGAGGCGTTGCTGGACGCGGCGCGCGAGTGGGCCACACGCCACGGCGCCACCGTGATGCGTGGGCCGGGCGAGTACTGCAACATCACCCACGAGCGGCAGGGCTGCCTGATCGACGGCTTCGATCAGGACGTGTACGTGGAGCACACGTGGAACCCGCCGTACTACCAGGAGTTCATCGAGCGGTACGGCTGCGAGAAGGCGATGGACTACCACGCGTACATCATCGACCTCTCGAAGCCGATCACCGAACGGCTCGACAAAGTGGCCGAGGGGGTGCGCGAGCGAGGACACCTTGAGGTGCGTCCACTCGACATGTCGCGCTTCGACGAGGACCTCAAGCTCGTGATCGACATCTACAACCAGGCCTGGGCGCAGAACTGGGGCTTCCTGCCCGTCACCGAGTGGGAAGTGGACGCGCTGGTGGAGGCGCTGAAGCCCATCATCGACCCGGGCCTCTGCCGGTTCGCCTACTACAAGGGCGAGCCGATCGCCGTGCTCGGCGCGTTCCCCGACCCCAACTACGCCACCCGGCCGCGCTGGAAGCTCTACGGCGACAGCGACTACGCCCGCATCGCGCGGCTGTTCGCCACGCGTCGCTCGATCCCCCGCGTTCGGCTCATCTTCTTCGGCATCCTGCCGGGGTTCCGTCGGCTCGGCGCCGACTCGCTCCTCTACCAGGAGGTGCACCGCTACGCGGTCTCCAAGGGGTACAAGGCCGTGGACGTTTCGTTGCTGCTCGAGGTGAACGACCTCGTGATCCGCGCCGCCGAGTTCATGGGCGGTACGCGCTACAAGACGTGGCGGATCTGGGATCTTCCGCTCGAGGGACCGGCGGGGACAGCGCCTCAAGCTGACGCGGGCTGATCACCGCCCGGTGGCCGCTCCCGTGACCCGGGCGACGATCGTCCGGGGAAGAGCGCCGGTGTCCACCGTCTCCTCCGCTGCGCCGAGGCCGATCGCGGCCTCGGGCATGCTGGCTGCCGCTGCCGCTGCCGAGTTCGGCGACTCGACGATCGTCCGGCCGCCCGCGCGACGGATCTCGAGCAGCCCGCGGGCACCGTCGTTGCCGATACCGCTCAGCACCACGCCGAGCACGCCGTGCCGGAAGACCGCCGCCGCCGAGGTCATGAGCATGTCGATCGAGGGGACGTAGAACGCGTCGCCGCTGTCGGCGTCGAAGCGGATGCGGGCCTCGGCCGGGGTGCCCACGATGCGCATGTGCCGGCCGGCCGGCGCCACGTAGACGGTGCCCCGCACGAACCGCTCGTGCTCGCGCGCCTCGCGCACGTCGAGCCAGCAGAGCTTGTCGAGCCGGGCCGCCCACTGGGCGGTGAAGCCGTCGGGCATGTGCTGGCAGACGGCAACGGGCGCCGGAAGGTCCGCCGGGAGCGCGCGGAGCAGCGACTCCACCACCGGCGTGCCGCCCGTGGATGCGCCGATCACCACCGCCTGCATCGTGAAGCCTGTGAAGGCTTCCATCACGGCCCGGCCTTCGGGCGCGGCGTGCGGGCGAAGGCGAGCGTGCCCGCCGTGACCACCGCCATGAACTGCGCGACGGGGCCCGCCACGAAGAGCAGCACGAGCCAGGCGATCTTGGAGGGCTGCGAGGCCCACAGGAGGAGCGGTACCCCGAGCTCGGCCGCATCGACCGCAGGATCGAGGAAGACCGGGATCGCGCCCGCCCACACGAACACCAGGACGACGAGGGTCACCACCGCGAGCGCGGCGGCATGCGCGAGAAGCGAGCGGATACGCGCGCGCTCCACGGCGGGGCCCCCGGTCTCGGGAAGGCTCTCGGGCAGCACATGCGGTCCCCGCCTCACGAGCCACCAGCCCACACCGAAACCGTAGAGGACGGCCAGGATCGGCAGGCTGAGACCGATGCCGATCGCGAAGACGTCGATCAGGGCGATCACGATGTACGGGAGGTTCTGACGCCAGAACGGTGCGCCTGCCATGGGACACCTCACATCGCAGAGGGCGGTCGTCTAGGTTGTAGAGGGCGGTCGTCTAGAACGGTAGCAGACCCGATGACACCGCGTCGTCACACCGCCGCCTGTCGCTGCATCTCCTTGAGGAGACACACCATCGCGTAGGTATCCAGACCGCAGTACTCCGTAAGGTCGCGGACGGTGGCCGCGGTCTCGTCGGCGTCGGCCTTGCCGGTGACGATACGCAGATAGCGCACGCTCGCGGTCTGGCCGTCGGCGATCGGCATGTCGGCGTACGAGAGCGTTGGGCACCACGCCGGCAGCACCTGCTTGATGCTCGTGCGTCCCACGGTGGCGGGGTGACGCGTGTTGGCGCTGATCAGGGGCGCGAGGTCCACCAGGCGCTCGATGACGCGCCGGATCGCGGGCGCGAGGTCGGGCAGAGCGGTCGCAAGGGCCTCGAGCTGCGTGCGCTCGTAGCGCGTGTAGTGCGTGACGGAACCCGTCTCTCCGACATCGGCCAGCAGGTGCTCGACGAGCTCGCGCCGCGGGTCGCCGGGGCCGGCGTGCAGGTACTCGCTGTGCTCCACGTCGCCGCCCTCGTGATGCGTATGGATGGAGTACTGGAAGGGGATCTGTTGATACGGCCGCGTACCGGGCCAGAGCGGCAGCGCGGGATTGACCGTCTCGAAGTCGAGATGATGCACCGGCCACCGCAGCCGTGCGAGATCGCGCGCGAGCCCGGCGGCGTCCACGTGCGGCTGTCCGGTCTTCACGACAGCCACCACCTCGCGTTGGGCCGTGGTGAGGCCCGGGAACGAATCGGGCACGTCACGGATGCTCGTGACCCCCTCATCAAGCAGTGCGTGGAGCACAGGATCGGACATCCTCGGCAGCGCTGTGACCGGGTACTCCCCCGGAAGGAACGCATCACAGTGGCCGACGAAATCGCAGGTGTACGGCGACGAGCACTGCGAGCCGATCCGCACCTGCGGTTCCGGACCCTCGAGCATCGCGCTCAGCCGCGCCAGGTCGCCGGGGACCGATGCCATGGCAGCGCGGGCGCGATCGGTGACGTCGGCTATCGTGAAGAGCGCACCGGGGTCGTACCCGCCGCCGTCGTATACATACGACGTGTTCATATGGACGATGTTGATGGTGCGGAGCTGCAGCCCCGACCCCTCCACCGCGTACGCCTGCACCGCGGCATCAGTGATGTGAACGTCCTTCACCGAGCCGCTCGACTTCACCTCGTAGAGGTCCCATCGGCCATCGCCGGCGGCAGCGAGGATGTCCACCCGCGCGAACGCACCGCCGTACGAGAAAGCCGGTTCGTAGAGCGCGGTGGCCCCTTCGCCCAGCAGCCGGCGCGTGGTGGCGAGAGCCTCGTCCGGATGCCGGTGGTCCTCGGTGACCTCGACGCCGCCCGGGAACAGCTGCTGCGCCAGGCGGCCGACCTCGCTGCCCTGGTCGAAGATCCACTGCTGCGACTCCGTGACCGGCGCCGCGAGATCGCGCCGGTGCACCGCGAGCCAGAGCGCCCTGGGGCACTGCAACCCTTTCTGGAACCGCGACTTGGAGAGACTGCTCACTCCCACACCCCCTTCATCGCGTCCATCGTACCGCTCGGCTATGACACGGTCCTGCACTCCAGACACCCGGATGCGTTGCCGATACACTTGGCGAACAGTCGTATACGCAGAGCGGGCCGGTGACCGTGGAGACTGCACAACATCAGATGGGGATGCGCCGCTTCACCATACAGTTGGTGATAGCGGCTATCGTCTTCACCGCCCTCACGTTCACCGCTATCTACGCCCGGTCACGCGCGCTCCTCTACGAATCGCTCCGCGACCAGGCGGCGAACCACTTCGATCTTATCGTGACCGCTCGCGCATGGAACGCGCATCAGGACGGCGTGTGGGTGGTGATGCGCGATGGCGTGGAACCCAACCCCTACCTTGACGACCTCGGCGTGGACGCGGTGATCGAGACGACAGACGGGCGACAGCTCACGCTGCGCAATCCCGCGATCATGGCCGATGAGATATCGCAGCTGCTCAAGACGCGGCGGGGCATCACCTACCACCTGGTGGCGCTCGAACCGGTGAACCCCTACAACACGCCGGATGAGTGGGAGCGGGATGTCCTCCTCGGCTTCGACGACAGCGACGAGCCGCAGTGGACCATCGACCACCAGGAGCAGATGTTCCGCTACATGCGTCCGCTCAAGGTGGAGGGCGCGTGCGTGCCGTGCCACCAGGCGCAGAGCTACGAGATCGGCCAGGTGGCGGGAGCAACCACCGTGGAGATCCCGATGGCGTCGCTCAACGAACGCCTTCGCGGCAACGTGGTGACGCTCGTGATCCTCGGAACGCTCTCGGCGATGGCGGCGACCGGCTCGATCCTGCTGATGACGCGCAGACTGAACGCGCAGGTGAGCGATGCGCGCAACCGGCTCGTGGGCGTGGCGCGCACTGACGAGCTCACTGGCCTGCTCAACCGGCGCGGGACGCTCGCCCGGTTGGAAACCGAGGTGGCCCGCTCGGCACGCACGGGCACGCCGCTCGCCCTGGCGATGCTCGACCTCGACCACTTCAAGAACGTGAACGACACGTTCGGCCACAGCGTGGGCGATGAGATGCTCCGCCACTTCGCGCGGCTGGTGGATGACGAGAGCCGTTCGTACGACATCGTCGGCAGGCTGGGCGGCGAGGAGTTCCTGCTCATCGCGCCCGAGACCGACCTGGAGGAAGCGGCGATCGTGGCCGAGCGCATCCGCACACGCGTGGCCGCCGAGCCGCTCCGCATGAACGGCGAGCCCATACCCATGACCGTGAGCATCGGCGTGACCGAGCTGACAGACGGTGAGGATATCGACGCGCTGTTGTTGCGGGCCGATGCGGCGATGTACGCCGCGAAGGACGCCGGGCGCGACCAGGTGGTGGCCGGCTGACGGCGACCGCACGGGCGCGTGCGGAAAGCGCTCCGGGATGCTGCGCGGGAGATCGGCCGAACGGCCTGAGAATAGAGGTGTCCCGAGAAACCGCTCCTACGAAGATCCGGTACTCACTAGCTTCCCGTTTCTTACCATTGGGGGCTGAGAACATCCGGCCAGCTTGCGCGTGCCTTCCGATCCAACTCCCGCCGGCAGCTACTGGTACGCTACCTTTCGCGGTTCTCCCGGCTCGACCTCTCGGGACAACCACGACT
>LDZT01012852.1_pt1 | contig 10396 bp, 11 predicted proteins | sample 615521 | NCBI WGS metagenome assembly LDZT01 (sample SAMN03408292, study PRJNA278302) | terrestrial metagenome | isolation source: oil reservoir sample SB1 | place: USA: Alaska, North Slope, Schrader Bluff formation | collected 2011-09 | reverse complement strand
CGGGTGGATACTTCGAAGCTCGCATCAGACACGACTCCTTCCCTCCAGGATTCTAAGGAATCCTAGTCAAGGAGCCTCCGTCAAACCCGGGGCGTTTCACGATACCCGTGTGTGAATGGCAAGCGCATGCAGTCCTCCCCTTCTAGTTTACTCCATAGCATTCTCCTGGACGAGAATGCTGCTGATCCTCTCCTACGGCAAATCCAGGGGCTTTCAGCTGCTGATGGGGACACGCTGCTGGGCCGCTCCCGTGAATCCGTACCGATACCTCCCTTGAGAACCTCTGCGCCTATCTGAGCTGGGACGATGATTGTCGGGTGGCTCGCCTTCGTCAGTCGCTAGCCGAAGGGCCTGATCGCGACTAGCACAGCGGCGACCGCTGGAATCAAGCTGATGGCGGCAATCACGATGCCTTGTACGGCGCGAGCTTCAGACTTTACGTCTTCTAGTGAAACGCCTCGGGTTTGACGGAAGCTCCGTTTCCAGGATCACTTGGTCCTGGAGAAAGAAGCCCGACCTATGGCACGACGTTCGAAGTTGGCCAACGCCGTGAGGCGTATCCCCCCGAACGTTGAGAACCGGAGGCGATGCCGACGACGGAATACCAACCGGTGAAATTGGTGGCCGCCGGGGACTGTGGCAATCGAATCTGGGGGTTGGCACATCCTAGTGGGCCAGCCGTCACTACCGGAGTAGTGCCGTTCGAACTTGAACCTACGGGCTCCACCAAGGTGACATCCGCGGTCGCATCAACGGCTCACTCATCGCGATGTTCACCGATAAGTCGGTGAGATGCACGCTCGACGCTGTGAAGACGCACGGCAAGCTATTCGTCTATCAGAACGACATGTGATATGAGGACATGATCGACGGCGGGCATGCGAGACTGGACAGTCCACAGACACGCACGGCCGCCTCGGCAGACAGGGCAATCCAGCTCACACAGCCGGTCACGTTCGAGAACAGGCACGAGAAACAACCGGCGGGACTAGAAGCGGTTCCCTCGGAGATTTTGTGGTCACACAGGTCGTACCTAGCTGTCCTCGCACAAGAGAACAGCGACTGGGAGTTGCCCCGAGCGGCGGGTGAGGGAGAAGCACTCCCAGCCCAGGAGGACCAGGTTCGCGCCAAGAGCGTAGGCAGCCACAAATGCCCACGTGTCCACCGGTACAAACACGTTGGTGTGCCTGAAGAGCACGGCTCCAGTCGCGGCTCCAAGGACCGTCACGATAGTTGACACGACGACATTCCAGGTTGTTGTTGCCGACTGGAGTCCCTTAGGCTCGATGTCTGCTCTGACTCTCCATGTGCTGACGTGTCGTCCGCCAGCGGGCAGCGACGGATCAAGAAGGGTGCAGCTCGGAGATACGAGCACCCGCAGGACGGTCAGAATCTCGGCGTTGCCAAGGCCGAATGTCTCAAGCAAGAAGCCTGGGCGCTTTGTGCTGGAATGGGTGTTCATCGACGACGTCCAACCGAACCTAGACGCGGAGGTGGAGTTCGAATTCCACACCATCGGATTCGAGGATGCCGACACATGCCGCGCCGAACTCCACCACCTCGGATGCGTGCACCAACTACCTAGCTAGCCGCCCTGAGCACCGACGCGAAGGCATGGCTCCGACCTCAGAATCAGACCTCAGTCCACTCCAGCATGCCCGTGTAGGCGTCGTAGTCGATTGCGGCGACGGTGCCCACCTCCTGGAGCTTCGTAATGAGTTCTGAGAAGAAGCCTATCAGCGCGTGTGCCCCGCCCACCTGCTTCACCGTCGGGGCGACACCTGCATCCCCCCAGGCGACGGACAGCCCCACGGCGTCCACCGCGCAGGCGAGATCGATGCGCTGAGTCCTGGTGAGCGCGCCGAGAACCTTGGTGAGCGGGTTGCCGAGCGGAGTGTTCCATCCGGAGCGATCCGCCAGCAGGATTCCGAGGATGTGCTTCAGCGGCGCTGCTTTCATCTTCCCGCTGGAGTTGTCGTAGAAGGGCTTCGACGTCCCTGTCAGACCGGGCCTCAGTCGCATCCCACCAATCGCCACAGCGACCGATGTCGCAAGCGCCTGCATCGCCAAACAGTGTCTGGAGGCACCGGAGTATGAAAGGCCACGTGGAGCCTTACAAGAGAAATGGCAAGGTAGTCCGCAATCGGTGGCGAATCATCGTTGACCGTGGTCGAAACGGTGCAGGCAATCGCCAACGGGACTACTACCAGCTCACCGGCCCAAAGTCCGCTGCCAACCGCGAGATGAGACGGCTGCTAACCGCCGCCGACCATGGCGTTTACGTCAAACCTGAACGGTACAGCGTGGCCGATTGGCTCGACACATGGATTACGGACTACGCGCCAATCGGAAGAGCGGGCTCAACGCTCAGGGGCTATCAGGGAATCGTCAACAGGTACCTGAAGCCCGAGCTCGGACAGCTGCGACTTCAGAAGTTGAACGCAGAGGTCATCCAGGCAATGTACATTCGCATGCAGCTACCCAAGGCGAACGGCGGACGCGGCCTTGCGGCACGGACCGTGATTCAGACGCATGCAGTGCTGCACAAGGCGCTTTCGCAAGCCGTCAAGCTGGATCGGATCGCATTCAATCCTGCCGACACTGAGCGTGGCGTCGAACTACCGCGACCCAAGCGACATCGGGTCGAGGTCCTCGGCGAACACGAGGTTGCTGGACTTCTGAACGTAGTCAAAGGGACTCGGCTGCATCTTCCCGTGCTGGTCGCTGTCACGACCGGCACGCGCCGCGGTGAGATCCTCGCGCTGTCATGGGACGACGTTGACCTCGTGCGCGGTGCGATCTCTGTCGTGCGAGCATGGGACGAGGGACCCGACGGCTACGAGCTCAAGGGGCCGAAGAGCGAGACGTCGCGGCGCACCATCGAAGTGCCGGCGCTCTTGGTCGATGCGCTCGCATTCGCGAAGAACGAACACGAGGACCGTCGCGAACGTCGCGAACTCGCCAGCGAAGGATACCGGCTCGAATACGGCCCGCTCGTGTTCTCTGAAGACGATGGTGAGCCGTGGTGGCCATCCCGATTCGAGTGGACTTGGCAGGAGTTCAGGAAGTCCTCACAAGTGGCGCCGCGGTTCCATGACCTGCGCCACACTGCACTATCCCTCCTGCTCAGACAGGGCAACAGCCCGAAGGTCGTCCAGGAGATTGCCGGTCACCACTCGTCGGCATACACGATGGACACCTACTGCTGGTCCGATCGCCGCACCCAAAGAGCCGCGGCCGACAGCATCGGCGACCTGTTCAGCGGCGCTTTGGGTGCAATGGAAATCAAATCGGGCACCAAATCAGAGGCCGTACCCCCTCTGACCTGCGAAAATATGGTGCCCCCAAGGGAATTCGAATCCTGATTGTGCTTGTGACTGTTGGTACTCGTTGGGACTCGTTGGTACAGCGGAGCTGCGGTGAGTCCCAATAGGTACCAACGAGTACCAACAAGTACCATGTATTTGGGCACCAAATCGGGCACCAAATCCGGGGGTCCCCGGCGCGGGTTGAAACGACAGCCGGGGCGGTTCGGCGAGTGCAGGCGTTTGGCTTCGCCGACTTCCGGGTCGAGAGAGAAGACGTGACTGTCACCACTCCGGATAGTCGCCCTCAGGCTCCGCAGGACGCTTCCGCAGATTCATGACCTTCCATTCAGCGGCGGGGCTTTCCTCCGCCCGCGCTAGCACCGCAGGCCAGGGGGCGAAGAGTAATCTCGGAATGTACTCCGAGGACTCCTCCAGCCGCCGCAGGTACTCCTGCTCCTCGTCCTCCCTCGGCGCGACGTGCTCGTCGATGTAGCGCGCGGCGGACTCCATCATGGCTTCCAGCGTCGGACGGTCGCTCACGTTGAGGACGGGATAGAGTTCGTCTTCGACCTCGCTGGCACGTGAGGCGAACTTCTCCACGACGTGGCCGTCGATCGGAGACGGAAACGGCATCGAGAGAGACGCGTAGTAGATCCGGACTCTCCGCTGCAACCGATACATCTCATCATCGCCGGCGGCTAGCGATACGGGTAGTCCGCCCTGCTGGACGCGATACACGTCGTAGAGGTCTCGGACGGCGAGCCGGTCGAAGAGCGCCTTGGTCTTCCCGGCGATCAGCTCGGGAAGGGCGAGCGTCATGACCGAGGTCTCGGGCGAACACATCCCGCAGGTCGCCTGCTCGTAGTCGAGCAGCGGCGCCCTATTGAGGTAGATGAGGTCGACCTTGATCAGGTCTCTCTGATCGCCGCGGCCGTATCGCGATCTTGCCGCTCGTGGAGACGGCGTATCCGAGTCTCGTGCCGAGTGCGGTCAGCGCCCGCTCCATTTCGGGCCGCTCCGCCTCGAGCCCCTCCTTCGTCACTTGCCCGACGTAGGTCAGATCGGCATCGACTGAGAGCCTCGGCATGCCGAGGTGAAAGACGTTCAGGGCCGTTCCGCCGTGGAGTCTGGCTCTCGGGCCTAAGAAGGGATGTCCCCCGAACTCCGCGAGCAGCTCAAGCAACCGTTCGACCTTCTCGACGGTCTGGGGCTGGTAGCCTGCGGTATCGAGCAGATTCGGTCTCATCACTCGTGCACCCATCGTTCGATCTCGTCTGCATCGGATGGCAGGTACATCCGCCACGACGGCACCCACCGCCCCGCCTCATTGCTGCGAGCAAGATAGTAGGGCCCTCGTCCGAGCATCGCACGCATCTCGTCGAGGGCGGCGGAGCTTACGTACCAGTCCTTGGCTCGCTGCTCCAGGAGCCAGCCCGTCCTGGCGACTGCCGTCGGGCTACCAAGAACTCTGAGGTACGCGAGCACGCTCGAGGCATCCACGTACGGTAGTGCGGCGAGGCTCCGAGAGACTTCTTCGAGCCCGCCGGACAGGTCGGCGTGGTTGATGCAGTCGACGAGCGTTCTTTCGCGGGTGGTGACTCTGACGACCCCCTGCGGTCGAGCCACGAGCGTCGTGGATCGAGCGTCTTCGTCCGATGCCGGGAGTGCCGGACGCTGATAGCGTTCGTACTCGAAGTCCCTGTAGGCGAATCGAGTCGCCAACCGGGAGGACGTGAACTGCACGCGACGCGATGGGCTGTGTGCGAGCCCGTGAAGCTCAAGAGCGGAGTGATAGACCATGACCACATCGTGCGACACCGCTGCTGCTACAAGGTAGGGATCTGGTTCGACCTCTGAGAATTGGCCCATGCGCGAGACATAGACACCTCGCATGACCCGATCCGCATTGCCCTTCTTCACAGCGCGCGTCAACAAGTTGTACGAAGTGCGTCCTTCGCCCAACTCGGCTCTGAACTCCTCGAGTGAGAATACGTGGTGCTGTTCGAGATACGACTGAACGCTCATGTTGGTCACCTCGGGTAGATAGTACCACTCCAAGTGAGCATTCGCAGTGGTGGCTACCAACTGCTAGCCGCATAACATGCTTATTCCCTTGCCGTCGTCGGTGGTTTTTCTGAGTCGCATACCAACAAAGGAGGGCACGGTCGGCTCCGGCTACCCATCCTCACCAGCAGGCGGGCTGCCCGTGAAATCGGGCACCAAATCGGGCACCAAATCGGACGACAAGCGGTGTCGTGGCCCGACGTGCAGCAACAGGGATATTTGGGCACCAAGATGGACCGCAATGAAGCGAAATGGCCTCTGAGCTGCGCTTTTGCCCTCCGCGTGCCTTTCGGGAGAGCATGATTTGGTGCCCGATTCCAAGCACACAACAGGGAATTTCAGGCCCGTGACCTGCGGTTTTATGGTGCCCCCAAGGGAATTCGAATCCTGATTGTGCTTGTGACTATTGGGACTCGTTGGTACTCGTTGGTACGGCGGAGCTGCGGCGAGTCCCAATAGGTACCAACGAGTACCAACAGTCACCATGTATTTGGGCACCAAATCGGGCACCAAATCCGAGCGTTCGGATCCGAGGTGAGAACGAAAGCCGCTCTTGCGCCCTTTGTGATTAATCCTATAATCGCGTTAGTGTTTATCGCTTCAATCAGAAAGGCTCACCGCCGTGTACAGATACGAGATGACAGAAGCCGTCGCCTCAGGTGTCCGCCGGATCGAGCAGCTGCGTGCCCGACTGGACGCACAAGGGCCGCTCCCCCGCATCTGGCTCGGCCGGACGCGGCGCGATCTTGAGGCCGAAGCCATAGCCGCCTCCACGATCATGGAGGGCGTGGCGGTCACTGTCGACGAAGCGCGCCGAATCCTGGCAGGCGACAAACCGACAGGCGTCTCGGCAGACGACATCGATTTGGTCGACGGCTACCGCGATGCCATGCGCTTCGTACTCACTCGCGCCGACGCCGGCGCATTCCAGTGGCAAAGTGAGCTATTGCTCTCGCTTCACCACCTCGTGCTGGGCGGTTCGTACGCCAAAGGCGCGGGACGGTTCAGGGAGAACCAGAACTGGCTCACGAACAGGGCGAGCGGCACACAGGTCTACCTGCCCCCTCCTGCCGAGAAGGTGCCATCGCTCGTGGACGACCTGACGATGTGGCTTCAAGGAGCAGCTGAGCCCGGGCCGGTGACATCGGCGCTCGCACACGTCTCCGTGGCGGGCATCCACCCGTTTTCCGATGGCAACGGCCGCACCGCGCGCATTGTCGCGTCACTCTCGATGTATCGCGCCGGATACCGCTCGCCCCAGTTCACCAGCCTTGAAGAGTGGTGGGGCCGTCACCTCGAGGACTACTACGCCGCGTTCGACTGTCTCGGGACACAGTGGGCTCCCGATACCGACGTCACCCCGTTCCTCGAGGTTCATGTGCGCGCACAGGTCGCACAAGTCGAGGCGCTCTCGCTGCGCAACACCACCGAGCGTGCCCTGTGGACGGTGCTGCAGGACGCCGCCGTGAGCGACATGGGGCTGAACGAGCGCGCCACACACGCGCTCTACGACGCCTTCTTCGCGCGTGAGGTCACCAACCGCTACTACCGTGGGATGGCCGACGTCTCCGAAGTGACCGCCTCACACGATCTAGCGAAGCTCGTCGCATCCGGAGCTCTTCAAGCCAGGGGCGCGGGGCGCAGCGCACACTACGTCGCGGCGCCGGCACTCTACGAACTGGTGGTGAGGAACGCCGATCTCGACCCGCGATGGCTTGGCACGCCTGGGGACAATGTCTCCCAGAGGGACGCCGTCCTCACGGGGCTCGCGAATCGCTTGCACGCTGCCGACGAGGAGCACGAAGCTTAACAGCCGTGGACCGCATGACTGGCCCGCTTCATGGGGCTGACTCCTTTCTCCAGGACCAAGTAATCCTGGGAACGGAGCCTCCGTCAAACCCGGGGCGTTTCATGTTGTCGTTCAGTGGACGGACTTAGTAGGCGCTCTTGTGACTGCGACAGCCCAGCCAGCCGGCTGCCGCTCGCGCCAACCCAATCGCACGCGCGGACGATCGGAGCTGGCAGCGATCGCTGTCTGAAGTTGAGGTGTCAACAAGAGCGGGACAACTCCAACTCCAATGCGTATGGAAGCGCAGACCACTCTTCGCTTCTCGACCCAGTACAGAATCGAGAGTCTAGTCTGCCACCCACTCCTCAGAGTGAAAGTCGATGAACACGTGTTGGATTTCATCGCCCAAGCCCGTTAGCGTGACAATATAGTAGCCCTGCACCGGATCACCTGGTCTTCTCTCAAAATCGAAGGAGAAGGAGATCTCGTTCTGAGCCCCTAGCTCGACCACCTGTTCCTCGATAGGCCACAGCGTCATGACGTTGGGCGACATTCCCTGCACGTAGCAGGTTCGAGTTGCCTCTCCCGCGCGTTCCTGCGCGAAGCCCTCAATCAGTACCCGGCCCTCGCTCGATAGCTCAACTCCCTGCACTTCGAACCCGAAGTCCTGAGATTCATGGGGCCTGAAGTGCGGTATGGTCTCATGCGCCGAATCCAGGTCACGCCCTGGATCAGTGGTACACGCTGCAGCCGAATACGCTACCAATAGCACCAACAGGCACATCGCTATCTGCTTCATTCGTCTCACTCCAGAGTATCGGAGCCGGACCGGACCACGGGTGCGCCAGATGCGGCACCCCCGTACAGCGCCTGACCACTATCCAGCTCTGCCCTCCATGCCGGTTCAAGCGTGCACTCTCCGGATGCGGAAGCGTCCGCGTACAAGACGACATCAAGACTGCTAATCGTGGCCTCTTCTTCGAGATCCCTCTGGCTGCGGGCGTGATCCAGCATTTCCTGCAGAGCCGCTGATGCGATCCCTGCTCGTACAGGAGCACCTTCAACAGGAGTGAGCTCGAACCACTTCTTATAGACATCATCGACGCCATCGGGTCCAACAGTCACGAGAATGCCAGTGCCTGGCCCCTCGACAAACACACCGCCCGCATCTTGGATGAAGCGGACAGAATACTGAACCACGACGCTCTCCTGCTGCTCGTCTGCGCTGTCAAGATCAGTCCATCTTTCAAAACTGACCTCGTTCACGCTCGCCAAGACAGCGTCGTCCGGGAGTTCTCCTCGCTCGGTCAAGTACGTCCGAGCAATCTCGATTGCCTCCTCAACAGACATACCGACCGGTCTCGAACCCACGCCGCGGCCCGAGTGGTACGAGAAGGTTCCGTCTGAGTGCCAGCACGCCGTTTCCGTGCCCTCGTTTCCACGCATCAAACCGAATGAGACATCGAGTTCATTCACACCATCCGAGGAATGTTCGACCCGCCCCACTCCACGCTGCAAGTATGTCTCGGCGTCGGGTCGGATTGGAGCCGCGTACATCGCCGCGAATGACCTCCCTGAGGCAGAGTTGGGACCACGGACTGCTGGAGAAACCTCGAATGTAGTGTCATCTGCGTAGAGTCTCGCTGGCGTGCGGTCTACGAAGTCCGCGTACGCTTCTTGAGGAGCAAGTAGCCAGTCGAGCGCCCGCTGGAACCACGATCTCGAGTCCTCAAGGACGACGTCGGGGTCCTCATATGCACCTCCCCGTCCATCAAGGATGCGTTGACCCAAGTACTCCGTCCAATAGTCAATGTAGTAGGTACCCGTCGTGTCTGGATTCGGGCCAGACCCTACTCCAATGAGCTGTTCGTAGCGATTCGCTGTGTGACTGACTAAGGCCCAGTCGGTCTCTCCCTCGTCGCGATTCGCATGAATCCAAGAACCGCAGACTGAGTACTGTGTGTGGAACGCATATTCATGGAAGTTGTTGACGACCTTGTAGTCATGTCCATCACCGGGAGCGGTATACCAGTAGCCCATGATTGCATGCGCCCGCGCCGGGTCACCGAGTAGCGTTCGCGCCCATGTCTTGGCAGGTCCATTATCCGCATATGTGATCGCGCCACCTTGCGCAATTGTCCTCAGCTGGCTGCAGCCTGCGAATATGATCCACTCAATGTCCGTATCCCACCGGGATTGGTTGTCAGGAAAGAGTCCAGCCCAGTCCACCCCGATCTCCCACGGAGAGCTGTTCGTGCAGTTAGTATCGGGAGAAATTGAGTCACTGTATGTAGCATCCCCGTAGTAGTCGTAAATTGGGATAAACCCTTGGTCGAACCCGTGTCCAGACTGATACAGGATGTCTGCATCATCGGCCCCTTGGTAGTTGTCATCGTACGGTCCGTGCGTGAAGTGGTAGTGATGCGGCTTGTTGGCGGTGTTCGTCGACTTGTTGACCTCGCAAGACCACCCATGACTCGCGAAGTGATAGGCGAATCGTTCCTGGTCGTAGTCGTCCATGTTGCCAGTGTAGAGCGCGGCATACGACGTACCCTCAACAGCCAACGCAACCGCCGGCAACACGCCACCTACGCCTAGCGCAAAGCAGAGTACGATACACAAAGCGCGACTTCTTGTCTCGAGACCCATGAGCATCCCCTCCATGCCGCTCGCTCAGCCCCCAGCTGAGCTCTGTAGGTACATAAGTAGTACTTCGTTGTCTAGACGCATCCTCCTGCATGGCATCCATGTGACCACCGCCAGGACGCACGCAAACGCGCTCGCTCGAGGACGCGGAGGACGCGCTCTCCGGAGTCGACGGGTACTGGTATCGTGAAGCCACTCGCCCGAGGATGTTCTGGATGACACAGCCGACCTGCCAGCTGACGCGACCTCGCTCGCAAGTGACGAGCCGCAGCCCGGCACGTGGTACGCGCACTTGCACATTGCGAGTCCGGGCTTGCCAGAACCTCACTTGTGAGGGCCCCAACCTCGATTGACGCGTGGCATGACGCCATCTTCTCACGAAGCACTTCGTAGGGAGTCTTTCCTCCGAGCCCTCCATGGGAACGGTGCACGTTGTAGAACTCCTCCCAGACGACGAGCTTCTTCCTGAGATCGACGTCGTCGGTGTAGTTGAGCATCTGGTAGAACTCCAGTTTGTCTGTCAGATGCGATTGTTCGACCTCGCTGTTGAGGTTGGGGCTCGCAGACTTGATGTCCACGTGCCCGATAC
>LDZT01013749.1_pt1 | contig 10401 bp, 12 predicted proteins | sample 615521 | NCBI WGS metagenome assembly LDZT01 (sample SAMN03408292, study PRJNA278302) | terrestrial metagenome | isolation source: oil reservoir sample SB1 | place: USA: Alaska, North Slope, Schrader Bluff formation | collected 2011-09 | reverse complement strand
GAAGTGATCATCTATGATTATGTCGATGACCAGGTGCCAGTATTGGCTGGTATGTTTGGAAAGAGGAAAAAGGGGTATAAGGCCATTGGCTATGAAGTTTAAATTAACCAAAATTTTGAGGATATTCTAGAAATTTGTCATTGACACAACGTTGGTAGAAAGATTTGTTAGACCTTATAAACACTTTTTAACCTTGAAAAGTTCAAAATTTGTCCTTGGTCGCGATGACGATCTCCACTATACCGGAGTTCATACAAGACTAAACCGAAGAACAAAAAGAGCAGATATTGGATAGAATTTGGTTTATATTTTTGGCAAGGCAATATAAATGGAAGTAAGTTGTCCTGGCTGGCTTTCTACCCAAATTCGCCCATTATGAAGCATCACCAACCGTCGAGCAATCGCCAAACCTAGACCAGAACCTCCGCTCTCCCGACTGCGCGATGGGTCGGCTCGATAAAAACGCTCAAAAACGTGAGGCAACGCTTCCGCTGGTATGCCGGGACCGTTGTCCGATACCCAGAAAAGGATTTCCGTGCCGCTTTCTTTTCCGCCGATTATTACCTCGCCACCGACCGGCACGTAGCAGAGTGCGTTGCTGATCAAATTATTCATTACCTGCGCCAGCCGTCCTTGATCGGCTTTGATGAATGGCAGTTCGCCGCTAATGTCCAAATGCAGGTTGATTTGTTTATTATGGGCTTTGACCTGCCACGCTTCGTTCAAGCGTGGCAAAAAAGTCGCAGGGTCAATCATCTCCAACTCCAGATACAAGCCGCCTTCATCGGCCAGCGACAAGAGTCGCAAATCATTGATCAAACGGGTCAGTGTTGAAATTTCGGTATGCAGATAGGTGGCTGTTTTTTGTGGTGGTTGCAGCCCGTCCTCTAACGCTTCTATATTCAATTGCATGATGGATAATGGCGTGCGTAACTCATGAGCAATGTCCGCGATCATCTGCTGGCGCAACCGCTTCTGCATTTCTAACTCCTGAGCCATCTTATTAAATGTTTGAGTCAACTGACCGATTTCGTTTTTGCTGGTTACAGATAGAGGCGTTACGGTTTCTCCTGTGGTTAATTGCCGGGCGGCGCTATTTAATTGAAGTACAGGTCGGGCAATGTGTCGAGAGAGATAAACGCTAACCAGAAACGCTGTGATGGCTGCCAAAAGACCGCCCCCGGTAATGATGCGCAATACTGAAAATCGAAAAATCTTGATAAACTCGGGTGTTATTTCTGACACAAAGACGAGTTTGCCAATTGTCCCCATTTTACCTTCAAGAGGGATGGCTTGCGTCACCAGATCTGTCGGTAGCGATTGCCCCTTTGGGAGGGCGGCCTCGTTGTCTGCTATCACCCGGCCATCCACATCGGTCAGGATGATGCGGTTCGAGATCATTGTCTCGTTCCGAGAAAGGCGGTCAAAAAAGCCCAGGGTTGTCCCAAATGTCAGATTTTCCGCTACAGGTTGATCGAACTGTTCCACGAGAACCTGGGCATCGTCCCAAGAACCGGCGCGGTTATAATGATCGACAAAAAGAGGCGCTAAGCGCAGTGCATTGTTCCTGCTTATTAGCGCGGCAATCTCATTGATGCGTTGAAAAGATAATTGCTGGATGATGAAACTGAGAATGCCAATGCTGATGATGATGACAATAAGGAAACTGCGCAGCAATTGGCCGCCAATTCCGTGAAATAGCCGCTTAAACATAACGATACCCGATACCAAAAACGGTTTGAATGCGCTGTGGGTCAGCCGGGTCGCTCTCTATTTTTTGCCGTAATTGGCGAATATAAACGTCCACGCTGCGTTCCTGCCTATCGTACTCGTACCCCAGCGCCTGTTCGATCAGTTGGGAGCGGCTCAACACGCGTCCTCGATTCTCCAACAAGGCAACCAGGATGGCGAACTGGTTGGGGGTAAGATCGAGTGAAAAACCGCCTAGAAAAGCCTGATGCGCATCTACCTCCACCAGCAAATCGCCGTCCTTCAGTTCACTCGGTGAAGCAGCGTACTGATCCAAGCGTCGGAAAAGGGCGCGAGCGCGGGCGACCAGTTCCTTGGGGCTGAATGGCTTGGTGACATAATCATCCGCACCCAACTCCAGACCAATCAGGCGGTCTGTCTCCTCCACACGAGCGGTTAGCATAATGATGGGAACGTGGGCGATAATTGCTTTTTTATCACCCCGAAGCGCCCGGCAAACATCCAGACCATCCATGCCCGGGAGGTTGAGGTCTAAAATTACGATATCTGGCTGTTCCGCCCGTGCTAACGCCAAACCGACCGCGCCATCTGTGGCCAACAACGTGGCGAAACCGGCATGTTCAAAATACGTTTGCACCCATTGGGCAATTTTGCGTTCGTCTTCAATGATAAGTACTGTCCGAGTCATTTGACCATCCTAGAAAACAGGAACACGACCAGCGAATCGACAAGCGACTTTGCAAACCGTGCTTCCACCAATTTTGTCCTCTTTACCGCGAACAAGCAATGTCATAAACCTTTCGCCGCCGACTATGGATTGTAAACCAACTTCGGGAGGAAGTTGACTAATCGCATTATTTAACGCTTCGTTCAGCGCCTGTTTGGCCGGTTCCCATACAACAATGGCAACATTAACTACTTCAAATTTTAACACCCCACTGGCGACACACGGATGAAAAACTACATCCATAGCGCGGCCTCCAACCGTAGCCAAAATCTTTCCCCTCTTAAACACAGGGTCACGGAGTTTTTTTGTCTCGGCATCTCCGTGACCTCGTGATGAGGTTCTTCAAGAATCTTCGCGGTTGTCATGGTTTTTACAAAGCTATACTGTAACATCTTTGTCAGGGATTGATTCACTGAGGGTAGCTTCGTCACTCGTGAAGCGGAGTGGCGGGTTGTGAGCATTTTTCTGTTCTCGTGTTTTGAAACGCCAAGTGAATTTCAGTTTCTTGTTTCACAAACCAACAAGATTGTTCGACTCTACGGCCTGGGGCTATTTCTAACGGGACGCTGGCCGAGCGATAGTTCAAAATGTTGCAAGTTGCCACGCGCTTGAGGCATTTGTCCATGGGCGAACTGGGTTGTGATTTCGCTGAATCTATCACTAAATTGGCTCAGATCAATTGTGTTGCTGCTGAACCTATCCGCACCAGCGATGTTCTTGAATCCGGCTTGCGCATTCGCGCCCAATTGAGCCAGTCCCACCAATTCATCGCGGGATAATTTGCCATCAGTCAGTGCAGAATTTGCAAAATCAATAAATTGAAAGCCTGCTTCCAGGGCGCTGGTGCGATCCGCAGGGATATTAATGGGCTGGATTTGCGAAATTTCTTCCATGCGGTGTTGTTGGTCAGTCTGCAGCGTTGACGTGATGTCCTGGCGTTGCTCTTGCAACATGGCTGCCTGGGACTGTGCCTGTTGAGTGGCATTTTCCAATTTGGCAATGCTTTCCTGGGCAACCTCCAACCCCTGCGATAGGGTATCGCTGATCTCTGCCAGGGAATCAGATATTTGGGTCATTGTATCGTTTAACTGCGCAAGTTCTTCTTCGATAGCATTAAACTCAGCGATCATTTCTTGGGCCAGATCCGCGTACAGATCATAATAGGTGGAGAGAAGTTCCTCGGCATAATCCAGATAATAGTCTGTGTAGTCGTAATATGTGTAAACATATTGGACTTCATCCTCGGTGACCATATCATCACCGGTAGCCGCTGATGCAGCTTGTGTAACTTGCTCGCAGGCAGATACAGCCTCGGCTACAGCCTGATCGATAAGCGCAACCAGCTCTTCCTCTGTCAGCGTGACGTATTCGATGGTTGGACCAGGCGTTGGCGTAGCGGGCATGGCCGTCAGCGCGTTTGCGTTGACAGTCGCTTGCGCCAATACCTCCGCCATTTGTGTGCCTGCTACAGCGGTATTGACCATATCCTGTTGGGCATTTGGTGATACATCCATCGTACAGGCAGCCAAGAAAGAGATAAACAAAATACTCGTAATACAGATGTGGGCAGGTGTTTTCAAAACATATCTCCTTAGGTTGTTTATTTCTGATCATAAAAAAGAAAAATTAAATTTAATCTAAATCCACTAAGTTGGAAGGTAATTCTCTCAATTTCAGCTTTTATGAGTCTATCTGTTAAAAGGATTTAGTGTCGCGCTGGAACAAGGTCCAGTAGTGTAGATGAACCGGGAAACACCCAATCGCAATCTTTCACTAATCTTATCCGCCTGTTCTTGTGTCAGCAAACCGCTTTCCACAGCCTGGTCCAACTTCTCTTGGATATCAGCCAGTAACGCGACCAGCAACCCGTCTACATCTGCGCCTTGCATCTCCGCCAGTTCGCCCAACGAGTTGCCGGCCAGGAGCGCATCGGCCAACTCTTCCAAGCTCAGGTTCAAGTAGGAAGCGGCTGATTCCCTCCACTTGCCCCAGATACGGCCACCACTAAATCCTTGGCCCCAATATGGACCGCCGCCGTTTGTAACCAGAAAGTCGACAGATTGCGGTATGAGCAGTTTCAGTGTATTTCCCTGTTTCTCATTAATGATGCCGTCATCCACAGCCTGGTCAATTCGTTCATTGCGCTGCAAGGCTAACTGTCCTTGCAAGGCAAGCAGTTCCCTTTGGGATGGAGCCAGTTCGGCAAGGGTAGCACCATGCTGCAAGCCGCTCATTACATCAACCGCTGTCATGTTGTAAGCAGCGGCGGCCATGGCGTCAATATTATTATCCCAGGTGCTCTGGCAACGGTTTCTTTCCGGCAGCGAAAATGGTCTGGGACTGTCTGCCTGCACCTGTGATACGCCAACGCTCACAGACAGGATGCCCAAAACCAAAAATCCCGATAGAATTTGGGCAAGTCGTTTTGTTTTCATGATTTTCTCCTTTTATCTTGAGATATGATAGGCTTCAGGAACTCAATGTATTCAGCCCGTCTTATTTGGTTGCCTGATCAAATCAAGCAATACCTATAATATAGCCCCAAGATGTTAAGAAGTTGCGAAAAAGTTTTGAAAATTTAACGAAGTTTATTGTTTCTTAGAATAAAGCCGGACCAGCTCTGAAGTTTGACTGGAGCTTTGCGATGATTATCGGCAACTGATTGGAGAAGGATATCTGGATAGTATGAAAGGCAGTGGAACTTTTCCGAGTTCCCAACCATCCCGGAGTACCCTATCACCAATGGGGTTTCAATGGATGCAAGTATGTTCTAAGATATGATCCAAAAGGTTGCGTTCGCTGCTTCCATGGATGATACCCGACCTGTTCTGACTGGAGTTTTGATGAGCATGGATGGAAAAACTGTATCCATGGTTGGAACGGATGGATTCCGCATCGCTATCTGTAAAGCGATCCTTCCAGAGCCGTTCGCCATGCAGCAGTTAATCATACCGGCTTCCGCATTGAAAGAGGTGATACGAATCCTGAACGCGACTAAAACAGCCAGGATCACTCTTGTTTTACCCACGAATGGTAGCCAGGTGGTGTTCCGTTGTGAAAACGTGCAGATTGTTTCACAATTGATCGATGGGAAGTTCCCGGATTACCAGGCGATTCTACCCAAAGGTCACAAGACCAGAGCAGTCCTTGACGCGGGTGACCTGCTCAAAGCCTGCAAACAGGCCAGCATCATTGCTCGCGAAGGGAACAATGTGGTGCGCTTTCACTTTCAACCCGGAGCTGACCAAACACGGAAGGTCAAACTGTTGGCCGAATCCGATGAGACCGGCGCCAGTGAGATAGAGCTTGATGCCACGGTTGAAGGACAGGAATTAGAGATCGCATTCAATGTGAAATTCTTGCAAGATGGGTTGGAAGCCACCACTACCAAAAAAGTGACCATTAAGGCAAATGCCCACAACACACCGGCAACTATATGGCCTACTGGTGACGAAGCATCCTCTTTAGGAGAAAAGGAGAATTGTTCATACATACTGATGCCCATGCATATTGATGAGAGATGATTTTAAGGGAGAGCTGAAAATTGCTCTCCCTTTGAAATTCGAACAAGTTGTTTGAAAAGAGGAAAATCAGTAATCTATTACTACTTGGTAAGTGAATTGAATAGTATTTCCACCGATTATATTAAATTCAACATTTCGCCCAGATAGATTCCTACAACGATTACCAAGATATGATTTGATACTATCAGGTTGAACACTAAAAATCGGAGAAGATATCTCTAATTGATATTCGCCTCTTGAGATTTTCCTACCTTTATTAGTAAATCCACTCATAAAGGCTCCCCCGTTTTCTACATTCACTTTATCCTGTGCAAAATACTTGTTTTCCGAACTTTTCAAAGACAACATCAATAACATTTCTGTTGGTAAATTACAAATGCCATGAATAATTAATTTTTCGTCATCAAAAGATTCGGTCACCTTAATATCAACAATAATAGCACGACCTTCTTCAGGTAACATAAATTCTAAATCAGGTGGTAGAGGCAATATCTCGCCCATTCTAACGGGATTTCCGTCAAAATACCATCTATTGTTTTCTTCTTTAAATCCTATGCCTTTTAAACGTTCTAATCCAAGTACGCACAATTGAGCGTCAGAAAAATTGTAATTATGCTTATCCTGAATTATTGAGTACCCCCTAAATACTTCTAATATTGGAATATCAAAATGTTTTGATACAGCAATAAAAACTAGTGCCTCCGCTTTATCTGGATTATTTTGCTTTTCATATTCATCCCAAATGCTTTCCGCAAAGTCATAAATTATCTGTGGAGTGACCTCTGAACTAAAACTATGTCTCGGTTCAACAAAATAAAAATCTCCAAGAAGGGCAGAAAGTTCCCATGGAAGTTGCTCACCATTTGTTTCTTCTTGAACATAAAACCTCACATTTTTAAAAACGTCTTCAATTTTTAGCCCTTCGGAAGGAAGATAATGAATTAACGCCTCTGTAAATAAACTGTTGTCCCCCTTACCGTCTCGAGCAATTGAACCTGGACTCGTCGAATAGGAAATAAACGTACCCTTAGGAGCACTTATTGGTAGTAGCCCTGTTGTTATTAATCCTCTAATATCCTTATACGAAATATTGGATCTACAGGCATCCAAAATAATAATATTCGTATTTTCCTTATAGTTAGACATCCAATCAAGTAAAAATGACAATCTAACTGATGATGAAGCTATTAACCCTGGAGTCTGTATTTGAGCATCTATTGGGATTAAATAATTTTCACCTTCAAGTTCCATTCCATGCCCCGCAAAATAGAACAGCCCTACCTTGAAATTATTCAGCTCATGCCCAAATTCAAAAATGCTTTGAGATAGTCCAGAATAGTCCAAATTTCTAAACCACTTTACTTGGAATCCAACACTCGTCAATGCAGTAGAAATACCCAGTGCATCATTGGTCGGGTTTTTTAAACTTTCCCAATACTTGTATTCACTATTACCAATTACATAAGCCAGTTTGGACATAAACGATCCCCTTTGACACTTGCTTTTCTAACGAATAGCACCTACGTATCTTGGTGCTTTTCAATCAAAGATTCAGAAAATTCTTGATAGCCTGGAATAAATTCCAATTTATTTCAACCAATGAAGCAAATTCTAACATTACAATCTTACCCCTTAAATTTTCTTAGCGGTATTAACTAAGAATAATTCATTTTTATGTGCACAAGTAATTAGAACTGTTGCCGTGTCCATTTTTTTATTGGCTATGGGAGAAACACATCAAATTATTCATTCTCTTTGTATATCGCATTGCATTTTTCCATAGGGTTTCCTTCATAAGGTATTTTTGAATCTGCATGAGTGGTTTGACGCATCGCCTTTGCTTGCTAATAATTTTTCTATTTATTATTACCTCTAAATCATTCTGAAGTTTCCTAAACAGAACAAGAAACAAGACTTGATATTTTTATCGAATCTTATTTCTTGTTCTGCTATGTAGGTTTGCATACATACAGAATTGAACGTTGGCAAATCTTCTAATTTCAACGTTGGTTATTCAATCCATATCTAATCCAAAGGAGGATCACATGAATGGTTACGAAGACAAATACCTGCGCGAAAAAGTGAACCGCATTATTGCCAGGCAGAAGGAGGGCAAGATCATCCGCACTTACCTGAAACCGTCCAGCGAAAGAGGGCGGTTATTTGACCCGTGCGCAGGGGAAGGCAAAGCAGCTTCTACCTTGGGCAACGCGCTCAACTGCGAAAGCTGGGGTGTAGAACTCTCACCAGAACGAGCTGAGAAGGCGAAAAACGTAATGGATAAGGTTTTCCTGGTTCCTGACGATGCCAATCATTGACGCGTAACTGTTGGAATAAACGCACCGCGGTGTTTTCAGAAATAATGGAAAGATCCTTGGTGCGGTAAATCCAGGCTTGCATACTTAAGCCGTATTTATGCTTAAGCATGTGCAGCTCGTTGATGTTGAGGTCCGTCTGGTTGGCGCCCAGTTCAAAGCGAGCCGTTGCAGCCGGCACTAAGAAAGCCCCGACGAACCGATTGGCTGCCTGTTCTGGTTTGAGGTCGCCCTGTTATTCTCAGAACGATGTTCCATTCACCGGGCATGCATCCAGATAACCCAGCTACTTTCGCCTCTGACTCCACTAGAACATCGCCCAGCCAGGGCAACCAGGGGCAGCCTGAGCCGGATCGACAATCTCTGTTGCGACAGGCTGCGTAGGCTGCGGGAGCTTGGTTGGCGGGGCTACTGTTGTGGCGGTCGCCTCCGGCGCGACGGGTGTAGCCGGATATATGCGCAACGAAGTGCCAACCCTTGGCCACTATCCGGTGTTTACCGCGCCCGGAGAAGCACTTTATGTTTTTTATGGAAGGACGCTTACTCCCAAGCCTTGTTCGAAGACGAGGCTGCCTCCATACATACCGGTTACGATCAACAACCCCAATCCGACGATGGAAAGCACTGTATAAGGCAATGTGCCGATTACTTCTTTGCCCTTGCGCTGCGCTTGCCAACACCAGATTGACAAGCCCAAAAACGCCAACGTAGTCAAGATGGCTAGAATTTGATGGGGCTGGACCAGGGTCTGCAACGGCGCAGATAGCGCTTCAGCCGCGGCGTCCCCCGAAACAAACGCAAGAATTGCACCGGCAGTCCCGAGAATCAAGGTGATCCAGGCGCTCTGGCGCAGATTAGGCCAACGCTGTGAAGCCAGGCTCAGTACAACACTAACCGGAAGAAGCGCTGCGGGAAAATCGGTGAGCAAAGGATGGATATGATTAATTGTGTTGGTGATTACTTCAAACAGGTTCATAGTTATCCTTCAAATAAAGGTTCGTTAATTATCAGAAGGTGCAAGAAGTGCCTTCTTTTGTTTGACATTTGGCAGATTGTAACGCTTTTTAATTATACTACCATCCTGACGGTACAGAGAGTGGCGGCCGCCATCGGTTGCGGAATGAGGAACCGACTATCGTGGAGCCAGATTCATTCCATCCACGGTGTCGTTTTCCGTTCCCGCAGTCAATGCGCCACGATTCCGGGCAATCTTGTCATAGGCCGCAAGAAACAAGTCCTCGCTAGTACCACTGACAATCATTGCCTGTTTGATCCGCCCTCCGATAGTCATGACCGCCTCCTTTCTACAGATGCATTAGAAGCCGTAACCCATGTCAATGGAACGGCGCGAATTCAAACAGTTTCTCCCGAGTCTAATATTCAAATGCATAAGCTACTTGAGGCATTCAAGTTACGTACTGGCTACGGTATTTTGTGTAATACTTCTCTGAATTTCAAAAGAAGAGGGTTTATAAACAACATAGCCGATCTTTCAGCTTATACAATAAAACACGGTTTGGACGGCTTTGTGATTGAAGGGCGTAGCTATATGTTGAAGTCATCTGAAAATTATCAAGCTTACTTGAAGTTGCCAAACTACATATCTATCTCGACGTAAAGTGATGAAACTCCACTCCTTTTTTGAATGAGAAACATCATCGTAATGTATTTAACAGAGAAATACTATGCGAAATTAGTTGACATCCGAACTAGTAGGAAAATATGGCCTAGTCAACAAGAGGTCAAAGAGGAAAAGAGAACAGCAAAATGTCAGATCGAGCCTCAAAGAAATCCTGCAATCTTCAATTCGGACTTACATCCCCGGGGCTACAAGCCCGAGAGCTAATTATTCTCAATCTAAAAAAAAGAACTTTCCGATCCGAGGTTCGCACCAACGTCCTGGGATCGCGGGTTCGAATGTTATATTCGTTACTTGAATGCCAATTTTTGCCTAGTTTAAATGAAAAAAGTACCATTTTTAGGTACTTTTCTCTCTCTTAGTAGCGGGGAGTGGATTCGAACCACTGACCTCCGGGTTATGAGCCCGACGAGCTACCACTGCTCTACCCCGCATAAGGATTAGCATTGTATTTTATTAACTTGACTTTGTCAAGGAAACCTGTAT
>LDZT01012132.1_pt1 | contig 10412 bp, 11 predicted proteins | sample 615521 | NCBI WGS metagenome assembly LDZT01 (sample SAMN03408292, study PRJNA278302) | terrestrial metagenome | isolation source: oil reservoir sample SB1 | place: USA: Alaska, North Slope, Schrader Bluff formation | collected 2011-09 | reverse complement strand
GAGAAGGTGGAAGCCCTTCAGGACAGCATCCGGAGGATGGTCAACTCCCAAGAATGGAAGGACGCAAAGACCTTCGGAGAAAAGATGAAAATCGCATGGGACAAAATCATCGCGGAGCCGTTCAGTGAGTGGTGGAACGGCACCGGCAAGGCATGGTTATCGGAAAAGGCGGCATCAATCGGAACAGGCATCGGCAGCGGCATCAAAACCGGCCTGCTGGCGCTTCTCGGCATCGACGTGAGCGACACCCTGAACGAAGGCAAGGACGTAGGTTCCAGCTTCCTGCAGGGTTTTAAGGAAGGCTTTGACACAGAGGAGATAACCAAGGCCCTCAAGGAATGGGCAGAGAACAACAAGGAGATCGTCGCGGCGCTCGGCATTATCATCGGAGGCAAGCTCATAGGCGGCGTGTACAGAGGCGTAAAGGAGGCCAAGAGCCTCGTCACGGACATTAAGAACATATTCGGAAAAGGCAGCGGGAATACCGTGCCGGGCGCGACTCCTTCCGCATACACAACAACCACAATGACGGTAACGGCCAACGTGGTCAACGTATACGGCACGAGCGTGAACAACGCAGGGCAAGCAGCCAAGGACATTATAAAGACAGCCGGAGGAGCTGCAGGAGGAGCAGCACTCGGCGCAGGAGGAGCAAAAGCCCTTCTGACAGCCGTCGGAACGGCTCTCGGCAGCACAGCGGCAACGGCAGCAGGAGCCGCCGCAGCGGGAGCTGCAGGAAGCACGGGCATTATCGGAGGCATCCTCGGGCTCGGCAGCGCAGTGATCGACCTTTTCCAAGGCATTGGCAAAGGCAAAGCTGGAGACGCCAAGGGAGCCAAAGACGAGTACGTCACAGCAGGAGCCAAGGCCGGCATGGTAGCGGCAGGAGCCGGAGCAGGCGCGGCAATAGGATCTGTCGTGCCCGGCGTAGGAACGGCAATCGGTGCGCTCGTAGGGGCCGGCGTCGGAGGCATCGGTGCCCTCTTTGGAGGGGATAAGGCCGGCAAGGCACTGTCGGATGCAAGCGATTCCGGGGGTTGGCTGTCTAACGCAGGAAGCGCAATAGGCGATTTCTTCACCGACACGCTCCCGGAGGGATGGAATAACTTCTGGGGCGGTGTGGGCGGCTTTTTCGCCACCAGCGTGCCAAACTGGCGGAACAAGCTAACGACCGGCATATCCACGTTTTTCACGGCGACCATACCGGAGAAATGGGGCGAATTCTGGGAGGGCGTCAGCAACTTTTTCACTGAAACCGTGCCCTACGCAATAGGGTACGCAATCGGCAAGGCCGAGATTTTTTTCATGCAGGACGTGCCAGTGTTCTTCGGAAACCTATGGAGCGGCATCACGACGTTCTTCACTTCAACGCTCCCGACATGGGCATCCAATATATGGAACGGGCACATTGTTCCCTTCTTCACGCAGAGCATTCCGATCTTCTTCGCGAACCTGTGGGGCGGAATCAGCACGTTTTTCACGTCGACGCTTCCCACATGGGCAGCGAATACGTGGAACAATAACATCGTCCCTTTCTTTACCCAAAGCATCCCGAATTTCTTTGGGGGCCTATGGACAGGAGTGACGACATTCTTTACCAGCACACTGCCAACATGGGCATCAAACACTTGGAATAACAACATAGTGCCATTTTTCACCCAGACCATACCCGGCTTTTTCTCAAGCCTGTGGAATTCAGTGACCGGCTTTTTTACCCAAACGCTGCCAACATTGGCGTCCACTGTGTGGGAAAGTATAAAGAGCTTTTTCACCAACTCGATCCCGAACTTCTTTAGGGCTTTATGGGGAAAGATATCGGGCTCCTACAGCGCAGGTTACAGCACCGCGACAGGCGGATCGGCACAACCACACGCTGCTGGTGGTATCCTCACCCGACCCCACCTGGGGCTTGTGGCCGAGGCCGGGCCGGAGGGTATCATCCCGTTGAGTCCGAGCAAGAGGAGCCGAGGGATCGACCTCTGGCAGCGGGTGGGCGTAATTCTGGGGGCAATGCCGAAAGTCCCGGAGTTGGCAAGCCGGGCCATTATCAATCCGGCGCTGGATGCCCTGCCGAAGGTACCGCAATTGGCCGGTTACGCCACTATCAAACCGATGCTGGATACTTTGCCGAGCATTCCCGAACTAACCGGCAGGGCAATTTACCAAGCTGAGGCACACGCTGCTGGTGGTATCCTCACCCGACCCCACCTGGGGCTTGTGGCCGAGGCCGGGCCGGAGGGTATCATCCCGTTAAGTCCAAGCAAGAGGAGCCGAGGGATCGACCTCTGGCAGCGGGTGGGGGATCTGCTGGGCATCCGGCCATACGCGGACGGAGGCATCGTCGAAAGCGCAGAAGCCGAAGACGACGACATGCCGGTCGTGGTCGGGGGCGGCAGCGGAGGCGTCACGATCAAGATCGACGTCACAGCAAATCCGGAGTTTACAATAGGCACCGGCGACAGCGCGGACGACGAGAGAATCCTCACCGTGCTGAAAGGCTACATCCGCAGCATGGCCGACGACATCGGCGACGAGCTGGCGGAACGGCTCGCCCGCATCTTCGCAAACATGCCAGTCAAAGCGTAAGGAGGAGCGCGATGGACATGGACATCTACATCACAGACATCGAAACCGGATCGCGGATCGCGCTGTCGATGCTCCCGGAGAGAGTAAAGCTCCAGATTTCCGGCAAATTCCAAAGCTACGATGTGATAAACGCCGGGGAGATCAAAATCCCGAAAGGCCAGAAACTGACCGCGATATCGTGGGATGGGACGCTTCCCGGCGCAAGCCGGAAAAACGCGAGCTACATCAAGGCGCAGCATTGGCAGGCGCCGAACGCGGTCATCAATATCCTGGAGGGCTGGCGCAAGGGCGGGAAAAAGCTGAAACTCATGGTCACGGAGACGGTGATCAACCACGACGTGTATCTCGACTCCTTCAGCGCAACCGCCCAGGGCGGCAATGGGGACTATGACTACGGCATCGACTTTGTGGAAGCCAAGGGAATAACGGTCTATACCGTGAATGAGCTGGGGCTGAAACCGGCAGCCCCGACCAACAACAACGTGAGCACGAATACGCGGCCCGCCCCGCCGCAGCCGAAGACCTATACCGTCAAATCCGGGGACACCCTGTGGGCGATCGCGAAGAAATACCTCGGCGCGGGAAACCGGTACTCGGAGATTTACAGCGCGAACAAGAGCGTCATAGGCAGCAACCCGAACCTCATTAAACCGGGGCAGGTGCTCACCATACCAAGCTAAAGGAGGCGGGCGAGCATGATAGACATTTCAAAGGTTGAATACCAGCTGCTCCTCGTCACCGAAGCGGGAACCGAGCTCGATATCACGAACGCGGCAGAAGATCTCGGCTGGGAGGAGGGGGAGTCGGAGCTGGCGCTCCGGATTTCCTTCTCGGCACACAACGTCATGCACAACGGGAAAAGGTTGGCGAGCCTGGCAAAGCCCGGATGCATCGTCGCGGTCATCGCGGACTGGGGAGTCAGCAAGGAGGAGGTCGCAAGGGCGAAAATCACCGAATGGGACCCGCAATACAGCGGAAGCGGAGATACCGTCGCCATCACAGCCTACGACGACCTGATCAACCTGCAATCGAGCCAGGACAACCGATACTACAGCGCCGGCACCGGAACGAAGTCGGCGATCACCGCCATATTCAACGACTGGAAAATTCCTATCGGCGAGTACAAGGGGCCGGATGTCAGCCATGCAAAGACCCTTTTCAAATCGCAGTATTTGAGCGACATCATCGTCAGCCTGCTGGACGACGCGGTGAAGAAGGGCGCGCAAAAGAGCGTCCTGCGCTGCTCCAAGGGCAAGGTTTACGTCCTACCGGAAGGCAGCAACAAGACAATATACCACTTTGACGAGGATACAAACGCCACGGTCGCAAGAGACAAAATCAGCACGACGAATCTCATAACGAGGGTAAAGGTGGTCGGCAAAGAGGACAGCGCCGGCAAGCAGGCCGTGGAAGCGGTTCTCGACGGACTGACACAATACGGCGTCCGTCAGCAGATATACGTCCGCGAAGAAGACGATTCACTGACCACAGCGAAAGCAGCGGCGCAGAAAATCCTTAACGAACGAGGCAAGCCTGAATATCTCCGGAGCATTATGGCACCTGACGTCCCGACCATTCGCAAGGGTGACCAGGTTTATATCAAGGCGGGCACCCTCGACGGATACTACATCGTCAAGGCGGTACGGCACAACGCGGACAATCAGACCATGTCGATGGATATCAAGCTACCAGAGCAGCCGAAAGCCCAGTCCACCGAGCAAGGCACCACCGAGACGGTGGACTTCAAAACGGGCGACCTCGTGGAGATCATCAGCTCCGCAGATAACTACTACCCCGGAGGCTCCCGCATTCCGGCGTGGGTGAAAGACGACTATTACCACAGCATCACCCAGACGACATATGGGGGTAAGGAGGTTACAAAAGGCGGCGTGAAGTGCATGCTGCTCGGCAAAAAGCAGAAAAAGACCGGAGGAAGCTCAATCGCCGGCATCAACACATGGACGAACGTCGCATATCTCAGGAAGGTTTAAGGAGGACACGGCATGAGTGCAAACGGGAACCCAGGCATCAACAAGCTCGGGCGAGTCCTCCAAGAGCGAATGACGGCGTGCGGGGAATCTCCCCTTCTGCTCGATTTCGGCACCATTCAGGAGGACTACAGCCTACTGACAAACACATACCCCATACCCATACCCAAAACGGATTATACCGTCTGTCGGCAGCTTACGCTGGGCGCGGCGGAAGGATATTTCACGACCACGGCAACGGATGGCCTCCACGACCACGGACCCAGCGGCGGGCACGAGCAATCCATAGGAGACGGCGTCCATACCCACACGGATGAGGGCATTCACCGGCACGACGTTCTGATCCCGGAGACAATGCGAAAGCTGAAACCCAAAGACAGGGTACTGGTGGCATGGGTACAGAACGAGGCGGTGGTGGTTGATATCGTCTTGCCGGCAACATCGGTTTAAGGAGGGACGCGAATGGCAGAGAAAAACCAACTTTACCCGACCTTCGACGTTCCGGAGATCTCCACGGTAACGGCTGCTGAGGAGCAAAAATACAAGCCCAGCGTTTACTTTGACTATAGCATAGGGGACTTTCGGCGCGACGGTGCTGGAAAGATAGCCGTCGCCGATGGGCGCGAAGCATACAAGCAGTGGTGCTTGAAGACCGTGATGACGGAGCGCCTCGCCCACCTTTCCTATAACAGCGACATCGGAACCGAGACAAGGGACGCGCTCGCGCAGGCGGACGTCGAGGCCGTGAAATCGGCAATGGAGCGGACGATTACAGAGGCGCTCATGGTCAACAGAGCGACCGAGTACGTCCGGGATTTTGCATTTACCCATGCGGGCGATGAGCTCCGGTGCAACTTCATCGTCAAGGGCAAGGACTGGGAGGAGGTGCGCCTCACGGCGTATTTTACAACGTAAGGAGGTGAGAACATGGCAAGACCAGAATTCATCTCGCCCTCGTGGATGGACGGGCAAGACAGCGAGACGATCCACAAGCGCATGATGGACGCCCTGCCTCCGGATATCGACACCACGCAGGGCGGATTCCCGTGGGATTTTACCAAGCCGACAGCGGACGAAAAGGCAGAGCTGCTCGAATTCGAGCTCATGGAAGGGCTGAAGCTCATGCACCCCATGTGGGCGTATGACACGTGGCTCGACCTGCACGCAAAAGAGGTCGGCCTGACCCGCAAGGAGGCGAACCCCGCCTCCGGATACCTGACCATCACGGGCGTGCCAGGGACCACAATCCCCGAGGGCTTCATCTTCGCGGTACCGGCGACAGGAGGAACCGCAGCCATAGAATACAGCGTCGTCGAGAATACCGATATTGACCCCGGGGGAAGCGCCAACGTTCTCGTGCAGGCGGTTATCCCGGGCATAGCCGGAAACGTAGCGGCGAACACCATCACTATCATGGCGACGCCGATGACCGGCATCACGGGGATCGCCAATGAAGAACCTATGACGGGTGGCACCGAGCGCGAGAGCGACGATGACCTGTGGCAGCGCATTGACGACGTCAACGCCGGCGCGGGTGAATCCTTTGTTGGCAACGACGCGGATTACAAGCGATGGGCGGAGGAAGTCAGCGGCGTCGGAACGGCGCTCCCGATCCCGGAATGGGACGGTCCCGGAACGGTGAAAATCATCCTTCTGGACAGCAACGGCGACCCCGCCAGCCCGACGATCATCGCGGCGGTTTATGAATACATCGTAAGCCCGAGCGACCGAATGCAGCGCAAGGCTCCAATCGGCGCTACGGTCACGGTAGACAAACCGAATGAGCTCATGATCAACTACGCATTCATGCTGACGCTTGAAACAGGATACACGGCTGAAGCGGTCGTAACGGCGTTCAAAGCGGATCTTTTGAAGTATTACGTCGAGGCTAAGGAGGAAGGCGTGGTGCGCTACAACCGCGTGGCCGCTGTTCTCACCGGGCTGGAAGGCGTCATCGACCACACGGGCCTGCAGATCAACGGGGGCACCGCGAATGTTGCAATCAACGACGACGAATACCCCATCACGGGTACCGTCACAGCCACAGCATCGTAGGGGGTGGATGAATGAGCAGCTTAACCAACATCCCCTCCACGGAGACAGGGAAAAGGATGCTCCGGAGCGTTTCGCCGATTTACGACAAGTCCTACGTCGCAAGGTGTCTATTCGAAGCCATGGGCCTCGAAATGGAGGAAGCACGGAAATACGTCGATGAATTCAGGTACCAGGTGTTCCCTGAAACAGCGACATGGGGACTTGTTTACTGGGAGCAGAGGTACCACATTAAAACAGATGAGCGCTTGCCGATTGAGGAGCGACGCCAGCGCGTCGCTGAAAAAAGATGGAAGTTTGCACCGATGAACCCGACCAGGCTGGAGGAATATATCTTCCGGGCATGCCAGATGCCAGCCCATGTCGTCGAATGCAATCTGGAATACCGGTTCGAGGTAATCATCGGCAGCACGGGCAACGGTCTTGACTATAACAAGGTGTATCAGCTCGTCAAGCACGCGAAGCCGTCCCATATCGCGGTCACGGTCATCATCGAGGCGAACTGCAATATTGCCATTCAGCCGGCGGTGGAGCGATATTTATTTGCTTCGCGTGTGGCAGGCACATACCCATACCGGAATGTAGTCGGACGCCCGATAGACACGTCCATCAACGTGGAGCCGGAGGGTGTCCCTTACCCTTTCGAGTCAGTTATGGCCGGCACACGGAAAACAGGCACGGAGCCAGCGCGAAACATGGTCGGGCGACCCGTAGACACAGCTATCAACGTGGATACCGAAGGAGTCCCGTACATGTTCGAATCAATTATGGCGGGTACGCGAAAAACCGGTACAGAGCCGGTGAGAAACATGGAGGGAAGCGCACCGGCTGCCAACATCGTGCCGGGGGTGGAAGCGACGGCCTTCCCGTTTGAAAGCAAGCTCTGCGGCGCAGCCCAGAGGCTCTAAAGAAAGGAGGATAATATGCTCACTACGGCGGCAATCAACGGCTTTAAGGCACATATCGACCGCACGATCGCATACGCGAAGTACAAGATAGGCAGCACCTACTATCAGGCGGTCATCCACAAGAAAGAGGTGCTTCCAGACGGACGCGTCGCCGTCTATTTCACGATCAATACCACCGGCGCAGCAACCATCACGGAGGTGCAGCTTTACGACACAAGCGGGCAACTCTGGGCATCGAAGGCGGAGAGCATTTCTGTTTCCAGCGCCCAGCAGGGCGTGCTTTACCGCTTTACATTCGCAATCCAGGAGGTGTAAAGAATGGCATACAATAGGACGTACTGGCTAGATCACGTCACGGAGTACAGCGACCGCTATGACGAAACTGAGAACCCGGACGGCACCATCACTCATACCCCCATCGAGGGCACCATCATCCAACAAGGTACGCCGCAGAACGCTGCCAACTTCAATAACATAGAGGAGGGCGTCTTTGCAGCCGACCAGCTGGCTACCGAGGCCGCGCGCATGGCAAAGGCCAACATGCAAGGGCTAACGGCGCTGAAAGGTGAAGCAATCAGCACTATGCTGACCAATTCACTCGCGTACCCATTCAATGACAGCCAGAAGGTCATAAATCTGACGACACCCAAAACCAAAAACGACTATGTCGTGGAAGTCGAGCTTGTCAGCGCCACTGGAGGAGGTGTCGGAGACTTGCTCGTGACAGATAAGTTGCTGAACGGCTTCAAACTGGCGCACACGGGAGGAGCGGCATCAGTCAGCGTTATTTGCCACGTCAAAGGAGGCATATAACCATGGCCGCATACTCAGCTTCAGACACATGCGTCTGCTGCGGAGCCTACGTACCAGAGGGCCGCCTCGCCTGCCCGACCTGCGAGGCAAAAGCATTACAGAAAGGAGACACAGATGGCGAACATCATCATCAAATCAGAGGAACGAAAAAGCAGGGAGGCTTTCGTAGCCCGTTCTTTCGGCGCAGACATGCGCAAAAAGGAAGACCGTGAACACGTCGAGTGCATCACCGCAAGAACCCAGCAGGCACGCGACGAACTTAAAAGATTGGAGGGCAATAGGAAATGAACATTGTCTACAAAACCCCGGAAGCGGAGAATAGCCACGTCGCCTATGAGACGACCGGCACCAAGATCACGCTCGGCGCTGACGAGCTGACCTTGAACCTTTCCTGCTACGAGCAGGACGACCCGAAGCACATCGATATATGCTTTGACGCCACCGTCTGCCTCGTGGCAGGGACGGCCACCGGCATGAAGTACGTCGCGGAGATCGACATCCCCGCGCGCCGTTACACAGAGGAGATAATCGACGGGGAAATCCAGCAGACGCCGGTGGCCTTCGACATCGACCTCTGCACGCTCACCCTGTGGATAATTGAGTAAAGGAGGATAAGCAGAATGGCTAATTTTGACGATTTTAGGCTTTCGGTGGAGGCGCTGAGCGGAGGAAGCAGCACTGTTGTGCTGGACGATATCGGCATGCCAAGCGTCATGTTCGCAATGCCGAAGTATATGAGCAGTGAGCTCAACAGCAACCTGAACGCGACCGTCCACCCCGCGTGGAAGCTGAATAACGCGGAAAAGAACAAGGTATTCGTTTCTAGGTTTCAGAACATCGTTATCAACAATAGGGCATACTCCCTGCCGATGCAGGACCCGAAAGCGAGCATCACTTGGGACGCTTCGCTGGCCGCCTGCCGCGCGAAGGGCGAATACTGGGGGCTGACCCCGATGACGCTCTGGGGAGCGATCTCCCTGTGGTGTAAAACAAACGGCTTCATGCCGCGCGGAAACAATAACTTTGGAGCAGATATCGGGTACCCGCACGAGAGAGGCGTCGAAACCTACTTTGACGCAAGTGCAGGCAAGACTGGGAGAACAGCAACCGGCTCCGGTCCTAACAGCTGGAATCATAATAACGCCCCAGACGGCATCGCCGATTTGAACGGGAACGTCTGGGAGTGGTGCGCAGGCTTCCGCATCATGGGGGGCGAAATCCAGGTGATCCCCGACTCGGACTGCATGCTTTTAACTACCGACATGGGGGCGGGCAGCACCGCGTGGAAAGCGATCCTGCAGGATGGGAGCTTGGTCGCTCCTGGTACGGCAGATACCCTCAAATATGACTACGTCACAAACATATGGACGCTGGCAACAACCCTGACAAGCCAGATCGACAGTTCCCGATATTGTTATTTCAAGGATATGGCGAATGGCGGCCTCACGGTACCGCAGATTTTGAAAGAGCTCGCAGTATTCCCCGCCGACACCAGCGGCTACAATAATGAGCGCTTTTATTTGAATAACGGCGCGGGGCTTGAGCGGTTTCCGTTTCGCGGCGGCCACTGGAGCGGTACGTCCAACTCCGGCGTGTTCGCGTCCTATTTGAGCAGTCCGCGTTCGAATACGGGCACGAACATTGGGTTCCGCTCCGCTTTTTATGGGGATAACTGATAACTGAAAGCTGGCAAACTGATTAGGCGGGCGATAGCCCGCCTTTCTCTTTGCGACGAAAGGATGAGCTGTGGCGGAAGAACAAGGCACACCAATCCGGCGAGATAAGGAGGAGTTCATCCTCAAGGAAAAGATTGCCGACATGGTCAAATATGGCAAGCGCGTTGTAGCTCATTTCCCGCGCCGCGAACGGCAAACCGCCGACGAGATCAGAACGAGTATGCTGACGATGCTCCGGCTCGCCATCAAGATCAAAAAGCGGTACTACAAAAAGACCACGCTCCAAGAATTGGACGAGGAGCTGGACGTGTTGAGGGAAATGCTGCGCGTGGCATCGGATAAGGACTACTACGACCAGAACATCGCGCCGCCTCTCCCTTTCAAGAAAT
>LDZT01012811.1_pt1 | contig 10419 bp, 8 predicted proteins | sample 615521 | NCBI WGS metagenome assembly LDZT01 (sample SAMN03408292, study PRJNA278302) | terrestrial metagenome | isolation source: oil reservoir sample SB1 | place: USA: Alaska, North Slope, Schrader Bluff formation | collected 2011-09 | reverse complement strand
TCATCTTTGTGCCTCCTTTTTTGAATTTGAACATTCTTATGGAAGCACAAGATGACTATTTCGTCAACCTTTTTACACCACTATATAAGACTTTACCCTGATGGGACTACAATAATGAACTTTGTCCATCCATACTTCTGATTTAACTCTAAAATAGTTCTCAGGTAGACATAGGTTTTACCAGTCCCTGTCTCCATCTCAACAGTAAAATTGTAAGTTTCTTTCAAATCGTCTGTTGTAGATAAAGGAAGTCCATTTTTCTTTTGAATATCTTGTAGATTTTCAAAAATTCTTTCGTTAGGAAGGTCTAATAAATTAGGGAATATCTGGAAAGTATAATCAAAAGGTTTTTTAGGTTGCCCTTTAAATAAGTCCACTACAGAATTTATGGAATCAATCTGGAAATCTAATTTGGGGTCAAATTTTAATCTTAGCATTTTATATTACCTTTAACCTGACGAAAGCGCTCAGATTTATTTTGTCATTATCCGTCAATGCATTGTCTAAAAAGACAAACTTTTTTCCTTTATATTTTGAAGTTCTTATTTCTTCTATAGTCTCGGGGCTAAATTTATCTTTAAGAGATATATAAAAATCCAAATTTTGTTCTTCATCTTTTACATAGTAAAATTCATCGTCTTTAATCTTTATCTTTTCAATCTTGGAGTTTAAATTCAGTCCTTCTTTTAACATTACTTCGTAAATAACATCAATCTCTTTCCAGCCAGAAACTAATGGTTGGTCAACAAAAATCCCTAGCCACTCTAAATATTTCTTCTTTAATTCTTCTTTATTTTCGCTTGGGTCAAATTCAAACTCATCCTTAAGATTAAAGTTTGACTTATCAAGTTTAAAAACCTTAAATCCAAAATCCCGTTCGCTATTCTCTTTCTTATATTTTTCTGATACTCTCCTCAATCTTTCAATGCAAATATCTGCAACCGTTGGGAATTCTTTTTTAACCTCTTCATCTTGAACTTCCTCATCAAGTTGAACAAGTATAAATTTTCTATTACCGCCATCTTCTTTGTTTAAATCCCAGACAGCATGACCAGTTGTGCCTGAGCCAGCAAAGAAGTCAAGAGTAATAGATTGTTTACCTGTCGCTAATTGTGCCAAAGTTTTTATCAATTTACTTGGTTTAGGGTTCAAATTATTAACTAAATTTTCATATTTTCCCCCAAAATTTTCTAAAAATTCTTCCTTACCCTCAGTAGTAGTCCCTTTTTCTACAAAAATTGAATAAGGAGTAACTTCTCTTTCCTCGTTTATAAATATTTTAATGGCTGGCACACTATCTAAATTTTTTCCCCAATATATTCTGCCATCTTTATCCAATTGCTCAAATTCTTCCTTTGATAGCTCGAATTGCCTTGTAAATTCTTTTCCACTCGGTGAGATTACCGTATAATAATATGGATGATTAGGATTTGATGCTTCTTCTCTTTTTGATATACTTCCTCCTTTATAGGGCCCTCTTGGGTCATTATCAGGGTTATTATATTCGTATTTGAATTGTGGTTTTTCTAACATTTTATTTAATATTAATTCTTTCTTAAAACCAACAAGTAGGTATTCGTGATCTTTCCTAAAAGTCTTAACATTCTTCATTTTTCCCCAGCGTCCTTCACTTGCTTTTTTCCAAACAATAGTGTCGATTTGGTCTTCCCCGAAAATCTCATCCATTATCATCCTCAAATGATGCACCTCGTGGTCATCGATAGAGATAAAAATAACCCCATCGTCTCTCAATAAACTTCTTGCTAAAAATAATCTCGGATAGATGAAATTAAGCCAGTCAGAGTGATACCGTCCGCTTGCTTCTGTATTTGTAGTAAGTTTTTTGCCTTCGCTGTCGATCTGCCCTGTTTTTTCTAAATAATCTTTTAATGGTTCTTTGAAATTATCACGATAAATAAAATCCTTACCCGTGTTATAGGGTGGGTCAATATATATCATTTTAACTTTACCAAAGTAAGGTTTAAGCATTAATTTCAGTGTCTCTAAATTTTCCCCAACAATAACAATGTTTTCTGTATTGTCAAAATCTATAGACCTTTCTTTATCAGGCTTCAGTGTTCCATAAGCAGGAGATTGAATAAGTTTATAAAGATTATTTTTCCCAGCCCAGTTGAAATAAAATCTATCATCTTCCTTTTCAATAATTTCACCGCTTAATAATGCCTTCAACTTCTCAAAATTGACTTTATTATCCTCAAAGACTTCAGGATAAATTACCTTTAAGCCTTCTTTAATATCAGTTTTTACTATTTTATTTATTCTTTCAATGTCCATTTTATTGCCTCCATATTAGAGCGCTTTTTCGCCTAACGTTCCCAGCATATACGACGTTGCGACCGAAGGGAGCAATGTCCCGAAGGGCAAAGGCGAAGCCTGTAGCGTATATGCTGTGTTAGGCGAAGTTTGGGATTTATATTCATAGTTCTAACCTCATAAGTGGAAACTCTTTGTCGTCGTTATATACCCTAAACCCATTTCTCAAATAAAACTCCACAGGTCCAAACGGATTCTCTGAGGTGCCTTTCCTTGCAAACGTTTCAATTGCCTTTACCCCTCTTTTCCTCAATTATAGATGAATTTCTTATAATCAGCAATCATCATTTTAGAAGTTTTTTTACGTCATTCTATCATTTTTCGATTACTATCCTTTCATTCCTTCATTTCAATTATTTTATACTCCCGTTACATTTTCATTTTATACCCACCATTTGTGATAAAATCACGCTCTGAAACACTACGAGAGGAGTACTAAGCCATCCGCCAGAGAGCCGGCACATACGCTGCAAGCTGGCACGCGACTGCGGAGCGCACAGGCCCAACTCGCCTTTCACCTCCGCGTGAGGGGTGGCAGCAGTGAACACAGTAGCTGCTGACGGAGTCGCCCGTTATCGCAAGCCAAGCTGCCCGTTCACGCGGGAAGCAGGGTGGTACCGCGAAACCTCCTTTCGTCCCTGCGCGAAAGGACTTTTGTTTTAAGGAGCAAGAAGATGATCGACATAACCAGCATTCCTCCATATAAACCTGAAGAAATCGAGCCTAAGTGGCAATCCCGCTGGGAAGCCGACGGCCTCTACCACGCCGACCCAGACCCGAAGCACACCAAGTTTTACGCGCTCACCATGCTCCCCTATCCTTCCGGCGACCTGCACATTGGCCATTGGTATGCGATGACCCCCTCCGACGCCCGTGCGCGCTTCAAGCGCATGCAGGGCTATAACGTGTTCTTCCCTATCGGCTTCGATGCCTTTGGGCTGCCCGCCGAAAACGCCGCCATCAAGCATCAGATCCATCCCAAGCAGTGGACTTATGCCAATATCGAGCGCATGCGTACACAGCTGCGCTCCATGGGCAACATGTTCGATTGGCGCAGCGAGGTGGTTACCTCTGACCCCGAATACTACCGCTGGACGCAGTGGTTTTTCGTCCAGTTCTTCAAGCACAACTTGGCTTATCAAATGGAGGCGCCGGTGGATTTCTGCCCTAATTGCAATACCACCCTGGCACGCGAGCAAGTTCAGGGCGAAGACCGCCACTGCGAGCGCTGCGGCACGCCCGTGATCAAGAAGAACCTGAAGCAGTGGCTCTTCCGTATCACCAACTACGCTGAAGAGCTACTGGATTTTTCCGATATCGATTGGCCTGAGACCATCAAAACGCTGCAAACCAACTGGATCGGGCGCTCCAAAGGTGCTTATATCACCTTCAAAACTGAGAGCGGCGAGCCTATCGAGGTCTTCACCACCCGGCCGGATACGCTTTGGGGTGCGACTTTCCTGGTGCTTGCCCCTGAGCATCCATTGGTGAACCAGATTACTACCCCCGAGCAAGCTGAGATAGTAGCAGCTTATCAGGAGCAAGCTATGCGCCAATCGGATATTCAGCGCGAGGCAGCCACCCGCGAAAAGACGGGCGTCTTTACGGGTGCCTACGCCATTAACCATGCCACAAGCGAACGCATTCCAATCTGGATCGCTGACTACGTGCTGATGACTTACGGCACGGGGGCGATCATGTCTGTGCCGGCACATGACCAGCGCGACTTTGAGTTTGCGCGCCAATTTGACCTGCCTATCCGCGTGGTCATCCAGCCAGAAGGTGCTCCCGAGCTTGCTCCAGAGGAAATGACCGCGGCTGTGGAAGCGTATGGCACGATGGTCAACTCTGGCTTGCTCTCTGGCACAGCTGCCGACAAAAGTCTTGAGACAGCCGTTGCTTTCATTGAGCAGATGGGCATCGGGCGCGGCGCGGTAACTTACCGCCTGCATGACTGGTTGATCTCCCGTCAGCGCTATTGGGGCGCGCCCATCCCGATAATTTACTGCCCCAAATGCGGCACAGTGCCCGTGCCCGAAGACCAGCTGCCGGTATTGCTGCCGGATGACGTGGAATGGCTGCCCACGGGCGAAAGCCCGCTCAAGCTGCACCCCACTTGGCGCTTCACCACCTGCCCGGTCTGCGGCGGGCCAGCCGAGCGCGAAACAGATACGATGGACACCTTCATGTGCTCTAGCTGGTATTACATGCGCTACCTCAGCCCGCATTACGACCAGTATCCGTTCGATCCGCAGCTGTATCGCTATTGGATGCCTGTGGATACCTATACCGGCGGCAGTGAGCACGCCACTATGCACCTAATGTATGTGCGCTTTTTCCATAAAGCCGCTCGCGACTGCGGCATCACCACCGGGCGTGAGCCCATGCGCCAGTTGCGCAACCAAGGGATGGTGCTGGGAGAAGACGGTGAAAAAATGTCTAAGAGCCGCGGTAATGTGATTGCGCCGGATGACCTGGTGCAGCGCTATGGCGCCGATACGGTGCGCTCTTACCTGATGTTCTTCTCCCGCTGGGAAGTGGGCGGCCCATGGAACAGCAGCGGCATCGAGGGTAACTCCCGCTGGCTGCGGCGTGTTTGGGCGACGCTGCTCGAACCAGCCGATGGCGGCGCTTCCCGTGAGGTGCTGCGCGCTCTGCGGCGCAAGACCCACCAAACCCTGCGGGCAGTAACTTATGACTACGAAAACTTTGAGTTCAACACAATCATCTCCAGCCTGATGGAGCTGCTCAACGAGATGGGACGCGCCAAAGCTACCGGAGCCTTCGGCACGCCAGAATGGGATGAAGCAGTGGATATTTACCTGAGGATGCTAGCCCCCGTCTGCCCGCACATTGCTGAGGAGCTGTGGGAGCGTTTGGGCAAGCCCTATTCCATTCACACGCAAGCCTGGCCGCAGGTGGATGAGGAAGCCGCCCGGGATGAAGAAATCACACTGGTGGTGCAGGTAAACGGCAAGCTGCGCGATCGCATCCAGGTGCCGCTGGGGATTAGCGACGCTGAAGCCGAGCAAAAAGCACTCGCCAGCCCAGCCGTTCAGCAGGCACTGGCTGGCAGACAAGTGCGCAAGGTGATTGTGGTACCCGGGAAATTGGTGAATATCGTCGTTTGACGAAAAACTAAAGGATCATAAAGCTATCAACACAGCGGATCACGCGATCCGCTGTGTGTTTTATGCTGCCGGTTGCGGCTTTACGCCAAAAATAATCCCAACGAGCCCTAGGACAATTTCGATAGCAGCTAACCACACGGGCTCATACCCAAGCGCCAGGTTAGGGATCAGGGCAGAAACGCCGGACCAAATCAAAAAGGCCCCGTAAATGACCAGCGAGCGTCCCAGGACGTTTTCCCGCTTTTGGCTGATGTATATACCCATACCTCCCAGCAGCAGCATGGCGAAGCCATTTGCCGTAGACTGGCTAATCAACGATCCAGCACCCGTGAGCGATATAATACCTTTGAGAATAAAGAAAATCCCAAAAACTATCAGCAATGTTTTCTTGTTCATCATGCACCTCTGTGAGATATATTTTAACTGATTATCAGAATATTCCCAGCGAGGTTGGCAAATACGCTCTAAGCCATCATCTCAGCTTGGTTTATCCAGCCGCCGCCTAGCACCTTTTCGCCCTGGTAAAACACAGCCAACTGGCCAGGGGTGATATCGCGCAAAGGCTTTGCAAATTGCACCATAGCACTGCCATCCGGCTGAACTTCGATCTGCGCCAGCGCGGGCACAGCCTTGAAGCGGATCTTCACCTCTGCCTCGAAGTGCTCTGCCGGCGGGTTCCCAGCAATCCAATTGATCTCGCGCACCTGCATGCTATCCGCTCCGAGTTCTGCTTTGGTGCCGACCACCAAGCGGTTGTGCTCCACATCTTTTTGGTAGACGTACAGCGCCTGCGCTGCCGGCGGGAGCCCTTTGCGCTGACCAATGGTATAAAACGCCAAGCCGTTGTGCTTCCCAAGCACTTTGCCTTGAACGTTGACAATCTCCCCGGGCCGCACAGCTTGGGGAGCATACTCTCTGAGGAAGTCGCGATAATCGCGCTTGCCTAAGAAGCACAAATCCTGGCTTTCCGGCGCATCCGCCGCAGGCAGCCGGCGCTCGTGGGCTATCTGGCGCACTTCCACTTTGGTGTACTCCCCGAGCGGGAAAAGTGTATGCGCCAAATGCTGCTGAGTGAGCAGGCTGAGGAAATAGGTCTGGTCTTTGCTGGGATCGGCGCCTTTCCAGAGCTCGTAGGTGCCATCTATGCCTTTGCGCAGGCGGGCGTAGTGCCCGGTGGCAATCGCCTCCGCGCCAATGGACTGGGCGAAGTGCCACAGGTAATCCCATTTGAGGTAACGGTTGCAATAGACGCACGGGTTAGGTGTATCCCCGCGGCTGTAGCCATCCAAAAAGCGCTGTACGACCGCTTGGCGGAATTCTTGCTGAGCATCCAACACGTAAAAAGGAATGCCGAGCTGTTGGGCTAACTGTGCCGCAAGCTCACGGGTTTGGGGCGTGCAGCAGCGGTTCTCTTCTTCGCAGCCAGGCGCACTCCATAAGCGCATGGTCGCACCAACGACTTCGTAACCCTGCTCCACGAGCAAGGCAGCAGCCACCGAGCTATCCACTCCACCGCTTAATGCGACGACGACTTTTGTCATGGTTAATCCTTACAACCTGAAATTTGACACTTATAACGTAAATAAATGCTTCCCGCAGCAAGTTGCGGAGAAATGCCCACTTTTGATTATACCTGAGGGCGCTTTTGCCAGTGAGTTTATCTGATCAAATGACACAAACCTTAGTTAGTAAGAATACCTCTTTTATCAAGCAGAATGAGGAGAACATAAATTACTTTGTGAATTATTTATAATGCCTTCAAGCTCACCATGTTTCCACTCAGATATCCGAACGGAACAGAATGTTATACTAAAAAAATAAGATGCAGAGAACATTGTGGGAAACAGGTATGCACAGATTTTCTGGCATACCCCTTTCAAAGTTTATATAAGGAGGTCAGCGATGTGGAATTCGATTTGGCAGTTCTTTATCGCAATCTATAGCAATCCTAACGTTGAGGGCATAGGCATCGCCCTCATCATGGGCGCGATCTGGCTAGCCATCTTCCGCATGCCATTGGGGAAGCAGCCGCGTCTGTGGACTTTTTTAGCGGTTGGCGCTTTGCTCTTTGGCCCGACCATCGGCTTACTGCAATTCCCACTCCAAATATTTTCTATGCAGGCTCTTTTCCAAGCTTGGGGCGCCGAGATTTGGCAGGAGCGCTTGCTCGTATCTGAAATCCCAGCTATGCTTATCACCGGATTTGTACAGGAAGGCATCAAACTCGTGCCTGTGTTGATCTATCGCAAGCGCCGTCAGCCACTTCCTGACCGTGAAGCGCTCCTGGCTGGGGCAGCTGTGGGCGCCGGCTTCGGCATCTTCGAAGCTGCCTGGCTACTCAACCAAGTTTTTACCACAGGTTTTAGCTTGCCTGCCTTTCGATTACAGGGATGGCAAGCTTCCTTATCGTTTTGGGAGAGGCTGTTCATCGTTGGTTTTCATACCAGCACCACCGCATTAGCAGCCTATTGGTTCAACAGAGGCAAAGGCAGCCGCGCTTATCTGGCCATCGCGCTTTTCCATAGCATCATGAACTATGGTGTAATCCTGGCTGCAGCAGGCGTGTTCACCATAGTACAAACTGAGATTTACATTACGGTGCTGTGTGCCATCATGATTGGTGCAGCGCTCTGGCTGCGCTGGCACGATCGCCCAGCCGAGCCGACCTTAGCAAGCCCGCCTGAAGCCGGCGCACCGGCTTAAATCTACCTCTTGAATACTTCTAGCTTAATCCTAAGATCTTGGGTGCGGAGCATGCTCTGGCTCTCTGCTCCCGCATTCGTAAGCCTCGCCGCGCAGGGTCTCTACGGCGTGAGGGAGAGCGGGTAAAAACACCCGCAGGTTCTCTACCGCTGCCTTAGGGCTGCCCGGCAGGTTGATGATCAGCGTGCGCCCGCGGATGCCGGCGATGGCACGCGAAAGCTGGGCATGCGGCGTGATTTTGGCGCTCTCGGCGCGCATGGCTTCGGTGATGCCTGGTGCTAAGCGCTCGATGACGTTGGCGGTGGCTTCAGGGGTAACATCCCGCGGGGCAAAACCCGTCCCGCCCGTGGTCAAGATGAGGTCCACCTTGCCGCTATCAGCTAAGCGCACCAGCTCCGCTTCAATCTGTGCGCGTTCATCTGGGATGAGCACGGTCTCGACCACCTGGGCATGCCCTTGCAAGGCTTCCACCAGCGCCGGCCCGCTTTTATCCTCGCGCACACCCGCCGCGCCCTTATCGCTCACCGTAATGACCGCCGCCCTAGCACTGGGCAGTACTACCACCTCGTCGCCAGCTTGCACCACGCCGCCTTGCAGCACGCGCGTGAAGATGCCTTCGCTGGGCATGATGCACATCCCTACCTGTTGGTAGATCTGGCAGTGCGCATGGCACTCTTTGCCAATCTGGGTGACCTCCAATTCAACGGGGCCCACAAGCAAACGCGTGCCCAAGGGCAGGGAGTAGAGCTCGATGCCCTCTGTGGTGATATTTTCAGCAAAAATGCCAGGCGCGAGATTTGTCGCGCCGCGCGCAATCATCTTTTCCACGCTCTGCTGGTCCAGCAGGCTTACCTGGCGGTGCCAGTCGCCCGCGTGGGCATCGCCTTCAATGCCATAATTCTGGCGGAACACCGCTTGTGGCACCGGGTGCTTGATCGTGCCGGTTTCCGTGCTGATATTAACTGATAAGACCTTTGCCAAACTTATCCTCCAATGCGGCTCATGTTGCGCTCCGCAAAAGTACAGCTTTCGAAGCGATGCGCAGCCGGCTTCCTAAAAATGGCAGCGCGAATAGCCTCGCGTAACGCCTCGTCATCTTGAGCCAAAGCTTCCCCAAGTGCAATTTCGCGATCGACCCCCAAGCACGGGCGCAGGGTGCCGTCGCTCATCACGCGGATGCGGTTGCAATCTGCGCAAAATTGATGCGAAATAGGGCTGATTAACCCCACCCGCCCACGGTAACCTGGAACTTGATAGTCCACCGAGGGCTGCCCAGGGTAACGGGCAGGAAGAGGCTGCAAATAGGGGCGCACCGCAAGCACTTCCTGGTTATAGATGCGCCGCGCCGCGTTTTCACCGTGGTCGCCAATCGGCATGAGCTCAATAAAGCGCACGTCGATGGGATGCTCGCGTGTCAGGGCGATAAAATCGTCGATTTCGCTATCGTTGATGCCGCGCACGAGCACGATGTTGAGCTTGAGGGGCAGCAACTCTGCTTCTATGGCTTCCTCAATCCCGCGCAAGACGAGCTGAATATCGCCGCCCGTGAGTTCGTAAAAAACTTCCGGCTTGAGTGAATCCAAGCTGATGTTGAGCCGGCGCAAGCCAGCCTGCTTGAGCAGCTGGGCTTTACCCGGCAGCATCTGGGCGTTGGTGGTCATGGAAAGGTCCTGCAAGCCCTCCAACCGCGCGATACGCTCCACAATCTCAAGGATGTCCTTGCGCAAGAGTGGCTCGCCGCCGGTCAGGCGCACTTTTTGGATGCCCAACTGCATGCACGCGCGCACGATGCGCTCGTACTCCGCAGGACTAAGCTCCTTAGCCTTGGGGCAGATGCCCTCCTCCACGCGGCAATAGGTGCAGCGCAGCTGGCAGCGTTCCGTCACCGAGAGGCGCAGATATGTGATATTGCGTCCGAATTGATCTAACATTAATGCAGATTATAACCTTATGTCAGCCAAGAATAGGGTTTGATGCAGGGTTTACCTGTTCTTTCATGGTACCCTACGGGTAGGCTGCGCACTCTCCCGACCGTGAAAGGCACGTGACCTTTGGGTCTCAATGAATGAGGGAGACCTACGGTCAAAACCACTCGCTCGGTCTGGAGACCGGCGAGAACTAAGATTGTGGAGACCGGCGAGAACAGATAATTCTTAGTTCTTTCATGGTACCCTACGGGCAGGCTTCGCACTCTCCTGACCATGAAAGGTAGCTGACCTTTAGGTCTCAAAAAACTGATGACCTGATTATC
>LDZT01003568.1_pt1 | contig 10419 bp, 9 predicted proteins | sample 615521 | NCBI WGS metagenome assembly LDZT01 (sample SAMN03408292, study PRJNA278302) | terrestrial metagenome | isolation source: oil reservoir sample SB1 | place: USA: Alaska, North Slope, Schrader Bluff formation | collected 2011-09 | reverse complement strand
ATGTAATTTTCCAAAGTTTCTTTACGTGCACCAGGTCTGGATGCCGATAGTGCATCACTTGCAGCAACTAAAACTGCTTCGGGTGTCATCGGGTCAACTTCGTTGTGGTGATACTGTATAGCATTAACTACTTCCAATTTCTCTCCGTATCTCTTAGCAATTTGCCCTCCAACAATAGCATGTGATCCTTCAACTTCATGATCAACAGCCTTTCCTAAATCATGAAATAAAGCTGCTCTTTTAGCAAGTTCAACGTTCAAACCTAGTTCACTTGCCATCATTCCAGCAAATTGTGATACTTCTATGGAATGTTCCAATACATCTTGTCCATAACTGGTTCTAAATTTTAATCTACCTAGAAGTTTAATTATCTCAATATGAGGTTGTTTTATACCTGCTCGAATTACCGCTTCCTTTCCTACCTCTTTTATGTATTCTTGAATTTCATTTTTTGATTTTTCATAGAGCTCTTCTATTCTGGCAGGATGTATTCGTCCATCGGCTACTAGCATTTCGAGTGTCCTTTTTGCTATCTCTCTTCTTAATGGGTTGAATGAGGATATTACAACTATTTCTGGGGTATCATCAATTATCAAATCTGCACCGGTGAGTTTTTCAAATGTTCTGATGTTTCTTCCCTCTCTACCAATTATTCTGCCTTTCATGTCATCTGTAGGTAAGGATACGGTTGACGTAGTTATTTCGTTGGTGACATCTGATGCATATCTTTGAATGGCGGTAGTGATAACCCATCGGGCATATTTTTTTGATTCATCTTCATAATAATCTTTTATTTCTTTGAATTTTTGGGCAATTTCTTTTTCGTATTTATCTCTTGCTTCGTTTATTACGATCTGACGTGCTTCTTCTTCGGTCATTTTTGCGATTTCATTTAATTTTGTTTCCAGTTCTTTCTCTTATTTTAGGATATTTTCGTGTTGGGCTTCTAATTTTTCTTTTAGTTTTTCTAGATTCTCTTCTTTTTTTGCTAAGCTTTCCTCTTTTCTTATTAATCTTTCTTCGTTGTTTTTAAGCTCTTCTCTTTGCTGCCTGGCTTCTAAATCAAATTGTTGTCTGAGTTTATGTATCTCTTCTCTTGCCTCTAATAATTCTTTTTGTTTTAATGCCTTAGCTTCTTCATCTGCTTTTTTTAATAGCTTTTCTATTTCTTTTTGCTTGTTTTTTATTTCAACTTCCAATTCTTCTTTTTTTGTTTTTAGTGTAGAAATAATTCTTTTGTTTCCAATATTAATTCCAACAAGCAAAGATAAGATGAATATTGCTGCTCCTATAATTATATATACCAGAATTTCCAATTTTAATCACCTCTTAAGTTTTCAATAACACAGTTTATAATGTCTGGCTCAAAACCTCTTCTATACAAGTAAACTTTAGTTTTGAGAATGTCCTGTTTTCTTTCATAATAATTTTTTGCCAATTCTAAAGCAATTGTATTTATATCTACTTCGTTTTTAACTTTGTCAAGGGACTCAAAAATCAAACTTTCCTCTACTCCCAACCGCTTTAATTCATGCTGTATAAACAAAGGACCTTTTTTGTCTAAAGTTAACTTGTCATATGCATATAAATATGCAAATAGTTTGTCATCAATCAAACCGTTTTTCTTGCATTTTTCTACCACTTTACCAATAACTTCATCATCAAAGCCTTTTTCTTTTAGACGGACTGAAAGTTCCTTTTCTGATCTGGCACGATACTTTATTAAATTCAATGCAGATTTTTCGGCTGCTTTTTCATCTTTTGGATTAATTTTTTTGGACTTCTTCATTTTTCTCTTTTTTGCTCTTTGACGAGTTAGATTCGAACTTTTCTACTAGATAATCGGGAATGATTAAATTGTGCTTCTTGCGAATCGTATATTCTAAATAATCAAGTATGTCAGGATTTTCCATGAGATAACTAACTGAATTAGTTTTACCCTGTCCTAAACTAACTTCTTCACCATTTTCGTTGATATAAGAGAACCAAGCACCTTTTCTTTGAATTAAATCTTCCTCCACAGCTAGGTTAAAGATATCGTTTTCTTTGGCGACACCTCGGCCAAAGATCATGTCAACATTTGCCTGTTTGAATGGCGGTGCAACCTTATTTTTTACAACTTTTAAGGTTGTTTCATTCCCTATTTGATCTTTACCTTCTCTTATGGCATTACCTTTTCTTACCTCTATCCTTATAGTAGAATAAAATTTTAGTGCAATTCCTCCCGTAGTGGTTTCTGGATTACCGTACACTACCCCTATTTTCATCCTTACTTGGTTTATAAATATTACTATAGATTTGGACTTGTTTATACTTCCAGCTAATTTTCTTAGAGCTTGAGACATAAGTCTTGCTTGAAGTCCCATATGAGAGTCTCCCATAGCTCCTTCTATTTCTGCTTTCGGTACTAAAGCGGCTACAGAGTCTACGACTATTAAGTCTACTATGTTAGATCTTATCAAAGAATCTACAATTTCAAGGGCTTGTTCACCATAATCCGGTTGTGAAACAATTAATTTGTCGACGTCTACGCCTAACTTTTTGGCATATTCAACATCTAAAGCATGTTCGGCATCAACAAATGCGACTATACCGTTCAATTTTTGGACTTCCGCTAAGGAATGAAGAGCTAACGTAGTTTTACCCGATGATTCGTTTCCGTATATTTCCACAATTCTTCCCCTTGGATATCCGCCAACACCCAAAGCTATGTCTAGCGATAAACATCCACTTGGTACAACGGATATATTGCTATTATCCAATCCCTTACCCATTATCATGACCGATCCTGTTCCATGATTTTTTTCTAATTCTTTAACAAGCTTTTCTAACAGTTCTTCTTTATTTGTATCTTTAGAATCATTTTTAGCCATTAATGATGACGCCTCCTTCAAAGTCGACAGTGTAAAGTTTTTTATATATTGGGCCTTTCCTTGTTAGTTCAGAAGAGTATATACCGATAGAATTTACGTATACTTGGATTTGATCGAAAGTTACAGAATTAAGTAGTTCTTTCCAATGGTTAGGATAGGATTTAACTCTTCCGACAGTAATATGAGGTAAAAAGTTGGTATCTTTAACCTCAAATTCTGAAATCTTTAGTACTTTCCTTATTTCATCATATAGTCCAATTAAGGTATTATCTTCTTCTATTCCTAGCCATAATACCTTTGGTTGAGAATCATTTTCAAAGAATCCCATTTTATGGATATTAAAATGAAAAGTAGGAAATCCAGATATTCTTTCACCAATTTTATAAGCCAGATGGGCTATCTTTTCCATTTTTTGATCTCCGAGGAAAAACAAGGTTAAATGGACATTTTTTGATTTTGTCCAATTGGCTTTAAATCCCATCCTTTGAAATCTTTCAATTAAATCATTCAACAACTCTTCTAATTTTTCGTTGGTTTCAATGGCAATGAAGGATCTTAATTTATCGGTATTGTAGTAATTTACATTTTTTAGCTGTGTCATATGCTAGGACCCCTTTCTTTTTGAAAATTGTTTAGCAGTTTTGAGAGTATAATTTACTCCCGATAATAGACTGATTATAACGGTTAAATAGATCAACGTACTAACTAGAAAGTTCCAAAGCATCAAATATATTACAATGATTAAAGCGATTTCTAAGACGGTTTTTAGTTTACCAAACTTATCAGCGGGGACAACAATATTTTTATTCGCAGCTGCCATTCTTAAACCGCTTACAAAGGTATCTCTTGATACAATTACAGCAACAAACCACGCAGGCAAAATCCCTACACCCAACATCGCAATAAAAACAGAGTTTATAAGTATTTTGTCAGATATTTGATCAAAAAATTTGCCGATATCGGTAACCTGACCTGTCTTTCTGGCAACATAACCGTCTAACCAATCGGTTAAAGAAGCTATAATAAATAAAACCAAGGCTACGATATAAAAAGGTTCTCCAAAGACGGTTAAAATAAATATTGGAACGGCTAGTATTATCCTAGAAAAGCTTAAAAAATTTGGTATGTTCATGTTCAACGATTTCTCCTTCTAGATCATATTCGTATGAGCCAGTAATTCTTACTTTCACGAAGTCCCCTAAATATGGTTCTTTGTCACCAAAATTTTTTATATACACATTCCCATCAATTTCCGGAGCGTCTAAAAAGCTTCTTCCGATATAAACGTTGTCTTCTTTTTCTTCCAAAAGAACTTCTAAAGATTTATCTGTATATTTTTCCATGAGGTTTTTGGAAATTTTACTTTGAACTGCCATTAGTTCATTTTGTCTTTGATTTTTAATGTGTTCATCAATTTGTTCTGGAAACGTGAATGACCTTGTATTTTCTTCTTTTGAAAATTTAAAGCTCCCCATTCTTTCAAATTTTACCTCTTTTACAAAATCTACTAACTCTTCAAAGTCCTCAACTTTTTCTCCAGGAAACCCTACCATTAACGTTGTCCTAATAACGGATGGTTCTTTTCTAATTTTCTCAAATAGTTTCATTAATTCACTTCTTTTCTTATGCCTTCCCATACTTTGCAAAATTTTATCAGAGATATGTTGAATTGGAACATCGAAATAATTTAATACCTTTTCATTTCTATGTATGCTTTCTATGATTTCTTCGCTTAAAAAATCCGGATGTAAGTACATGACTCTGATCCAAAATTTCCCTCTTATATCATTAAGTTTGTCTAATAAATCAGGTAATGCCTGCTTTTTGTAATTATCTATGCCGTACAATGTATTATCTTGTGATACAAGAATGATTTCTTTTACGCCTTTGGATACCAAAAATTCTACTTCTTCATTTATTTCTTCTATGCTTCTGCTTTTCGGTTTCCCTTTGAACGTGGGTATAGAGCAAAAGGTACAATTTCTATTACACCCATCCCCAATTTTTACGTATGCGTAATATGAATTTGGAACCGCTCTAATTTTACAATTATACAAAGTTTCAGGAATATCGTTTTTAAAAAAAAATTCACCATTTTCAATTTTCTCAACTATGGTTTTTGGGGACAACACACCGTATAATCCATCTATTTCTGGAACATTTTCGAGAAACTCATTGAAATACCTTTGAGTTAGGCAACCTATTGGTATAACTTTTGATTTTTTGTTATTATCTTTTAAGGATGTATATTCAAATATAGTTTCAATGCTTTCTTTTTTAGCTTCTTCTATAAAACCACATGTATCGATGAATATGTAGTCAGCAAATTGAGGGTTATTCTCGTGTTTATATCCTTTGCTCAGGAGTAATCCTTTCAGAATTTCCATATCTGCATCATTTTTTGGACAACCTAATTTTACGATGTGAAACTTTTTCATTCGATTCCTCCATGTTGGTTTTTTTGATTGTAGAATTTAAAATCTAATTATATAGCGGCCCTTCACCAGGACGTTAAGGGGTTTACCCCTTAAGATCCCCGAACGTTAAGGGAGTTCCCCTTAAAAACCCCTAATCAAGGTCAAAATCATTTAAAAACAAGGTTTGCACACTGCAGCAAATTTAAAAAACCATTTTGCACAGAACAGCAAAACAAAATATCTAATTAGTTATTTAGATTATATCAGATTTTCTTTTAAAAATGAAAATATTTTTATAAATAGTTATACATATTTATAATTATCATTTTAGCCAGTTTTTACCAACACTTATATCAACTTTTAAAGGTATTTTCATTTTGACAGCATTTTCCATACAATCTTGGACCGTTTTTTTGGTTTCTTCTACGATTTTTTCTGGTAATTCTATTACAACTTCGTCGTGTACCTGAAGTATTAATTTTGCTTCTTTTGGAAGTTTTTTATACAAATTTATCATCGCCAGTTTCATTATATCGGCTGCGCTTCCTTGGATAGGGGTATTTATGACTATCCGTTTCAGTTCAGATTTGCCTGTTTTTATGTTTTTCAAAAATCTTTTTCTTCCGAATATAGTTTCGACATAACCTTTTTGTGCTGCAACCTTTAAGCTTGATTCCTGATATTCTTTGACTTTTTGGTAAGTTTTAAAGTATTTGTTCATGAACTCTTTTGCATCCTCTACAGGTATTTTTAAATTCTCGGCTAATCCATATGGAGATGATCCATACACCAGAGAAAAATTAACTACTTTTCCCACTCTTCTCATGTTGTAGTCGACATCGTCGATTTTTACACCAAATATTGCAGCTGCGGTTAGAGCATGTATGTCTTCATCACTGTTAAAAGCATTTATTAAAGTTTCATCGTTACTTAGATGAGCTAAAACTCTCAATTCAATTTGTGAATAATCGGCACTGAGTAGAACACGATCATCTTTTTGCGCCTTGACGGTGCTTCTAATTCTTTCTCCATCTTCTTCTCGTATGGGGAGATTTTGAAGATTTGGTTCGCTACTACTTAATCTACCGGTAGCTGTTCCCGTTTGATTGAAAGATGTATGAACCCTACCAGTTTTTTTGTTAACTAATTTTGGTATAGCAATTATGTATGTAGAAAGAAGTTTTTGGTATTTCCTATATTCTAAGAGTTTTTCTATTATGGGATGTTCATCTCTTAGAGCTTCCAATGAATCAGCATCTGTTGAATATGATCCGCTCTTAGTTTTTCTTTTTCCCTTCAATCCTAAGTTTTCAAAAAGTAGTTCACTAACTTGTTTTGGTGAATTTGGATTGAATTCATAACCCACGATTTTTTTCATTTCATACATTAATGAATTTAGCTTTTTGTTGTATTCCTCTTCCAGTTTTTTGAGTTCTTTTAAATCAAAATATACTCCGTTCATTTCCATTTCTGATAACACATTTATAGTTGACATTTCGATGTTTTCAAACAATTCAATTAGTTCAAATTCTTCTAGTTGGGGTTTTAATACTTCAAATAATCGATAAGCAATATCCGCATCTTCTGCAGCGTATTCAACAACCTTTTTCTTATCGATGTCTCCAAGGGTTAACAGTTTGATATCTTTTCCCATAACATCTTTGTATTTAGTTGTTTTATAATCCAAATATTCTTTGGCGAGATCGTCCATGTTGAACCTTCTGCTATCCGGATTCAACAAATAAGCAGCTATCATACTGTCGAAATATACTTTGTTTAATTCAATTCTATTTACTTTCAAAACGGTCATATCGTACTTTAAATTTTGACCAATGACCTTTTTGTTGTTTAAAAGATTGACTATCTCTTTCGTTATTTCCCATCTGTTTTTTTCTTTGTATAGATACAAAAAATATCCTTCAAACGGTTTCCAGCTTAAAGCGATTCCTACTATATCTGCTTGATATGGATCAAGAGAAGAAGTTTCAAGGTCAAAAGATATTATTTCGTATTTTTCTAAAGTTTTTAATAGTTCTTTGTAATCTTGTGCGTTGTATTCGTAATACTTACCTTTTGCTGAATAATCTTTTTTTTCTGTTTTTGTTTCCATTCTCACTTTAGATGAGTTACTAGTTATATCAGGCATATCTAACTCTTTAAATAGTGAGTTGAACTCTAACTTTTTAAGGAAATCTCTTAGATCGTCTCTGAATCCTTGATATATAATTTCTTTATCTTCAAATATTTCTTCTATTGGTGCATCTACCATCAACTGGACTAATTTTTTACTCAGATATGCTGTTTCCTTTTCATTTTTTAGTTTGTTTTTTGTAGAACCTTTTATTTCATCCAAATGTTGATACAGATCATCTAAACCCTTGTAATTTTGCAACAATTTTTGGGCTGTTTTTATTCCAATGCCTTTTACTCCTGGAATGTTGTCAGAACTATCCCCCATTAAAGCTAGTAAATCAGCGATTTTTTCGGGAGGGACTCCCATCTTTTTTTCCACTTGGTGTGCGTCGTAGTTTACCATTTCTGTTATTCCTTTTTCTGGCCTCAATATATGCACATTATCCTTAACAAGTTGCATCATATCTTTATCAGACGTGATTATATAAACTTTATCGTACTTTCTTTTCTTTTTTGCAACTATCGTGGCTATAACGTCGTCGGCTTCGTAATTATCCATAGCAACTAATTTCATGCCTAATTTTTCCACTAGTTCGTAAATGTATGGGATCTGTTGTATATATTTTTCGGGCGTTTCAGGTCTTTGGGCTTTATAGCTTTTTAATAGTTCATTTCGATAAGTGGTGGTTTTTTTATCCATAACAAATATTATTGAATCTTCGCCTTTTTTAACGTATTCTTTGAGTAACTTTAGAAGCATTCTAGCTACTCCATAGATGGCGTTTGTTGGCAAACCATCAGAAGTGCTCATCCAGTCCCCCAGTGCAAAAAAGGCTCTATATGCTATTCCCGAGCCGTCTATTAAATATAAATTTGCCATGTAAAACACCTTCTTTTCTTTTGATTTTTTACTCAATTACAATTAATTTATATTTTCCAGTCTTTTCATCTGACTTGATATCTTCCACAACTTTTACCTCAAAATTGACGTTTTTCATTTTTTTCTTTTCTAAGATATCGGTAAGTTTGTTTCTAACATCTTCTACAATTTTATCCGAACGTTCTTTCTGTGAAACAACTATTTTAAAGACAAAGAAAGATTGATTTCTTTGGACGAATTGAAACTTAGCCACTCCTTTGACAAAAAATTCGGCTATAACGAGTGGATGAATACCGTCTTTTTCTCCGTTTTCATTTATAAAAAATGGGATTATCTCGGTTCTACCAGTAATTTTTTCGATCATTGTAAAAGGCCATTCGCCTTCATCATCTTTTGATTTTTTTAGGATATCTGTTAATTCATACCTTATTATAGGTTGGGTGTAATTGTACAAGTTAGTTAAAATTGTTTTATTCTCTTTGATTTCAAGATAAACCGCATCGTCGTATATGTACATACCTTTTAAATCTTCCCTAGAGGCACCCATAGCCAAAGACTCAGATGTTGCATAGCTATCAACTATTTCAGCATCTTTCCAAACTTCTTTTAAAAACTGTTCTACATTTTTTAATAAAGGTTCTCCACCGCAAACTATCACTTCGGGGTGAATGTTCAAAAGGCCTTTGCTTTGAAAGGTAGCTAAAGATCTTATACCATAAGGATACCCTGTAAGATTATCCGGTTGAAACTCGTTAAGTTTTTTTAAGTAAGTTTTGATAGGTTTGTTTATATCCATTACCATATAATCTTTATAGAAAAGCTTCTCAGGTCCATTTAGTGGAGAGAGGAACAAACTTATGGCAGCATAATGTCCATCAACTGCACCTATAAAGGCATATTTCTTTCTTTTGAGAGTGAAATTTGAAAACATCCTTGTTGAAATAGCTTTGATGAAATCCCACTCTTTTTCACTGTACAAATAATATCCTACCGTTCCAGTTGACCCAGAACTGTGTATTACATGATACTTGTCATAAAGTAGAGAAGTTGGATTAGGGTTATTTTTTAAAAAATCTTCCACTTTATTTTTAGTAATTTGGTTATCTTTAAAGAACTTATCAAAATTATCAATCATAATATTTTTATTGATCGTTGGTAATTCGTATATGGGAATCTCTTGCAGCATGTTTTCTCTTATGCCATAAGAAGCATAAAAATCTTTATAAAACGGTATTTTTCTATAAGCATATTTCAGTATTTTTCTAAATTTCTTTTCTCTTAATGCTAATATCTTTTTTCTTGAATAATTAAGGTTTTTACGTAGAGAGTAATAATAGTAAACTGTTCTTAGAAAACTCATATTCTCAAAATTCTTTCAAAAAATGATCCAAGTGGTCTTTGCCATATATTACAAATCTGATTTCCTTTAAAAATTGTGGATTGGTATTTATAAAATCAGAGGCGGCTTTTTTATAAACTGGAACCGTTTTTTCTATTGGGTAACCGTATATACCTGCACTTATGGCGGGTAAGGCCAGTGAATTCAATTTCAATTCTTCTGCTTTTTTCAAAGAATTGAAAACGGCATCATACAATAACTTTTCTTCTTGTTGATTACCTCCTTCCCAAATAGGTCCAACTGCATGTATTATGTATTTGCATTTTAACTTTCCCCCAGCTGTTAGAGCAACATTTCCAGTTTCGACTTTACCATATTTTTTGATATATTCGTTCGATTCTTTTTGAATATCGGGACCTCCTTTTCTTAATATTGCTCCAGCTACTCCACCACCATGTTGCAACTGTGAATTAGCAGCATTTACAATAGCATCTGTTTCTTCGATAGTTATATCACCAGATACCAATTTAATTTCAACGTTGTTGACTTTTATTTCTTTTATAATTTTGTTCATACTTTAACCCTCCTCAAAACATAAAATTATATTACGGTTCATATTTAATGTTTCTATTATTATATCAAAAGTTTGTTGACTAAGACAAAAAAATGCAATAATGAGAAAATCAAAGATTTTCGATAATAATCACAAATAATTACTTATAATCAATCGTAATCACGAATAATCAGATTTTGAAAATAATATTTTTTTCTGTATAA
>LDZT01013362.1_pt1 | contig 10437 bp, 9 predicted proteins | sample 615521 | NCBI WGS metagenome assembly LDZT01 (sample SAMN03408292, study PRJNA278302) | terrestrial metagenome | isolation source: oil reservoir sample SB1 | place: USA: Alaska, North Slope, Schrader Bluff formation | collected 2011-09 | reverse complement strand
CTACTTCGAACTGCTGACCTTCTTGATTCTGCCCTTTTTATCAGCCACCACGCGCAGCACGGTCGATAGATTGTGCCCGTTGGCGGTCTTTTGCTTGGCGCCGAAGATGAGCAGATAATCCCCGTTGGGTTGGGTTTTAAGTTCGGGTTTGCTGTTCTTCAAAGCCGGATATTTTTTATAGATCTGGCTGCAGATCTGATTGTAGATTTGTCTGTCCATAGTTTTCCTGTATTAATTCTAGCGGAATCTGGCGGTTGCGCAAGAAGGCGGGCACCTCCAGGTAGTCGCTGTTGTGCTCCAGGGATGTTCGGTTGAGCTTGACCACGGTTTTCTGTGATGGTAGGGGAGCGACGCTCTCCACCTCTGGCTGTCCAAACTGGTGCAGGTAAGCCATTCCCGGGTCGCTGATGGCGGTGCTGCCGATGCCGGTCACGATGAGGGTGATCTCACTTTCCTCTCCCATCGCTTCATCCAGCATGATGCCGGTGATGATTTCGCAATCATCGGCGGCGCTGCGTTTGATCAGGTTGAGCGCATCCGAAAGCTCATCTACTGCCAGCTCGTTGCTACTGTGAAAGTTGACGATGACCCCACGTGCCTGTTCCAACGCCACACTTTCAAGCATGGGGTGGTTGAGAGCTTTATTGAGCGCCTGCATGGTGCGGTTTTCTCCACTTCCGCTTCCTATCGCCAGGTAAGTGCCTCCGCCCATTTCCATCATACGAAGAACATGAGCAGTGTCAATATTGATCAAACCGGGTTTGGAGACCAGCTCCGAGATGCTCTGGATGCCCATGCGCAACGCGTCATCCGAAAGGCGAAATGCCATATCCAGTGGAAGATCGCGCGGTGCGACCTGTAGCAGTTTATCGTTGGGGATGGTGACTAGGGTATCGGTGTAGGGGCGCAACTGGGCGATGCCCTCATCGGCGTTGCTTTTCCGTTTGCCAAACTCAAAACTGAAGGGGGTGGTTACGAAGGCGATCACCAGCATATTCATGGATTTTGCGATACGCGCCGCGATGGAGATGGCTCCGGTGCCAGTTCCCCCACCCATTCCGGCGGTCAGGAAGACCATATCCGCACCTTCCAGCGCCTGGGCGATCTCGCGGAAGCTCTCTTCCGCAGCCAGTTTGCCGATTTGTGGGTTACCGCCTGCTCCCAAGCCTTTGGTCAGGTCCGGTCCCAGCAGAATGGTGTGCTGTGCCTTGCTGGTTTGAAGTACCTGATGGTCGGTATTGGCAGCGATGTAATCCACATGATCCAAACCTAAAGCGAGCATGCGATTGATAGTATTGCAGCCTGCTCCTCCCAATCCCATCACTTTGATCACAGGCAGATCTTCTGTGAACTCCCCCGGGTTATTGCTGTTGATGATCATATCCATCCTCCACAAGCATGCTGGGTTCCACGCGCATCCTGCGTACCAGGATGCTTTCATTTTGTGCCAGTATATTTAATTTTTCTTGCATATCATCGTTATTAGTGACCAGCAAGGTGACCTCGCTGGCATCCAACGCTTCATTTACAGAGACACCCGTATGCGGGTGAAATTTGTTCAGGAAAGGCTGCAGGGCTGCTGCCTTGCGCGGATCACTTTGCCAGCTTTCATCCGGCAGCAGCAAGTAGTGCACGAACGGATCGGGAAGGGTTTTCTTCTGTTCCGGTGATAATATGGTTTCTTTTTGCGCTGCCTGCGCGTCTTGTATTTTTGCAAAGATCCCTTGCAGACTTTGCCAATCCAGTTCCACCAGAAAGTTACAGGTAGCCACCTCAGGTGGAATAGGTTCCTTTAGCAACTGGTCATCGCCTCCCGCGTACAAGTTTGGGTAGAGCACCTCAAGGATATCCTGCACAATGCTGAGTTGTTGGATTTCAGGGGATGTGCCATATTCCGCTGATCGCCCGGCTTGTAGTAGCAGGATGGGCAGGGAATGGTTCAGTACTGCTTTTACATTTGCCTGATACCAATCAAAGATACGAAAACCTTGCTGGTTCTCGCCATCCTGGGGCGTGTAATAGGGCGTGCTGGCAGGCCAGCGTTCCGGTCCACCGGCGCCCCATTGAAGGGGATGGTTATTTGTCCATGCGTATGCGCTCAGGGTGAGGGATTCCAACAATGCAGTTTTGCCTTTTTCTTGTAGTGTTTGCAGTGCCAAACGCAGGAATACGGTATCCCAAAAATCACCGGCTGGCTGCAGGGGTGGGAAGACCGGCTGAATGTTCTTTTCCAAACATTTCTCAGCCAGCAAACTGAATTTCTCAAGGAATATCTCCAGCAAATCCGGTTTTACCCAGGTTTGGGGATCCCAGAAATCCTGCCGGTTGGGGCGATCGAAAAGGATAAGGCGTTTCACATGCAGATTGGCAAGATTATTGATTAAGTCTTGATATGCCAGCAGATCAAAATCCGTCTGCAGGCTGGTCTTTAGAAAAACATCCACCGTGATGCCGTGTTCTGTCAATGTGTTGATACTATTAACGGGCAGTGATTGGCAGGTGAGCACCTCCACCATTGCATATTGGGTTGCGCTATTTTTTGCAAAGGTGATGAAATTCTCCAGATAGGACGTATCGTTCTGGAGATGCTGCGGTAGGATGTGAAAGCCGTGCCGTGCTTGAATTTGAAGGGTTTTGGATGACTTGTGTTCCATAGTTTACTTCCTAACCGTTATGTAGCAAGGTTTATGCCAACCCTGCTTTTATGACTCTGCTATAATCATTTTCATGATTCTGGTAACAGGTGCTTCTGGTTTTGTGGGCAGTGCGCTGATCGCCTACCTTTCACAACAGGGTCTGCCGGTGCGCGCCCTTCTGCGACCTTCACGTTATTCACCACGCCTTCCGCGCAACATCCCGGTGGAAGTGGCTGTCAGCAGTTTGAGCGATGAACGCGGTATCCGTGCGGCGTTGAAGGATGTCAGTTGTATCTTCCATCTGGCAAGTTCGGAAAAGGAAGGGCAGAATGTTAACCTGGAGAAAACCGACATCCGGGGGTTGGAGGTATTGCTAGAATCAGCCCAACAGGTAGGAGTGGAGCGCATTCTTTTTCTGAGCCATATCGGCGCCGATAGAACTTCCGGGTTCCCCACCTTTCGAGCAAAAGCGATAGCTGAGAAAATGATCCAGAGCAGCCCGGCGGCAGCCACCATCCTGCGCACTTCGGTGCTGTTTGGGCAGGGGGATGGCTTTATCTCTTACTTTACACGTGGATTGCAAGCAAATAAATTACTGTATGCCATTCCGGGCAGTGATGATATTCTCATGCAGCCGTTATGGATCAATGATTTGGTGAATTGTTTATATCTGGCTTATCGTGAAGAGGAATACGCCGGAAAGACACTGCAGCTGGGAGGGGGGGAGTATTTCACCTTCCGCCAGGTTCTCAGTATGCTTATGGAGCGCATCGGGGTGAAACGCCAGCTGGTTCCCGTCGCGCCCGCAGCGCTGCGCGCACGCAATCTGTGGTTTGGGGAATCACCCAAAGCAGCCCTGATGTCTACCTACTGGATCGATTATCTGGCAGCAGATCGCACCTGTTCGCTGGATTCTCTCCCCCAGCAGTTTAATATCCTACCCGGGCGGTTCAGCGAGAAGTTGAAATTCATTCTGCCGGCTCGTCCTTCCAGGTGAGAGAAAAAACCAGATGCTGGTAGGGGTCAAGGGCAAAAACAAGACCATCCTTTTTCAATGCCGGTTGCTTGAAAGTCCATTTCTTGCGTGTGCGCACCTCGCGACACACCAATGCCTGATTTTTGCCTGCTGGTGGCGGGATCATATCCAACAACGCCCGGACCCGTAGCGATCCATCCTTCTCTGCTATAGGCACGCTGTGATCGAAATGGATATCCAAATGCTGGTAAGTGTTGTTGACCACCACCAAATGATGGCGTTTGCCATGCTGGTTGTGATACGCAAATACATCCGGAACAGATTTTCCGGACACAGCCTGCACATCAAATAAGGTGAAGGTGTGGGCATCTGCAAAATAAGCGCGCTTGCGCAGCAAGGGGAATATCCATTTTTTATGCTGCCGGATGAGCTCTGCATCTTCCTGTTCATCCCATTGGGGGATAAGATAATCCATGCCATAACGTTCTTCAAAGCCCTCGATCTGCCCATGCCCTATCATGGGCAAACCGGGCATAGTTGCTAGCATGGTGCAAACCGCAAAATATTTTTCGCTCTTGCCAAATTGATCCGCGGCGGTGCGTTCATCGGGATTATTGAGAAAATTGACAAAACGACCGAGTATCGCAGGGTTTGTGCTGAGCGCATTTTTTAGCACCTGCTGATATTTATCATTTTCTTCATCACGCAGCAGATTCATGAAAGCGCTGTTGTACACGCGGTGCATGCCCAGTTCGTTGATGAAATATCCCTCCATTAGCCAGAACGCTTCAGCCATCAACACCGCGTTAGGATTCTGCTCGGCTACTCGCTCCACCACTTCCTTCCAAAATTCACGCGGCATGCGGCGGTCGAATTCTTCGGCGCTCATGGTATTGTTCTCGCGGGTGGGAATGCAGCGTTCTTTGCTATTAGGCAGGGGATACCACAGGCGTTGAAAATGTTTCTTGGTGAGTGTCATAGCTGCATCAAAGCGCATGAGCGGAAAGCGCTGCACGATGGTCAGGATGGTTTGTATGATTTGCTCGCGTACCTGTGGGTTGAGATAATCTAGCTGGGCAGTGTCATTCCAGGGCATGCTGGTGCCGTCGTTGCCGTGATAAATGTATTGTTTAATATCTTTTTCTTTATCTTCATAAAGAAACACTTCCGCGGCGCCGCTCTGGTCATAGTAGCCATTTTCCAGCATGATAGAGACATCAGGTAAAGGGGAAAGGTCTGGACTATTAAATAGAAAGGAATCTATCGGGCTTTTTGGGACGGAGATGTACCAGTCAGGATGCTCCAACAACCAGGTGGCATCCACCCCGGTATGGTTGGGGACCATATCCACACACAGCTTGATGCCGAGCTGCTCGCATTGGTACAGCAATCCATCCACAGCGCTTTCTCCTCCCAGCGAAGCGGCGATGCGATATTCTTTGATGGAATAAGCGGATGCGGTGGTCTCGGTTCTGCCGTACAGTTCCTTAATGCGTTCTGATGCCGGACTGCGTTCCCACACCCCGATCAACCACAAGCTGTTGATGCCCCAATCTGCCAGCTGTGCCAATTCTTCAACGGGAATTTGGTCGAGATGCTGGATGGTTCGCCCGTATTTACGGCTCAACTGCACCAGCCATACATTGGCATTCTTGGCGATTAACACTAGATTTTTCTTCCAAGCCGATTCTTCAAAATTTCTTGAATCTTTTTTACGCTTCTTGAATTTCAGTACTCTCTCCGGGGCGTGGGCGCGTTTCTGCTCCTCTTCGATCTCTTCATAGATGAATTTGAGGGTTTTATCCAGCTCGGTGACTTGCTGTTCGTTGAGAAAAAGCCATTTTTCATGGATATGTTGCAATTGAGGGAGCGCATCTTGAGGAGAAGATTGCAGCATATCCTCGAAAAGGGTGAGAAGGTTACGATGATCAAGGTGTATACCATCCAGAGCAATACGGATATCTTCGTTTGGTAGCAAAGGAAAACCATCAAATAAAATTGTCAGAAAGGTAAATGCCTCATCCTGAAGCATCAGACTGGTGCGGAGAATATCCAGCATGACCGCATCATCGGGTTTGTTGGTTTTAACCATGGAACGGTAATTCTCTATTACCGATTGATAAGAGAGCAGCCAGCTCTGCATACTTTCGTGAGAAAGGGCTGCTGAAATGATCTCCCCAAACAGAGTGTGCAGGTAGTCGGCTGCCAGCACCTGCCAGGCTTTGATCTCAATTTTCTGGTGGGCGTGCTCATTCAGCGTCTGGGCAACCAGGCGTGCTTTTTGTGAATCTTGAATGGAAAGCATATGCTCGTTATCCACGAGGTGCTGCAAGCCATCTAGTTTTTCGACAACTGACTGTGCAAGTTGAAAGGTCATATACTCTATTTCCTTTTCTATTATTGTAGGGGAAAAATTGATTTATACAGGAGGTATGTTTTAGAATCTTGAAGGTCGGGAAAAATGGTGATGTGATCCTGACCGGCTAGATATTGGGCGGCTCGCATGAGAAAATCGGATTTCCACCCGAAAAGGGATGCGGTGCGGTTGGATTCCGCCATCCCAACGGAACGCAGATATGCCAGCAGAATGGTTTGCTGGGCTTTCTCTTCGCTGAGAAAACGCGCTGCTTCCACGATCTCAGGATAACAGCGGGCTGCAATATCGTAGATCATAGCATAGCCCCAGCGTCCCACGTTGGCAATGCCTACCGGAACGATCTTCATCTCTGCCTGCAGATCGGTCAGGGCTTTATCAAAGCGATATTTATTTTCGGTCGAGGAAAGGTGGGCTGCTTTACGCAGATCAATGGTATGGGTAGGACCGTTGTGCAACAGTGCTTCGTAGACATTTTTTGTTTCTCTGCTCATTAACCCATTTTTATACTGCACCAGATAGTCATTCTCAAAATCGCCATAATTGGGGGTGAGCGCATAAAAATGTGGCGCCAACGTGAGTGAGACGATGGTAGATTTCTTGCGGATGAGCTTGGCGTAATACCAGACGTGCTTATCCAGCAGATCATCCTTCCAGCGCCAGGTGATATGCCCGGGATCATCGTGTGTGTTGGGCAATGGGCGATCACCAACGGTGGCGTTCCATAAACTGGGCAATTCAGCGTTTTTTATAGGCCAGAAGAAGACAAAACCGCGTTCTTCCACAAAGCGGATGGCATCTTTTTCATTTTGAAGCCACAATCGGCGGGCAAGATGGTAGGTTTCTGCCCGATAGTCGAGGGTACGGTCCTGAAGTATTTGAAAATCAATCATTGCGCAGGATATGGGTGATGATGTTCGAGCCACTGCCGCCGATGTTTTGTGCCATACCAATGCGCGCTTTTTCCAACTGGTTTTCGCCAGCGGTCCCGCGCAGCTGTTGAATGACTTCCACGAGCTGGTACATACCGGTGGCGCCCACCGGATGACCACGTGCTTTCAATCCGCCCATGGTGGCAACCGGCAGGCTGCCATCCAAACGGATGGCGCCATCCAGAGCCATTTGCGGTCCTTTGCCCCGTTCAGTAAAACCATTGGCTTCCAACGACAGGGCAGCCATGATAGTGAAGGCATCGTGGTATTCAAAGAAATCGATATCCTGCGGACCAATACCCGCTTGCGCATATGCTTTTTTGCTGGAACTTTCCGCCGCACTCAACCAGGTAGGGTCTTTGCGGCTGTGTACAGCGATGGTATCCGTTGCGGCGGAAGAGCCAACCACACGGATGACCTTCCCACTTACCATCTCTGCCGGAACCAGGACGATCGCTGCCGCACCGTCCCCGATAGGGGACGAATCCATCAAATTAATAGGATCGCAGATCATGGCTGCATTGACGAATTTATCTTCAGTGATCGGCATGTGGAAGCGTGCGAAGGGATTGTGAACAGCATTGGCATGGGCATTAATGGAAAAATTGGCAAAGTCGCGGTGCTTCCAGCCTGTTTCATGCATGTAACGCTGCATTAAGAGCGCGTTTAATGCCACGAACGAGAGCCCCTGGTCTGCTTCCCAGTCAGCGCTGGCTGCGGTCGCCAGAGCGGAGGTGATCTCATTGGAAGGGGAATCGGTCATTTTCTCAACGCCCACTGCCAACGCAATATCCACCTCGCCGGATGCAACTGCCAGGAAGGCAGCACGAAAAGCAGCGGAACCGGAGCTGCACGCTGATTCCAGCCGAAGGGCGCTGATGTTCTTGGCGCCGATCCAGTCGGTGAGATAGGCGCCCAGGTTCTGCTGACTGTTGGCAGAAGCTGACATCATATTTCCAACGTACACTCCGTCAATATGACTGATGCCGCAATCCTGCACGGCTGCGAAAATAGCTTCTCCGGCGATCTCTTTCAGAGATCGATCCCATTGTTCTTCTACCTTTGTCTGCCCAATACCTATGGCTGCTACTGCACGCATTCCATCTCCTGCTAATTCTAGTTTCTGTTATTATAAGGCGCATGCCTATCAGATCCTATCGAATCTGTGATAAGCTAACCCATTTGCCAGGAGACTAGGTATGAAGATCCATGATATTAGCATTGAATTATCGCCATCCATGGTGCGCTGGGAGGGAGATCCTCCCATGCAAATCAAACAGGTATTGGAAATGAAAGAGGGTGCTCCTTACAACCTGAGCGAGATTGCGATGAGCGTGCATCAGGGTACCCACATGGATGCGCCGCGCCATTTCTTGCAGGATGGAAATTTGATCGAAGATTTTTCACTGGAGCTACTGGTGGGAGAAACGCAAGTTGTTACTATTCCTGATGGTGCCGAAAGTATCAATGCGGATGTATTGAAAATACTCCCAATCAAAAAGGATATCAAACGCCTGTTGTTCAAAACTCGCAATTCCGCTTTTTGGAAAACGAACCCGCATGAATTCCAGGATGATTTCATCTCTCTTAGCCTGGATGGCGCGGATCATTTGATTTCGTTAGGAATACAACTGGTAGGTATCGATTATCTATCCATTTCCCCTGCAGATGATTTTCGACCGGTGCATGCCCGCTTGATGGAAAAAGGCATCGCCATTATTGAGACCCTGGACCTGTCAGAAGTGCAGGCAGGATTCTACACGCTGGTGTGTTTACCGCTCAAATTAAAAGGCGTGGAAGGCGCTCCGGTTAGGGCTGTATTACTGCAGGAATGATCAATGCGAGACGGGCAGACTGAACCCCCCATCCACCACGATCACTTGACCACGGATCATGTTGGCTTCTTCTGAACATAAGAAAGACACTACATGTGCGATATCCTGCGGGGTGGCAATGCGACCGGCAGGAGTTTGCTGGGCTGCGCGCTGGATGATTGTTGGGTCCGAAAGCAATGAAAAATGCTGAAGCGCTTCCGTTTCCACTACACCCGGAGATACCGCATTGACTGCGATATTCTTGGACCCTAATTCCACTGCCAGATAACGCACCAACGCTTCCAGAGCAGCTTTACTGGCGCCCACCGCTATGTATTCCGGCATCACTCTGACCGAACCCTGGCTGGAAACGGCTACCATTTTTCCTCCCCCTCGTTTTTCCATCATCGGAACCGCCAGTTGAGCGCCGAACAAGAAAGCGCGTGCGTTGACATTTAAAGTATGATCCCAACCTTCCGGTCTCTGTTCCAACGCGGGGCGGTTGAACCCGGATGCTGCGTTGCTGATGAAGATATCCAACCCGCCAAATTCGTCTTCGATTGCCTGGAATAATTTTTCAAGGTTATCCATCTTGCCGATGTTGGCACGCACTACCAGCGCTTTTTTCCCCATTTCCCTGATGATAGCAGCGGTTTCTTCAGCAGGTTGCCGGTTGTGCACGTAATTAATGATGATATCCGCTCCCTGTTCTGCCAGCTGGATGGCGATCGCTTTTCCGATTCCGCGGCTGGAACCGGTTACCAGTGCGATTTTCTCATGAAATTGTGGTTGTGAATTAGTGTTCATAAGGGCATCCTTTCAGACAATTGACAGTGAAACCACTGCCATTCACCCTATTTTAACCCCCAGGAACTGTGATAGGATACAAATAAATTCACAGTGGAGCAAGAGAATATGGTGCAGAGCAAGAATCAGCAGGTGATCGATCGTTGTATGGCGCATAATTTTTGGACCTGGTCAGCACAGAAAGAGGTGGATGTCATCCCTGTGCAAAGAGCCGAGGGGGTATTTTTCTGGGATTTTGAAGGAAAACGCTATCTTGATTTCAATTCCATGGTGATGTGTTCCCATATCGGCTATGGCAATGCGCATGTCATTGATGCTATGTGCAGTCAGGCGCACAGCCTGACCTTTGCCGGTCCGCACATGGCGACCGAGATCCGTGCCAGGCTGGGTGAAAAGCTGGCGGAGGTGTTACCCAAAGAGTTGGATCATTTCCTCTACACATTGGGTGGGGCGGATGCCAATGAAAATGCCATCAAACTTGCACGTGCGGTCACTGGAAGGCACAAGATCCTTGCACGCTACCGCTCGTATCATGGCGCATCGCATGGCGCGATTGCACTTTCAGGCGACTTGCGCAGGGTAGCTTGGGAACCGAATGTGATGGGGGGTGTGGTACATTTCCCGGTCCCTTACCGTTTCCGGGATGACCTTGTGCCGGATGCCATGCATGTCAGTGATGAAGAATATGCAACCCGCCATTTGGATTACCTTGAAAAGATCATCCAATATGAAAGCGCAGACTCCATTGCTGCGATCTTTTTGGAAGCGATAACCGGCACCAATGGTATTCTGGTTCCACCGGATGGTTATCTGCAGGGCATTCGCGAATTATGCGACCGCTACGGAATTTTGATGATCGTGGACGAAGTGATGACGGGTTTTGGTAGAACTGGAACTT
>LDZT01009083.1_pt1 | contig 10444 bp, 10 predicted proteins | sample 615521 | NCBI WGS metagenome assembly LDZT01 (sample SAMN03408292, study PRJNA278302) | terrestrial metagenome | isolation source: oil reservoir sample SB1 | place: USA: Alaska, North Slope, Schrader Bluff formation | collected 2011-09 | reverse complement strand
GGGAATTATCGAAAGTATTTCTTTATCGAAAGAAATGAGGCTATAATTCATATAAATCAAAGAATCAAGCCTCGATTTCTTTTGATAATATTACAACTGGCGGCAGAAGTCATTCAACCATTGAAGCAATTCTGTGTCATCTTTCCATTCGGGGATATCTTGTGTTACCACATCGGGATAACTCTGTTCAAGAACAGAACGCTTTAATTCAGTTTCCGTCTTCAAATATATTTCTGTTGTTGTGATACTCACATGTCCTAGAAAATCCCTAATATAAATCAGGTTTATGCCAGATTCCAGCATATGAACGGCTTTTGAATGGCGAAACATATGAGGATGAATGCTATCGGCTAGCATAATCCCCGGATTGTTTTTTTTGGCTTCTTCGAAATACTTGTTTAAAATATAGCAGATTCCGGGCCGCGTGAACTTTTCTCCTCTACTATTAAAGAAAAGAGGAGACCGTTGTCTTGCATTACTCTTAAGATTAAAGTCGTCCATATACTTGGATATCAATTGCACTGTATTACTCATAATTGGCACACATCTGGTTTTGCTGCCTTTCCCTGTTAAGGTAACTGTTGCGGGAGGATGAAGCCTGACATCTTTCACCCAAAGGTCAATCAATTCCTGAACGCGAGCACCGGTGTCATACAAGATTGCCATTAGAGCAAGATCCCGACGACCTTTGCGATTTCGAACATCTGGCTGATCAAGAATCAGTTTCATTTCTTCTTTAGTCAGGTAACTGACGGCTGGTTGCGATTTCCTTTTAAATGGGATATTGAGTATTTTTTGCATCTCAAATAGATTATCAGGATATTCTGATAGCGCATACCTGTAAAAGCTATGTATTGCGGCAAGCTTTTGATTTCTGGTACTGATGCTAATTTGATTATTTTTTTCTAACCATAAAAGGAATTCAACAATAGTTTGGGCTTTAATATCCTTGAATTCAAGCCTTTCTGGATAAATATTCTTTTCATCGCGCATATATATAAGTAACTGCCGAAACGTGTTTCTATAGGATTTTATCGTGTTTGGACTAACGTTTCGTTGGCCAGAAAGAAAATCCGAAAAATACTTTGTTGTAATTTTGGCAAAATTAGTCTGTTTCATCTTGGGTCACCTCCGGAATCATCCAGTTACAGTTGCATTCGATTGCTCTTATAATATCTGGGTATAGTTCGGCCGTCAGTCGTAGATATCTTTGGCTGCCACGAATATCCTCATGCCCAAGATAAACCGACAAATATACAAGACAGTTTGTCAAGTCTCTACCTTGGCGAATCCAGTTTTTCAAACAAGTAATAGTGTCACGTCATATTTGCCGTGTCGCTTTGATTGGTATATAATAACTTCAATAAAACTATTGGAGGATACCATAAAAAAGTACAAAGTAACACTATCAAGAGAGGAACGAGAAGAATTACTATCTATTGCAGGTAAAGGAAGCCACAGATCACAGAAGGTCTTAAATGCCTTGATTCTTCTGAATTGTGATGAGGGAAAATTTCAAAGACGTAGATTAAAAAACGAAGAGATTGCAGCCGTGTTAAATATCAGTATGAGAAAAATTGATCGTGTAAAGAAACGTTTTGTTGAAGAAGGCGTTGAGACAGCGTTGAATGGTCACAAGGGGCGGCGTATTTATGCTAAGAAGGCTGACGGAGACTTCGAGGCTCATCTGGTAGCCTTAAGTTGTAGTGAACCCCCATCCGGTTTTGCCAGATGGTCCTTGCGCTTGCTGGCAGACAAAGCAGTTGAGCTAAATTACATAGAAAGCATTTCCTATGAGACGATTCGTCGTGTGTTAAAAAAAACGAAATTAAGCCCTGGAAGAAACAGCAGTGGGTGATTCCACCTAAGCAAAATGGTGATTTTGTTGCCCATATGGAAAGAGTTCTTGAGGTATATAAGCATCCGTATGATGCTAAGTTCCCGGTAGTCTGTATGGATGAATCACCTAAACAGTTAATAAAAGAGACCCGTAAGATAATAGCTGCCATCCCGGGTTATCTGATTAGATATGATTATGAATATGAACGAGGCGGAGTGTGTAATATTTTCCTGGCAAGTGAGCCTTTGGCCGGCAAACGATTGGTCAAGATTACCGAAAGAAAAACAAAGCGTGACTGGGCACTTTTTGTAAGGGAAATTGCGCAAAGATATAAAAACGCAGAGAAGATTACCCTGGTAATGGATAATTATAGTACACATAAGCCAGGATCTTTGTACGAGACCTTTTCTCCTGAAGAAGCAAAAGCGCTATGGGACAGGTTTGAGTTTATATATACACCAAAACATGGAAGCTGGCTGAATATGGCAGAAATAGAGCTTAATGTTCTTACCGGACAATGTCTAAACAGAAGAATTGAAAATATTTCAGTAATCAGAAGAGAGACTAACACCTGGCAGAATCATCGGAATAACCTGAATGCAAAAATCAATTGGCAGTTTACAACAAATAAAGCTCGGATAAAACTAAAACGACTCTATCCGACGTATGAAATGTGACGTGACAATAGCATAAACATGTCGAAAATCGTGTAGCCGAGGTCCTTTCCCGGTATGAGAGATACCAGCTTCCCATAAAATATCTCTGAACCAGTCATAAACTGTTTTTGTGTCCAATTGACCTCCATACGGTGAGGGAAAGAAAAATTCATTATCCGGGTTCGCCATAACAACGTGGTCATAATATGCTCTGCACCGCTGTAGCAAGCTATCGGCCATTGGTATAAGGCGCTGTTGGTTAAACTTCGTATGTTTGATAAAGATCGTTCCGTTTGTCAAATCAACATCATCTTTTTTTAATCCGACCGCTTCAGAAACTCTAAGCCCACAGCTATATAAAACACGTATGATCAACGGGATGATTTTATGCCGGTATGGTGAATATACGGATGGCGGATAATTATCGCAAGCAATGAGCATTCGCCGAATCTCTTCATCCGAAAAAATATAGGGCTGAAATGCGTATCTGTCGATAGTAACCATTCCTCTTGGAAAGCTATATGCAGTGTAACCAATTCGATTCATATATTCAGCCAAGCCCCGCAACAATGAAATTCGACGCGTTCGATTACTGATTGTTTCATTGGGAGATTGTCTGCACCATTCAATAACCAAGTCTTTTGGAAGGCTGATTTCGGAGTGCTGGTGTGTCTGCAAAAAAACGTCAAACCTTTTAAGCATGGATTCTGCTTTTTTGAACCCATAGCCCAGGGCGCGTTTTTCATCAATATATGAACTAAATATATCGGATAAAATACTATGAAAGATAATTTTATTTTTCATAGTGAAATACCTCATCCGGATCAACGGCGCATTGTTTAAGCTCTTCCATGTTGGTACGGAGATAAACGGATGTCGATTTGGAATTAACATGCCCAAGCAATTCTGAGATAACAGGTAAAGGTGTCCCTTTTGCCAACATAGTGCTTGCAAGAGTATGCCTAAGCGAATGTAGCCCATGCCGGTTTCCAGCTGGTATGCTGATGCCGGCTTTTCTAGTATATTTTGTTATGATATTGTAGAGATTAGCATCCTTTCCAAACGCATCATATGGCGCACATGTTCTTAAAAACAGATATGGGCTATTGCTAATAGGCCTACCATTTTTTAAGTAGTCAATTATTGCCCATCCAACATCATCTAAAACCGGAAATGACACGTCGATACCTGTTTTCTGTTGAGTGAAATGAATTTTATTTCCATGCCAATCGAGATTGGAAAGCTTAAGGCCTTTGATGTCACCAACGCGGATGCCAAGTTTTGTAACAAGGAGAAGTGTCGCATAATCACGTTTTCCTGTAGGGTTGCCCCGGTCGATTGTGTCAAGCATTCTTTTTACGTCATCTGGATTCCAAGTACTGGGAACCGATGGGTACCAGTATCTCGTATACTTTGGAACTGATAAAGACAAATCGGTCGTCGTTAAACCCTTAGTGTACAAAAACCTCAAAAAAACGCGTAACGTTGTCAATATTGATGACATACTCTTTTCGTGATGATGAAAAATCGTCTTTACATAGTCGGAAATAACTGTAGGCGTGATATCATTTACATCCATGATTTTTCGCATATTGAGATAATCAATGAAAAAGAACAGGCGCTGTAAGCGTGTTCGCATACCTCTTTTTGAGTATTGATTGTTCTCACACTCAATTTCATAGTCCGTTAGCACTTTCTCAAACTGAGATGGTTTAACATAGCCTTTCTTTTTGACGATTCTGCGAATGATAACCCCATGTAATTGATAGTCGCCGAGCAATCGAATCTGGCGTATCGCGGCTTTCGCATTCTTTGGATATGTTTCTGAATAATAGTCTACACTACAATTGTAACGTTCCAAAAGATACTGACTGCCAAGATCTTCGGTGAAATAGAGTTCGCCCTTTTCTTCAGCAAATGCCTGGATCCTTTTAAATGCAGCACGGAAGCTGCATATGGAATTATACGAATAGTTAAGTCATCGCTATAGCTATGAAGGCCTTACTGAAAGGTTACCAGGTCTTATTTAGCTCAGTTGCCGAGATGCTCTGCCAGCTTAACTTTGGTCGGGCCGATAACAGCTATTATCAGAAGCTGGATTATTACCTAAGGCCGGACCTGTTAATCTTAGATGAGCTGGGGTTTAAGAAATTACCTTCCTATAGTGCTGATGATTTTTTTGAGATTATCAGCAGACGTTATGAGCAAGGATCTCTCATTATTACCACCAACAAGCCCTTTGATAAGTGGGGAGATATCTTTACCGATCAGACTATGGCCTCCGCTATCTTAGACCGGGTAGTACACCATTCGGTGATCATCCAGATCAGTGGTCCCAGTTATCGAGCTAAGGATCTGAAAAGGAAAGGGGGTGAAGGTTAATTTTTTCACTTTTGAGACTATGGAAAAAAGTTCGGCTTTTACTATTGAATTTAGGTTGACTTTGAGGAGGATTTCTGCAATTAAGCATTTTATTAACGGTAGAGACAACATAATCAGGGACCGAGTTTTGAGGTGAAGAAAGATAGTCATCCCAGTGTTCTTGGAAGATTTGTTTTATGGTGAACTTGTAGGAAAAGATTTGGTCCATGAGACAAATTATATAAAAGAACACTGGGAAAAGCAAATAATAGTCTGGTATTCGTAACAAAATAAGGATATAAGAAACACATTTAAGAAGGGGGTTTCAGGGGATACCTCCCCTGATTATCTTGTGTGTAAATTTCTTGTGAAACTGAACCATAACCTAAACCTCTCCTGTTTTTAGTTTTAGATTATAGTTTCAGGGTGTTCACTTTTAAACTTTAAATCAATTAAAAAGAGTTCACTTTTAAACTTTAATTCACAATGCACAAAAAATTATTGACAGGAAAATAAAACAATGTTACTATTTAAAAAATATTATAATATAAAATATATATTTCATAATGTGAAATATTTTATAATGAAAAATAAAAAAAATTCATTTTATTCAGTCAAATCTTTAAAACGTGGAATATCGATAATTGAAGCTTTAGCTGGGAAAGAACCAGAATTAAGTGTCACTGAAATTAGTAAGATAACGAATTTGAATATTAGTACTGTTCATCGATTATTAGGAACATTAATTGAATTAGATTGGATAGAACAAAATTTACGCAATCATAAGTATAGACTTAGTTTGATAATATTTGAATTGGGTAGTGTTGTAGTTGAAAATATTGAAATTGTCAAACAGGCCATGCCGTTTATGGAAAAATTGTCAGAAAAATATAATGAAGCAATTAACCTTGCACAATTACAAAAAGATGAAATTGTTTATATTCATAAGATTGAAAGTGACACAACATTAAAATTAGATTTAAAACTTGGTTCCAGACACCCTAGTTATTGTACAGCTTTAGGAAAAATTTTATTGGCTTATTTGGATGAAAATGAATTAAGCTTTTATTTAAAGAGAATAAAATTAAAAAAATATACTGATAATACCATAATAGATAAAAAAAAATTATTAAATGAATTAAGAATAATAAGAAATAAGGGTTATTCATTTGACTATGAAGAATATATAAAAGGCGTAAATTGTATTGCAGTTCCAATAAAAGATTATTTGAACGAAGTTTGTGCTGCCTTGAGCATTGCTATTCCTACCGCAAGATTTAATCTGGATAAAGTACCTTTTATAATTGATGACCTCATTAATAGTGCAAAAAAGATATCAAGTTATAAATGATATATTCACTAAAATAATATTAAAGAAAGCATAAAAAATTAAAAATATGGTTAAAAAGTAACACCTTAGGTTTTAATAAAAATTTTAATATGATTGAATTGAATTTTTCAAGTTTCAGTACCAGTAATGTCTTAATGGTAAATCTAATAAAAGGGTGGTGATAGTTATAAAAAATTATAAAAATGTGATAATTTTAAAAAAATAAATTAAAAGGAGGAGTATAAATAATTATGAAATCTTCTAAGCTATTAATGGTAATTTTAATTTTTTCACTAATTTTTTCCCAGATTTCTTTTGCTCAAGAAGAAATCACTATTGCTGGAGGTAGTGTGGGTGGCAGTTGGTTCCCAATTGTAAATGCAATCAGTGATCTTTTAAATCAAGAGTTTGGTAAGAATATATTTTTTGCTAAACCAGGTGGAGGTTCTTCAAATCCTTTATTAGTAAGTCAGGGTAAAATAAGTGCTGGAATGTCATATTCATCATTTTTAGTAGCTTTAGAGCGGGGAGAAGATCCTTATACAATAGAGCAAAAAAACGATAATCTTAGATCAGTCGCATTACTATTTCCCATGTATTATCATATTATTGCTGCCAAAGAACTTCCTTTTGATAGTTTAGGTGAGTTAGTTGAAAAGAAGTATCCTGTTAGAATATTTCCTACTGACGTGGGACATGCAGAAAACTGGATAACAGTAAAAGCCTTGGCAGCATTAGGAGTAACTCTTGATGATATTAACAAATGGGGAGGACAAGTTAAATATATTAGTTCAACTGAAGAAGCTTCTGAATACAAAGATAAGCATATTAATATGGCTGTTACCCATAATGTAATTCCTTTTGCTACCTTCATCGATATGTTCATGAGTAGAGAATCTAAATTAATTGAATTGGATGAAAAAGTAATTGAAGCATTGAAAGACTATGGTATGCAAGAGTTAATAATTCCTGCTGGTACCTATAAAGGTCAAGATAAAGATATTAAAACTGTAGGAATGCCAGCTGTTCTTTTTGTAAGGGATGATATTCCTGATGACATAGTTTATGCTATGGCTAAGGTAATATGTGAAAATACTGAATATTTAAGTTCAATCAATAAGTCTTTTAAGAGCTTTAATCCGGAAACTGCTTGGAAAGACTTAGGTGCAAGACTTCATCCAGGAGCTGAGAAGTACTTCAAAGAAAAAGGATATATGAATTAAAATTTATCTTTGATATATTAGGGAGAGATTAATAAATTCTCTCCCTAGTTAAATAAATAAGGAGTATTTATGTCTCAACGAGAAGAAAAAATGCCAAATATTATAAAAAGCCCTACTCGTAATTTAACAGGTGCATGGAATAAAATTTCTAAAGTTATTGCCATAACTATGTCATTGATTGCACTTTATACGGCAGCTTTTGGTACTTTCCCAACATACTTCCAAAGATCAATTCATTTAATATTCGTATTAGTTCTTACTTTTTTGTTATATCCTTTTAAGAGATACGAAAAGGATCAAGTAAAAATTTCTGATGTAATTTTAATAATTTTTTCTTTGTTATCCTTAGGCTGGGTTTTAATTAATAATCAGAGATTTACAACTAGATTTGCCTATGTGGATCCGCTACATTTATTGGATTACGTTTTTTGTATTTTATTAATTTTAGTATTGTTGGAAGCGAATAGAAGAACAATGGGATGGCCATTGGTTATGACAACTATAGTTACTATAATTTATAATTTTTTTGGTCATTATATTCCTGGTTATTTTTCTGCTCCTAAATGTACCTTAGAATATTTTACTAATCATATTTATATGAGTACTGAAGGAATTCTTGGTAATGTTGTTGGACTTTCTTCAACTTATATTATTATGTTTGTAATATTTGGAGCATTTGTTGATTCTGCAGGTATGGGGAAGTTATTCATTGATTTATCAAATGCATTAACCGGTAAGCAGCCAGGTGGTCCAGCAAAAACTGCTGTTATTGCTAGTGGGATGTTTGGTTCAATAAGTGGAAGTGGAGTTGCCAATGTTGTTACAACAGGGGTATTTACTATTCCTGCAATGAAAAGAGCTGGTTATTCACCAGAAGAAGCAGGGGCAGTTGAAGCAGTTGCTTCGTGTGGTGGTCAATTATTGCCACCAGTAATGGGTTCAGCAGTATTTTTGATGGTTTCCTTTGTCGGCATATCATATTTAGAAATTGTTAAAGTTTCTATAATTCCAGGTTTGATGTATTTCGCTTTAGTATATCTCTTTGTAGATCTTATTGCTAGAAGAAAAGGAATGAAAGGAATTTCTCAAATGGAGATAATTCCTTTGCCTAAACTTTTAAGGGAAAATGGTTATTTACTAGTTCCCATTATTGCATTAGTTATATTAATAGTAAGGGGCTATACTCCATTTTATGCGGCTTTTATATGTATTGTATTGATGGTATTAGTGAGTTTTTTCCGAAGAGAAACAAGTTTTACTTTATCAAAAATAATGGTTGCCTTAGAACATGGATCAAAAAATATGGTGGCGATGGGTTCAGCCGCTGGCTGTGTAGGTATAATAATGGGAATTGTTACCTTAACCGGGGTTGGAGTAAGAATGAGTTCTTTAATTCTTCGTTTATCACAACATAATTTATTATTAACAATCATTTTGGTGGCGATTATTGCCTACATTTTAGGTATGGGTTTAAATGTTACTAGCGCTTATATTATTGGCTCTGTGTTAACAGCTCCTTCTCTTGTTGAGGTAGGTGTACCATTATTAGTAGCCCATTTATTGGTTTTTTGGTTTTGCCAAACCTCTAATGTTACTCCACCAGTGTGCATGGCTGCATATGCAGCTTCCATTATAAGTGGAGGAAATGCAATGTTAACAGGTTTAAAATCAGCAAAAATGTCAATTGGAATGATAATTATTCCTTTTCTTTTTGTTTATTCACCAATAATATTTACATTACATAATACTAATTTATTAGAATTCCTTTGGTTTTTAATTACATCAATACTATCATTAGCACTACTTGCGGTGACTTTAGAAGGATTTGTAACTAAGCATATAAAAATAATAGGAAGAATATTAACAGGAATTGCCTCTCTATTTTTATTTCTTCCAAATGTTTATAGTAAATTATTTGGTTTATTTGTTCTTTTGTTATTTTTATTATTTTATAAAAAAGTTACTTATATCAATAAAAAGTATTACATAAAATAGAGTAGACATTATATATTGATTATTGATTATGGGAAAAATGAGAACAACTCGGTATAAAATTAACAAGGAAAGGAGTTTATTATGTTAAAAAAAATAGAGTATGGTAAAAATTATAGGTACGATTCTTATACGTGGGAAGAATTGAAAGAAATAATTGCTCAGGATAGGGTTGCTCTTCTCCCTGTTGGCTCAATAGAACAGCATGGGAGACATCTTCCAATTGATGCAGACAGTTTTATTTTAGAGCAAATGTGCATTGCAGCAGCTGAAAAAGTTCCAAAAGATATTTTACTTTTAAATCTCATACCCTATGGTTTTTGTTGGCATCATATTGATTTTCCTGGTCCTTTAAGTGTGAGTGGCAGACATCTTAGTGATTTTGTTTTGGATATTACCAAAAGTTTAGCATATCATGGCATACAGCGAATTTTAATTATAAATGGACATGGTTCCAATGCTCCATATTTAGAAGATGCAGCTAGAAGGACTGTTTTAGAGACTAATGCAATATGTGGTTCATTTATTTCCTATAATTTGGCAAAAAAAGAAATTGCAGAAGTTAGAGAGTCTGAATGGCCAGGAGGTATTGCCCATGCCTGCGAAATGGAAACATCTGTATATCTATATTTAGCTAAAGAAAGAGTTAAAATGGATAAGGCTGTAAAAGAGATAGGATTTAGTAAATCAAAATATCATTGGATAGATACGATAGGTCCCTCACCGGTAAGCATGAGGACATGGTGGTCTACAATTTCTGAGAGTGGGGTTGTAGGAGATGCAACACTTGCCAGTATAAAAAAAGGAGAAATTATTTTTAACGCGGTAGTCGAAAATTTAGTACAACTGATAAAGGAGATAAAGAATAGAAAAATAGTAAACAGAAAAGATCATCATTAAACTAAAAATATGTAAAAAGTAAAGATTAGAAAGAAGCGAAATAAATGAAAATTACTATTGTTGGTGCTGGCGCCATGGGTTCTCTCTTTGGGGGTTTGCTGGCAGAATCAGGGAACGAGGTCTTACTTATTGATATCTGGCA
>LDZT01014040.1_pt1 | contig 10445 bp, 7 predicted proteins | sample 615521 | NCBI WGS metagenome assembly LDZT01 (sample SAMN03408292, study PRJNA278302) | terrestrial metagenome | isolation source: oil reservoir sample SB1 | place: USA: Alaska, North Slope, Schrader Bluff formation | collected 2011-09 | reverse complement strand
GAACCGTCCAGGCGTTCGTGGTGCTGAAGAATGATCTCGTCGACGGGACGGAAGAACCTGATCTCAGAAATGATCTCCGCCCCCGCCCTGGAGTGTTCCTTGATGAGCTCCATCTCCATCGGAGCCAGGTGGCCGGGTTTGCTGAGGATCTCAATTGGGATCCTCAGTTTCCCGATATCGTGGACGAGAGAGGCCACCCTGAGGACCTCCCTGGTCTCCTCGTCGAGCCCCATCTCCCTTGCGATCGCCACTGCGAGGAGGGCCACTCTCCCCTGGTGTCCCGAGGTGTAGGGATCTCGGGTCTCCACCAGCTTGGCCATCACCCTGAGGGTGCTCTCCTGGGTCGACCTGAGCCTCTGGTAGGCCTTTTCCAGCTCCTTCCGGGAACGTCTCTGTTCCGACTCGAGCTCCTTCTCCCGCGACACTTCCCTTGCGCTTCCCACAACGCCAATGATGTCCCCGCCTTCGTCTACCAGGGGCGCCTTTTGAACGTCCAGGAAGAGGGACTGCCCCTGGGCATTGCCGAACTCGTCGAACTGGCACGGGCCTTTGACCCTGAGTGTCTCGGCATCGGACCCGGCACAGATCTCGCCGAAGGTGTGCCACTCGGGGTCCTCAGGATGGGCCCCTCTCTCCCTCTCTGCGAAGTACATGTCTGTCTTTCCTATTGGTTCGCTGGTGTCTGAGGCGTTCAGGATCCTCTCGCAGAGAGCGCGGTTGGCGAACAGGTACCGGCCCTGGAGGTCCTTGGCCCATAGCATGTCCTGCATGTTATCAGCCAGGAGCCGAAACATTCCCGAGAGGGAGCGATACTCCCTCTCCCTCTCCATGATGGTTTTCTCGGCATTCTTGAACTCCGTCACGTCCTCGACGGCACCGTCGTAGAAGACCACCTTTCCGGACCCGTCCCTGACCGCCTCTGCGTACTCCCTCACATCCACGAAGGTCCCGTCGGTCCTGCGCCACCTGGCGTCAAGCCCGTGAATGGATCCCTCTCTCTCAATGCGCTCCTTGAAGTCCTTTCTGGGGTAGGAGGGTTCGTAGCCCTCGATCTCGAGGTCTCTGCTTTTGAGATCCTCCACGCTCTCATATCCAAGCATCCTTGCCAGGGCAAGATTGGCGTGGATGATCCTCCCCTCCGGGGTCGTCCTGTAGAGCCCCACGGGTATGCGGTCGAAGATCCTCTGCAAAAACTCGACAAGTCTTTTATCGTTCTTATTGCGGCTCAAATTGGCCATGAACAACCCCTGAGAAGTTGATCCGCAGGTAGCCGATGGCGGTCTCCCCCGGTTTTCATGGGGATCGGCCCCTGGTCGGCTTTTTGCGGTTTGAGACCCTGTCACTCCGAGAACAATTTATCATGAAACAGGCCTTCTCCAAAACAGGCCCTGCCGCAAACCCTACCGGGAAGTCCAGAGCATTCTCCCTTTTTCGAAGAGGGGCTTTAGCACCCCCAGGTCGGCGAGGCAAGAGAGGTGGGCCGATACCGTTATATGGGTAAGTATGTACTGGGGAGGGTTCAGGGCGATGTTGAAGAGGCCGGCCAGGTCGGCAAGAATGTCCTCCCTTGAAGCAGGGGCGGTACAGACTTCCACGATCCTGTCGCGGACGAGTTCGAGGGCGTCCCTGTTCCTCTTCACGAGAGGGCCTACCTTTGTGCAGGGTTCTGCGTGGCTGGGGATGAAAAGTGCTGCCTCGACCTCTTCCAGGTACTCCATGGTCCTCATCTGCGCCGCCACGTCGAAGCACACGACCATACCGTACTTGTCCAGGACAGAGGCCGAGAAAAGGCTGTCGGCTATGAAGAAAACACCTTCGGGTGTCCTTATGCCCACCATCTCAAGGAAATGCCCCGGGAGCGGAACTGCTTCAAGATCCGTGTCGAGGACCGTCCCTGAGGAAGGTATCACGTCGGTGACCTTCGAAGGCTGAGCCCTGAGGAACTTCCCGCTGATGTCACCGAAGGCAGACGCCCCCCAGAGCAGGGCCGGCTCCAGCCAGGGGTCTTCAATAAGGGCCGCCTCGGCCCGTGTAGATCCTATCCTGCAGCCTGTCCTCTTCTGGATGAAGGCGTTCCCGCCTATGTGATCGGCGTTTGAGTGGGTGTTAATTATGGCCTCAGGGGTCCACCCCTTTTCCTTCAGAACCTGAAGGACCTTCCTCCCCGCCGATTCGTCGTTGCCGCTGTCGATGAGGAGCGCCCGGCCATCCCTGACGAAGACCCCCAGGTTGGTGGGACCCGGGATGTACCAGCTGTTTCCTGCGACGTTCACGATATCCATTGTTGCACCCCCTCACTTACTGATACCATACGACTGCAAGGAGAGGATGACAACCGCTTCCTTGCCGGAAGGAGAACCCATTGACCGATCTTATCCTCGTAGACGGCCACGCCCTGGCCTACAGGGCCTATTTCGGTGTCAAGAACCCCATGATGTCCCCTGGAGGCGTTCCGGTGAACGGGGTCTACGGCTTCGGCAGAATGCTCATAAGGATCATTGAAGGCTCCCGGGCAAGAGAGGGGGCAGTGGTCTTCGACTCACCGGGGCCGAGTTTCCGCAAGTGGCTCTACCCTCCCTACAAGGCTAACAGGCCCATCCCTCCGGAGGACTTCATAGCCCAGCTGCCTCTTATGATGGACCTCTCGCGCTCTCTGGGGATCAAGGTCCTCTCCGACAGTGCCTTCGAAGCCGATGACATGATAGCCGCCGCTGCCGTAAGGGAGGCCGAGCGAGGCAAGGGCGTGGTCATCGTGACCCCAGACAAGGACCTGCTCCAGACGCTAAACGAAGGCGACATAACGATCATGCGGCCGGCGGGCAGGGATACCTTCACCAGGATGGACGCCTCCCTCTTCAGGGACTCCTTCGGCTTCGAGCCCTGCCATATGGCAGAGTACCAGGCCCTGATGGGAGACAGGGCGGACAACATCCCGGGAGTCCCGGGGATCGGACCGGTCACTGCCAGGTCCCTGGTTAAAAGCTACGGCGACCTGGAGTCTCTTTACGGGAGGATCAGTTCCGTGAAGGGGACCCTCCGGGGCCGACTGGAGAGGGATCGGGACTCGGCCTTCCTGAGCAGGGAACTGGCCCGTCTCCGACTGGACGCGCCCGTCCCGGAGGACCTTTTCCTGGAAGAGCCCGACAGGGAAGAACTGGTCTGCTTCTGTGAGAGAAATGGCCTTGAAGTCCTGGCGGGGACCTGCAGCTCCTTCTGCACATCCGCGACAGCGGGGTGGCGATAGCCAATGACAAGGGGCCCTGAGGGTTTTCTCCCTGTTAACGGGACGGATATGGAGCGCCGCGGCTGGAGCGAGGTAGACTTCGTCTTTATCTCAGGCGATGCCTACGTGGACCATCCAAGTTTTGCGAACTCCGTCATACCGAGGGTCCTCGAAGGACGGGGGTACCGTGTCGGTGTGATCGCTCAGCCCGACTGGAGGAGACTGGATGATCTTCTTGTCCTGGGGCGCCCCCGGTTGGGTGTTTTGGTCTCGGCGGGCAACCTTGACTCAATGCTCTCTCACTTCACGGCGGCGAAGAGACCCCGTAGCGATGACCCCTACTCTCCGGGTGGCAGGGCCGGGGCCAGGCCCCAGAGAGCCACGATGGTTTACTGCAACCGGGCAAGGGAGGCCTGGAAGGACACCCCGCTGATCATCGGCGGCGTCGAGGCGAGCCTGCGAAGGTTCGCCCACTACGACTACTGGTCCGACAGCGTCAGGAGGTCCATCCTGGTGGACAGCAAGGCCGACCTCCTCGTCTTCGGCATGGGAGAGAAGCCGGTCCTTGAGATCGCCTCTGCCCTCTCCCAAGGGGTGCCGGTGAATCAGATCAGGGGGGTAAGGGGTACATGCTACCGGTCGAAAGGTGGAGACCTCCCCGCCGACGCGGTAATCCTGCCCTCTTTCGAGGAGGCCGCCCGGGACAGAGCGGCCTTCGCCGAGGCGTTCCGGCTCCAGTACCTGGAACAGGACCCCTTCAGGGGAAGGCCAGTCGCCCAGGACCAGGGAGCCTGGTACGTGGTGCAGAACCCCCCCTCCATGCCTCTTTCGACGGAGGAGATGGACCGGATATACGATCTGCCCTACACAAGGGCGCCCCACCCCATGTACGACGAAAGAGGGGGCGTCCCCGCCATCGAGGAGGTCCGGTTCAGCATAACGGCCCACAGGGGGTGCTTCGGAAGCTGCTCCTTCTGTTCCATATCCTCCCACCAGGGGAGGATCATCCAGTCCAGGAGCGACGGGTCCATCCTCAGGGAGGCAAGGATCCTCTCCGGCCTGCCCGGTTTCAAGGGGTACATCCATGACGTGGGCGGACCGACGGCGAACTTCCACACCCCCTCCTGCGCGGCTCAGCTCTCCAGGGGAGCCTGCTCCGACAGGGAATGTCTCTGGCCGGGGCCGTGTCCGGGACTGGAGACGGACCAGTCGGGGTACTTCTCACTCCTCAAAAAGATCCGTTCCCTTCCCGGTGTCAAGAAAGTCTTCGTCCGCTCGGGCATCCGTTACGACCATCTCCTTGCAGCCCGCGACCCCGGGCTCGTAAGGGAGCTCTGCGAACACCACGTCAGCGGACAGCTCAAGGTGGCCCCCGAGCACGTATCTCCCCGGGTCCTGCGGTTGATGAGAAAACCGGGGAAGGAGGTCTTTCTGGAGTTCAAAAGGGAGTTCGACAGTGCGAACAGAAAGCTGGGAAAGGAACAGTACCTCGTCCCCTACCTGATGTCCAGCCACCCCGGCTCCACCATCGCCGATGCCGTGGAGCTTGCTCAGTTCCTTAAGGAGATACGGTACCACCCGGAACAGGTCCAGGACTTCATCCCCACACCGGGGACCCTTTCAACCTGCATGTTCTACACGGGCATCGATCCCCTGACCGGTGAAGAGGTTTACGTCCCAAGGTCCGCCCACGAGAGAAAGCTTCAGAGAGCGCTGCTCCAGTACCGATCCCCGGCCAACAGAAAACTAGTCCAGGAGGCCCTCAGGGCGGCTGGCAGGAAGGATCTCATAGGCACCGGGCCCAACTGCCTTGTCGCCCCTTTTTCGCGAAGAAAGACCAGGGGCAAGGAGGGCCAGGGCTGAAGGAGGCCCCGGGGTTCAGTCCCTGGGGCGGAAAACGACGACCGTGCAGGGAGCGTGCTCCACCACCCTGGCGGCCACGCTGCCAATAAAGAACCGCTCCAGGCCCCCCATTCCCCTGTGACCGATGAAGATGGACCTGTAGGGGAACTCCTCGGCCTGGCGGATTATCTCCCCCGAGGGGCTACCGTAGGGGAAGATCATGGACACCTCCACCTTCTCGGCACCTGTCTCCTCACGCTCCTTTTGGACCAGGGCCTCCAGGGCCTTCCTGGTCGCTTCGGCGTGCCCCTCCTCAAGGGTCACCGGGACCGGCATACCGGGGAAGAGCGCCGCGGGGTATGGCTGGAACACGTAGATGAAGTCAAGCCCCTCCAGCTTCTCCTTCCTGGCCCGCTCGAAGGCGAACCTGACCAGCGGCTTCGTGATGTCGCTTCCATCGATCGCCACAAGTGCCTTTCGCATCCTCTATCACCTCCATGATCTTGGTGATCCCTCATCAGGGCCCCGGGAACTGGAACCCCTTCTCCCTGAAAAGCCTGATGCAGGCGTCGACTACATCGGCGTCATACTTTTTCTTCCTGTTCTCCTCTATCTCCTTGAGGGCTGACTCTATCCCGAGTGACGCCCTGTAGGGGCGGTGAGAGGACATGGCCTCCACCACGTCGGCCACGGCCAGGATCCTCGATTCGAGGAGTATCTCCTCCTCCTTAAGGCCGGCGGGGTAACCTGAACCGTCCATCCTTTCGTGGTGCTGGAGGATCATGTCGGCCAGGTTCCAGGGCAGTTCGATGTTCTTCATGATCTCGTAGCCGATCTCGGGGTGGGTCCTGATAAGGGCGAACTCGACCTCCCCGAGGGCCCCAGGTTTGCTCAGTATCTCCGCAGGGACGTTTATCTTTCCGATATCGTGGACTAGCCCTGCCATCCTGACGGAGTTGACCCTGTCTTCGTCCAGGCCAAGCTCCGTCGCAATGGCTTCAGAGAGCGCCGATACGTTCCTTTGGTGACCGGCGGTATAGGGGTCCCGCGTCTCCGCAGCGGTCGCAAGGACGCCAATGGTCTGCTCCCAGGTTCGACGCATGCTCTCCAGGCTCTTGCGGATTTGCTCCCGGCTTTCTATGAGTTCCCTTTGGGCCTCCTTCGTGGCCGATATGTCCCTGTAGATCGTATAGGAAGCCACGACGCCCTCCTCCAGGGTCACCGGCACGGAGATAAGGGAGACGTCGATGGGCTTCCCGTCCTTGTTCTTCCTGACCGTCTCCATCGCGACGGGGTTGCCCTGGGCGGTCTCCATGTCAAGGGCCATACCCTCCTGGAGCAGTTCTTCAGGGACTATCACGTCGTTAAGGGTCTTGCCCTCCACCTCAACAGGGGTGTAGCCGAAGAGCCTGGCGAAACCCCTGTTGACGCGGAGGATCCTGCAGCCATCATTGCTCTCCAGCACAAGGGCATCGGGGGACTCCTCGAAGAGCCTTTCGAAGAAGACCTTCTCCCGCGAGAGGTCCGCCCTGCTCTTGAGCAGCTGCCTGGTCCTGGACAAGATCTGCCGCCTCAACATCATGTTGGCGAAGAGAACCCCCAGCACAAGGGCCAGCGCCGCCCCCACGAACCATGGGAACCAACGGGGGATCACACTGATGGGTCTTTCGCCGGGAAGCCAGCTCTGGATAGACATGTTAAGAGGGGAGTCCGGAATCGTCCTCCACTTGGTGAGATGAAAATCAAGGATCTGGAGGATGGTAACACTGAATCCCTTGGGGGCTGCAAACCTCAGCTCCATGGGTTCAATGAAGAGGTTGGTCCTGTCCACACGATAGTCGCTCTCGTTGGCCAGACCGAAGAGGCGACTTACCAGACCGGCTTCGGCCCTCCACTCCTCGATGGCCTTGAATACATCAGGGTAGTCGTCCACCTCAAGATAGGAGCAAGTTACCCCGAACTTGTCGGCCAGCTCCCGGAAGGACGCTGCGTAGGCGTCCCGTCTTACTACGGCTATCTTCATGCCTTCCAGGTCGGGGATCGATTCTGCGGTCATACCCCTGCGGGAGTAGAAAACCCCCCAGTTGGAGATGACCGCCTTGCGGGTGAAATCGAACCGCTCCTGTCTCTGTTCCGTCCAGGCGACGGCCGTCATTATGTCGATCTCGCGGCGTTCAAGCCTCTCGAGCCCTTCGGCGAAGGTCCCATCCACCCACTCTACGGTCCACTCGTTCTCTACGGCCACGGCGTTGAGGAAGTCGGCGTAGATACCCTTGACCACACCGTCGGCATCCCTGAAAACCAGAGGTTTGTTCTGGTAGAAACCTGCCTTCACGTGACGGAACGCCCAGGCGGTACCCGAGGGGAGAAGAAGGCAGAGGGCAAGCGCCGCTACGCAGCATAGAAGGAGATCCCTTTTTCGCATGCGGTGCACCCCCTTTCAGATCGGCCGAGAACCTTCCGAGGCAGCATCAGCGGATTGTATTGTCTGTTACAAGTCGCACAATTCAGATTGTATCATCTGGAAAACTGCCGTAACGATTCAATCAGATGAAATCTGGCCACCATCACCGTCATCGCTGCGTTCTGTGAGGCCCTCCTCCATGGGGACGGCGCCAATACCGCCCAGCTTCCGGATCTCCTCCAGTCTCTCCAGGGGGCGGTCCAGCGCCCTGCGGCGGGTGTTGATAAGGCTCTCATAGTCTTCTCGGGCCCCTTCGAGCTGCTTCCCCAGGTGCTCCAGTTTCTTGAGGAACTCTTTCCACTGCTTGCTGAAGGCTCCGAAGAGGCCCAACAGCTCCTTCGAGGCCTGCTCCAGGGTGAAGTTGTCCACGGCCTGCCTTATCACGGCAAGGACAGCATAAAGCGTTACGGGGGAACAGGGTGTTCTGTCCGGGGTCGATGTAATCCCTCGAGGCAACCTCCCTGATCCTGTCCCTCACATCCTTCAGGAAGGATCTGCGGAACTGATCTCTTTCGGAATCGCTTGTGGCGCCCAGCCAGGCGAGGTAGTTGTCAAAGGGGAACTTCACATCCATGTTAAGAGTAAGCCCTCTGGGTAGCAAGAAGGTGAAGTCGGGCCTCCTTCCGGACCCGGGCAGGGTCCTCTGCCTGGCGTAATTCACGCCCTCAACGAAACCGACCATCTGAAGGATATCTTCGGCCATCCGTTCACCCCACTGCCCCCTGGCCTTGGAGCTCGAAAGAGCCTCCTTGAGAGTTCCCGTTGTCCTGTTCAGATCGGCTGTCCTCTCGTTGACCTCCCTAAGGCGGTCGGCAAGCTCCCCGAACTTGGATGCCCGATCCTTCTCGAGCTCTCTCATCAGTGAAGAGACGGCCTCCAGCTTTGACGCCATATCTTCGAGCCTGCGATCTATGAGCTCCTTCTTTCTTTCCAGATCCCTTACACCCAGATCCCTCTCCGCCTCGAAGCGTGACCTGGCGAGCTTGAGGAACTCCTCCGTGGACCTTGACAGCGCTTCCAGGGAGAGGTCCCCGAAGACGGCCTTGATATGCTCCGTTACTGCCTCGATCTGGTCCCTGCGTTCGGCCTCGCTCTCGCGGAAGAGCTCTTCGGCAAGGTCCCTGGCGGTGCGTCCATGGATGACCCTCAGGACGAGCGCGGCGAGGATGCCGAGGAGGAATCCCGCCAGGAAAATCGCCATAAGGGGGGCTAGAGTGGCAAGGGAAGCCATTACATCATCTCCCTCGTTTTTCTTCATTATATACGCCAAGGTACTGCTAAAATCTTTTCATACCCAACAACCAAGGGAAGGGAGTGTCCTGATCATGCGTGTCCTGGCCTTCAACGCCAGCCCCAGGGCCGACGGCAACACGGCGCTGCTTCTGGGCAGGGTCCTGTCGGTGATCCAAAAGGAAGGGATCGATACAGAGCTGTTACATATCGGTGGCCGGTCCATAAGGGGGTGCACCGCCTGCGGCGGTTGTTCCCGGACCCTCGATGACAGATGCAGTCTCCCCGACGACGGCATCAACGAATGGATAGCAAGGATAAGGGATGCCGACGGGATCATCCTCGGATCACCTACCTACTTCGCCGACGTCACCGCAGAGATGAAGGCCTTCATCGACAGGGTGGGCTACGTCTCGAGGGCGAACGGCGGCCTGCTCCGCCGGAAAGCGGGGGCGGCAGTTATCGCCGTGAGGAGGTGTGGTTCGATCCACGCCTTTGACACCATCAACCACTTCTTCCTTATCAACGAGATGGTGGTCCCCGGTTCGAGCTACTGGAACATGGCCATCGGAAGGGGGCCGGGCGAGGTGGCGGGCGACGAAGAGGGGATCAGGACAATGGAGAACCTGGGCAAGAACTTGGCCTGGATCCTTTCGAGGATCTCCGACAGGTGAAGGTCTGCGTCCAGACCCGGGCGCCTTACAGACCATGATAGAATATTTTCTGCCCCCCGGGGTAAACCCTTTCGGAGGTGGGCCGATTGCCCTTGTCCGATGACAGTTTGAGGACAGACCTTGAGATCGTCGGGGACCATCTTCACCTCCTTGTGGAGAGCTCTCCCGAGGGAATGGTCATCTGTGATGACTGCAACCGGATCATCTTCGCCAACCCCCAGTTCTGCAGCATGTTCGGCTGGGGAAGGGACGAAGTGACGGGCAAGGATATCGACGAGGTGGTGGCAGGGGCGGAAGAGGTCGCAGCGGAGGCATCCCTCGTTTCGTCAACCGTCTTCTCGACCCCTCACATGATCCCCGATGCGGTCAGGGTGAGAAAGGACGGCAAAATGATAAACGTCTCCATCCTGGCCGGACCGGTCCTCGCCGACGGGCGGACCGTCGGGGCCTACGGGATCTACCGTGACATCTCCTTTAAAAAGAAGGCCGAGGATGACATAAGGAGAGAGAAGGCATTCTTCGAGAACCTCTTCGAGAAGGCTCCCGAGGCCATTCTTCTTTGCGGGAGAGAAGCAAGGGGGATCAAGGTCAACAGGGCCTTTACGGAACTTTTCGGATACACCCGGGAGGATATCGAGGGGGAGGACGTCAACCTCCTCCTCGCCAGGGATCCCGAGCTGCTGAGAGAGGCCCGGGGCCTGGACGCCCTGAGCTGGAGCACATGGAAACCTTTCAGCCTCGATACGTGGAGGACCCGAAAGGACGGGACCAGGATCCCCGTGGGGATCCTCCAGTTCCCCTTCAAGGTCGACGACGAGAACGAGGTGGAGTACACCATCTACCGGGACAGGACCTCCGAGCTCAGGGCAAGGGCTGCCCTCAGGAGGGAGAAGGCCTTCTTCGAGAACCTCTTCGAGGCCTGCCCCGACGCGATCATCCTGAGCAACCGGGAAGGGCAGGTCCTCCGGGCCAACAGGGCTTTCTACGAGCTCTTCGGCTACTCGAAAGAAGA
>LDZT01012810.1_pt1 | contig 10445 bp, 6 predicted proteins | sample 615521 | NCBI WGS metagenome assembly LDZT01 (sample SAMN03408292, study PRJNA278302) | terrestrial metagenome | isolation source: oil reservoir sample SB1 | place: USA: Alaska, North Slope, Schrader Bluff formation | collected 2011-09 | reverse complement strand
GATCGTGAATTTTTTTGCAAAGCTTACAAAAGCCATTGTGCAAAACGGGTCCCTGCTTTGTGTTGGCATGGACCCTGTCGAGGCAAATTTGCCCGAGGGCAGTGACATTTTTTCGCGGTTAGCTGCATGGGCGTCAGGCATCATTGCTGAAACCAGCGATCTGGTCTGCTGCTATAAACCCAATATCGCCTTCTTTGAGCAGTTCGGCCCGGAAGGTTTGCGCGCGCTGGTGGCGATCAGTGAAATGATCCCCGAGGACATCCCGCTGCTCCTGGATGCCAAGCGCGGGGACATTGGTTCCTCAGCTGAAGCCTATGCACGCGGCGTTTTTGGGCAGTTCCATGCCGACGCTGTGACCCTCAGCCCCTACCTCGGTGCGGACAGCGTCAAAGCCTTTCTTGAAGACCCCGACAAGGCTGCTTTTGTCCTCTGCCAAACCTCGAACCCCTCCGCGAAAGAAATCCAGGATCACGGCGAACCGCCGCTGTTTGAATTGATAGCACATCAAGCTCTTAATTGGGGGGCGCCAGACCAGCTTGGCCTGGTGATTGGTGCCACCCAACCCGAGGCACTGCGCCGAGTACGCCAAATTTGCCCGGAGACCTGGTTCCTGGTGCCGGGTGTAGGTGCCCAGGGGGGGAACCTGGATGAGGCGCTGCAGGCAGGTTTACGACCGGACGGCATGGGCATGATCATCCCGGTTTCTCGCTCGATTCTCAATGCGCCAGACCCGCGAGCCGCAGCAATCGAACTGCGTGATGCGATCAATACCTTTCGCAGCTCATTCAAACCAAAGGTTGTTTTGAGCGACCGTGAGAAGCTGATTCTGAAACTTTTCGACAAGGGGTGCGTCAAATTTGGGGCTTTTACACTGGCATCGGGCAAAGAATCCCCGATTTACATTGATCTGCGGCGCGTGGTCTCCTTCCCTGATTTGTTCAAATTTGCAGTGACCTCATATATCAAAGTTCTAAAAGACCTTGATTTTGATCTGATTGCAGGCGTGCCTTATGCCGCACTGCCGCTGGCTGCCGGGGTCGCGCTGCGATTAAACCTGCCGTTGATCTACCCGCGCAAAGAGACCAAAGCCCATGGTACCGGGCAAAATATCGAAGGTGCCTTTCAGCCTGGTCAAAGGGTGGTGTTAATGGAAGATGTCATCACCAGCGGCGGCAGCATTCTAAAGGCGGCTGATGCTTTGGGTGCGGCTGGCCTGGTGTTGCGCGATACGGTGGTCATGGTGGATCGCAAGCAGGGTGGGGTCGAAGACCTGTCGCAGCACGGCATCAAGGTCACCCCTGTGCTGGATATCTTTGAGATTTTAGATGTTCTTAGATATCACGACCTGATCGACGATGAGACTTATCAGCGGGTGAAGGCTTACCTGCAGGGTTCCTGATATGGCAAAATTAGAAGTAAATTTCTTAGATCTGCATCTTAAAAATCCCTTTGTGCTCGCATCGGGCATCCTCGGTACCAGCCCAAGCCTGATGGAACGCTGTGCACGAGAGGGTGCAGGGGCGATCACCTCCAAAAGCTGCGGACCCGAACCGCGTGCAGGGCATGACAACCCGGTGGCGCTTGCCTGGGACTGGGGTGTGATCAACGCCATTGGCCTGACCAACCCGGGTGTCAAAGAAGAAGTACCACTTCTGCGTGAAACGAAAAAACGACTCGGGGCGATGGGTGTTCCCTTGTTTGCGAGCATATTTGCCCCTACTTTGGCGGATTTTGGCGAGGTGGTAAAGGTCATTGCAGAGGCAGAACCGGACCTGATCGAGGTCAACATCAGCTGCCCGAACGTAGGCAGCGAGTTTGGGACGCCATTCTCAGCTTTAGCCAGCAGTGCGGCGGCAGTCACGCGTCAGGTACGACGTGCAGTGGATATTCCAATCAGCATCAAACTGGCGCCGAATGTGCCGGATATCGCCGGGATCGCCTATGCCGCTGCCGAAGAAGGGGCAGATGCCATCACCGCCGTCAACACCATGCCTGCCATGCTGATTGACCCCTATGCAGGGAAGCCGGTGCTCAAGAACCGCACCGGCGGCTTATCGGGACCTGCCCTCAAACCAATCGCCCTGCGCTGTGTGGCGGAGATCGCCCAGCGGGTGTCCCTGCCGATCATCGGTACGGGCGGGATATCGACCGGGCTGGATGCGGCTGAGATGCTCATGGTGGGGGCAAGCCTGGTTGGGATCGGCTCTGCTATCTGGCGTGATGGACCTTCTGCCTTTGGACGCATCGCAGATGAATTGAAGGCTTTTATGGACCAGGAGGGCTACGGTCGGTTGGAAGATTTGCGTGGGAGGGCAATCCGATGAATCGGGATGGAACCTTCACCGCTTACCGCATTCAATTTGTGCGTATTGAAAACAAATCCACCCGCACCCTGGTCTTTGATGCCCCTATGATAGGTGTGCAGCCTGGGCAGTATGTGATGGCATGGCTGCCGGGAATTGGTGAAAAACCCTTCAGCATCAGCGGGGATGACCCCCTTGCGCTGACCGTTGCGGATGTTGGCAAGGTCAGCCATGCACTGACACAGCTTACAGCTGGGGACAGGGTGTGGGTGCGCGGTCCCCTTGGCAGGGGCTTTTCATTAATTTCAGGGTCGTATTTGCTGGTGGGCGGGGGTTACGGCGCGGCACCTTTGGGTCTCCTCGCGCAGCGGGCACGGGAACAGGGGCACGACGTTAAGGTTGCCCTGGGCGCTCGGACTGAAAGCGATTTGCTGATGTGTGAGTCCTTCGAAACGATAGGGTGCCAGGTGTTCCATGCGACTGAAGATGGGAGTGTGGGGCTTAGAGGTTTGGTTACGGATACCCTGGCGGGCATTTGTTCGGATTGGAAGCCCGGGGGGATTTATGCCTGCGGTCCAATGGGGATGCTCATGGCGGTGGCTGCCTTTGCTCGCGAAAGGAGGCTGCCAGTCCAGCTCTCCTTTGAAGGGTTGATCCGCTGCGGGATTGGCTTATGCGGCTCCTGCGAGCTGCCGGAGTCGGTTTGTAATGAATTAGGAATTTCACCCGGCTTTTTGGTCTGCCATGACGGGCCTGTGGTGAAATGTTAAATCCCTCTCCATGTGAGTGAGTTTAAGTAAGAGGATTGTTAGAAAACTTTATTAGCAAATCGTCTGGTGAAGGATAAAAATCCCTCGCCACCCAGCGAGGGGAGAGGCTAGGTGAGGGGGGCAATTATTAATACATGGCCGTTCTATGCGGTTCCTGCGAACTGCCGGAATCGATTTGTTCAGAACCCGGTATTTTCCTGGGGTTTTTGGTTTGCCATGTTGGCCTTAAGGTGAAATGTTAAATCCCTCTCCACCCAGAGGGGGGAGAGGCTGGGTGAGGGGGCAAATTGAATAATTTGATGTTGTAAAAATGTTCCAAAAATGCTTATTTATGGTAGAATATAAGCAGGAAAGGAAATTAATTATGGACTACAAAACCCAAATCTATGAGCGACTGAATGAGAATAACGGGATCGTCACAAGTTCCTGGTGCGTCAAAGAAGGCATACCGAGAGTTTATCTGTCAAGGATGACCAAAAATGGTGAACTAAACAGGGTAGCTAGAGGCGTGTATACATTGGAAGGTGACGTCCATGATTCATATTTTCTAATGCAACCCGTCTGCCCGGTCTGTATATTCTCTTATGTATCAGCCCTGGATATTCTTGAAGAAACAGATCTTATCCCGGACTTTATGGAAGTGACGGTATATTCAGGCTATAATGCCAGTCGCCTTCCAGAGAATGTCATAGTGCATTATATTCGAAAGGACCTGCACAAGCTTGGTGTTATCACAAAACAAACAAGATATGGAAATATGGTTAGAACTTACAACTTTGAACGAACAATATGTGATCTTGTTTCAAATCGCGAGCATGTGGATCCGGAACTTTTTTCTAAGACGATGTTTCGATATGCACGACATGATGAGAGAAATATGCAAAAGCTGATGAAATATGCAGACCGTATGGGCATTATTCAAAAGGTCAGAGATATTTTCGAGGTGCTGCTCAATGGATAAACAAAGTTTGACACATAAGGTCCACCTGATAGCCAACGAAACCGGTTTGTCGTTCAATACAGTGACCACCCATTTCTTTCTGGAAGTTGTCCTTTCGAGAATTGCGGTCAGCGAAGTGTGTAAAAACCTTATTTTCAAAGGTGGATTCCTGCTGTCAAATATTTTGGGGATTAAATCCAGAACGACAGTGGACATTGATCTTTTGATTGATGGGATTAATATGGCTGAGGAGTCTGTCAGGGCTCTGGTTAATCAAGCTCTAAAACAGCCAGTGATACCTGAAGTGTCTTGTATGATTCAATCTATTGAACCAATACGGAATGAAGACCAGTACGGCGGTTATCGGGTTCGGATTTTATGCAGATTGGAAAATATTCGGCAAATCGTTCCATTAGATTTTGCTGCCGGAGACCCTATTACACCAAGAGCAATTCAATATGAATACAATCCGCTTTTTTCTGATAAACCAATTCAAATATCATCCTACAACATTGAAACAATGCTTGCAGAGAAAATTGAAACAGTGTATCGAAGAGGCTTGGTAAACAGCAGATGTAAGGATTTTTATGATATCCACATCATTTGGACCCTTAAGCGGAAATTCATCAATGATACTGTGTTAAAACATGCTTTTGTAAATACATGTTCTTATCGATTTACAAAACCAGATATTAATGAATTTTTTGCTTTGTTGAAGGTTTTGAAAAATGATGACCAGATGGCAAAGCGCTGGGATGCGTACGTGAAGCGAAATGCATATTCGAAAGAAATAGCGATTGATGACACCTTAAACACTTTGATGGAAATAATCCCAGTGTTATTTGAATAAGTGGGACTTGTTTTATTTTCTCCTGACCTGAACCAACAGAGATAATTTTCACTGCTTGAAGGTGGCTGGTAGTTTGTAGCTTATAGTGAGAAATAGGTAAATGTGGGAGTTTCAGTTAAATCCCTCGCACCCAGCAGGGGGAGAGGCTAGGTGAGGGGGGCAATTATTAATACATGGCCGTTCTATGCGGTTTCTGCGAACTGCCGGAATCGATTTGTTTAGAACCTGGCATTTTCTCGGCGTTTTTGGTTTGCCATGTTGGCCTTAAGGTGAAATGTTAAATCCCTCGCCACCCATTGGGGGGAGAGGGCAGGTGAGGGGGGCAATTATTAATACATGGCCGTTCTATGCGGTTCCTGCGAACTGCCGGAATCGATTTTTTTAGAACCTGGCATTTTCTCGGGGTTTTTGGTTTGCCATGTTGGCCTTAAGGTGAAATGTTAAATCCCTCTCCACCCAGCGGGGGGAGAGGCTGGGTGAGGGGGGTTATTAAAACTTCCAATATAACCCGAATATCCAAATCCTCCTCGAATACTGCTCGTGCTCACTTTCACTTTTCACTGTGGATATCTGCATATCATTAACTCAAAAATCGCTTATGGTTTATACTCATTAATATTATAATCATTGTAAGTCGGGGCAGGCATTCTTGATAAGCGTTTAATATCCTGTCGAGAGGAAAAGTGAGTAAACGAGGAAGTATCATTCGTTACAGCACATCATGACCACACCTGAAGCCAGAGCACGAGAAAACATCGATTCACAATTAAATCATTGTGGATGGCTGATCCAGAACCGGGAAGAGATTCATCTCTTCCCGGCTCAGGGTGTGGCTGTGCGCGAGTTTCCGCTTGAGTCAGGCTTTGCAGATTACTTACTCTTTGTGGATCGCAAGGCTGTGGGCGTGATTGAAGCGAAAAAAGAAGGCGTCCCCCTCACCATCGCTGAAGGGCAGGCAGCCAGTTACACCGCTGGTCTCCCTGGCAATATCCCCCATGTTTCCTTACCACTGCCCTTTGTCTATGAAAGCACAGGTATTGAAACTTTCTTCAGGGATAATCGAGACCCCGAACCCTGCTCAAGGCCGGTCTTTTCCTTCCACCGACCAGAAACATTGGCGCAGTGGCTTTCACAGGAGGATACTTTACGTGAACGCTTGAAAGCGATGCCGGTGAAATATCCGCTTGTCAAGGGGCATCTCTGGCCGCCCCAGGTTGAAGCTATTGAAAATTTGGAAAGATCCTTTGCCAATAACCAGCCCCGTTCCCTGATTCAAATGGCTACCGGCAGCGGCAAGACCTTTACCGCGGTCAATTTTGTTTACCGTCTGATTAAGCACGCCAAAGCAAACAGGGTGCTCTTTTTAGTTGACCGCAACAACCTGGGCAGGCAGACCTTCAAGGAATTTGACCAGTTTGTAACGCCGGACGACGGCAGGAAATTCAGCGAGCTCTACAACATCCAGCATTTGCAATCCAATGTTTTGGACGATGTTAGCAAGGTGCACATCACCACCATCCAACGGCTGTATTCCATGCTTTCAGGCGAAGAAGAATTTGACGCTGCCAAAGAAGAAACCTCACTCTGGGATATGGCAGGGGCGCTTTCGGGACAGTCCGAAAAGGTCGTGAGCTATAACCCCAATATCCCCATTGAATATTACGATTTCATCATCACCGATGAGTGCCATCGGTCGATTTATAATTTATGGCGCCAGGTGCTGGAGTATTTCGATGCCTTCATTATTGGTCTGACCGCCACACCCAGCAAACAAACCATCGGCTTTTTCAATCAAAACCTGGTGATGGAATATTCCAGGCAAAGGGCGATTGCAGATGGGATCAATGTGGATGGCGCTGTCTTTCGTATCAAGACCAAAATTTCAGAGCAGGGCAGCACCATCGAAAAAGGCTGGTATGTGGGCAGAAGGGACAAGCGCACCCGCCGTGAGCGCTGGGAACAAATCGATGAAGATTTGTCCTATGCCCCGCAGGAATTGGACAGGCACGTCACAGCGCCCGATCAAATCCGAACCATTCTCAAGACCTATCAGGAAAGTTTGAGTGAGCTCTTCCCTGGTCGGCAGGAAGTGCCCAAAACCCTGATCTTTGCCAAGGACGATAACCACGCCGAAGAAATTGTGCGCATCACCCGCCAGGTCTTCGGCAAGGGCGATGACTTCTGCCAGAAGGTGACCTACCTTGCGGAGGGCAAACCGGAAGACATCATCAGTTCTTTTAGGACTTCCTATAACCCGCGCATCGCGGTGACCGTTGACATGATTGCCACAGGGACGGATATCAAGCCCCTGGAGGTGCTGATCTTCATGCGTTCGGTGCGCTCGCGGGTCTTATTTGAACAAATGCTCGGCCGTGGGACGCGCATCATTTCAGACACGGATTTTCAATCGGTTACAATCACCCCCCATGCCCATAAGGATCGTTATGTGATCGTTGATGCTGTGGGTGTGACGGAACAGGACCTGGTTGAAGTTGGCACGATGGAACGCAAGCGCTCCGTCCCATTGAAGAAGCTGCTGGAAGCTGTGGCTGTCGGCGCAGTGGATGAGGACCTTTTAGCATCCCTGGCACGGCGTTTGAGCCTGATGGAAAACAGGATAAGCAAAGGACGGCGCGAGGAAGTTGAGGAACTTTTAGACCTCCCATCTGCACCCGAGCAGTTCAGGACATTGAGCCAGGTCTCCAATGCATTACTGGATGCCCTTGACCCGGACATTATCCGTGAAACCGCCATCAAAAATGGGGCTGACCCGGCTGTGGGACCGACGGAAGTGGAAATTGAAGGTGCACAAGAACAATTAATCAATCGGGCGATATACCCCCTGGCTGCCAACCCGGACTTGCGCGCCTTTCTGATGGAGCGTGAAATTCTGATTGATGAGACCAGCGTTGATGAAGTTATTGAAGCCGGTTTTGATGACAGCGCCAGCGAAAACGCCAGGCAATTGGTGGAGTCTTTTGAAGCATTTATCGAAGCGAATAAGGATGAAATTACGGCATTGCAGATTTTATTCAGCCGCCCTTATGGGAAGAAGGGGCTGGATTTTGAACAGGTGAAAGAACTGGCAGTCAGTTTACAGACGCACCTGCAAGGGCGTGACCCGCTTTACCTGACCGAAGAGCTATGGCATGCTTATATGCGGCTGGAGAAAAACCGGGTGCGCGGCGCCGGTGAAAAACGCATTCTGGCAGATTTGGTATCTCTGGTGCGGCATGCAGCAATGGATGAGGAATTGATCCCCTACCCTGAGCGGGTGCAGCAGCGCTACCAGGATTGGCTGGAAAGCCAGGCGGCACAGGGTAAGACCTTCACACCCCAGCAGCGCTGGTGGCTGGATGAGATTGCACGGCATATTGGGATCAACGTTGCCATCAGCATGGATGATTTGAATTATTTTGGCTTCCAGGCGAGGGGCGGGCAGTTTGCAGCGAAGAGATTGTTTGGGGATGAAATAATTAAATTAATAGATGAATTTAACAACATTTTAGGAAAATAGATAATGGTTCTAAATCTTCCTTCAGGTTGGAAATGGGTAAAAGTATCCGATGTTGCAGACACAAAAAGCGGAGGCACACCTTCCCGAAGCCATCCGGAATTCTTTAATGGTGATATTCCTTGGATAAAATCAGGTGAATTAAAAGATAGTTATATAAGAGCTGCAGATGAATACATTTCTAATTTGGGGTTAAAAAATTCAAGTGCTAATGTGTTCTCAAAAGGAACAGTAGTTGTTGCTTTATACGGTGCAACTGCAGGAAAAGTGGGATTATTAGATATCGATACAGCAACAAATCAAGCCGTATGTGCTATCATTCCAAAAAGAGAATCATTTATTCCAAAATATATGTTTTATTGGATTATCTCTCAAAGAGATAATTTATTAAATCAGCGTATAGGTGGCGCACAGCCTAATATCAGTCAAGGGATTATCCGTTCCCAAAGGTTTCCACTTACTTCAATTGAAAACCAGATATCAATAGTAGAAAAAATTGAGGAACTTTTCTCGCAGCTGGATGCAGGGGTGGCTGGATTAAAGCGCGCCCAGGCAGAGTTGAAGCGTTACCGTGCGAGTGTCTTGAAGGCTGCCTTTGAGGGTCGGCTGGTGCCGCAGAATCCGAATGATACACCAGCTCAAATTTTATTAAGCAGCATTGGCAAGGAACCTTTGGTAAAAGAGGACTTAACAACCCTCCCTACGAATTGGGTTTGGACAACACTTGGCTCCATAACTCACCCAGAGCGAAATCGAGTACACCCGAGTGATTATCCGAATTCTAAATATATTGGAATGGCAGATGTTGAATCTATGACTATGAAACTGCTCAGTACTAGGTTGGCTTCAGAGATGAAAAGCACTGCTGAATCATTCAAAGCTGGTGATGTTCTATACGGTAGCCTACGACCTTACCTAAATAAAGTAATCTGTCCACATTTTGATGGTTTGTGTTCTACTGAATTTATCGTGTTTCCAAAAACTTCTCATCTCAATAATGACTATTTGCGAATATTTTTAAATACCTCAGAATTCGTCGCATATTCCACTAGTCTCAATACTGGAGATAGACCAAGAGTAAAATTTGAGCAATTTAAGAATTACCCATTTCCTTTACCTCCTATTGATGAACAAGAAAGAATTGTAAATACATTAGAAAAACACATATCAATAATCCAAATTGTTGAAGACAAGATAGCTGAAAATCTAATTAGGACACAGACTATAAAGCAAGCAATACTGAATAGAGCATTTGAAGGCAAATTAATCCAAAAAAGTAAAGATCAACCAACTAATCTCAAGGATATAGATGATAATTTTGAAAATACTAAAAGTCAAAATATCTCCATCCAAGGGAGTCTATTCTAATGACAAATGAATCATCAACAATTGTTCAAAGGGTTTGGAATTATTGCAATGTCTTACGGGATGACGGCATGTCTTACGGGGATTATGTCGAACAGCTCACTTACCTGCTGTTCTTGAAGATGGATTACGAAAATATTAAGCAATTGGGCAAAGACAGTGCCATTCCAAAGGATTACAACTGGTCTTCTCTTCAAGGGCTATCAGGTGAAGACCTTGAAAAGCAGTATCGGGAAACACTGGATCAACTTGGGCAGGGTGCCGGGCTGATCCCGGTCATCTTCCGCAAGGCACAGAACAAAATCCAGGACCCGGCAAAATTGGAGCGCCTGGTGCAGTTGATCGACGGCGAAACCTGGATCGGGATGGATATTGATATTAAGGGTGAAATCTATGAAGGCTTGCTGGAAAAGAACGCCCAGGACACCAAATCCGGTGCTGGCCAGTACTTCACCCCACGCCCCTTGATTAAAGCGATGGTGGATGTGATGCAGCCCCAGCCATCCGAAACCATCTGCGATCCCGCTTGCGGTACCGGCGGCTTTTTGCTGGCAGCCCACGATTATATTGCCAACAACAATCCCCTCGACAGGGAGCAATGGCAGCACCTCAACCATCAAGCCCTGCACGGCTGGGAAATTGTCGATAACACTGCCCGGCTGTGTGTGATGAACCTGTATTTGCACGGGATTGGTGCCAACGG
>LDZT01012631.1_pt1 | contig 10449 bp, 8 predicted proteins | sample 615521 | NCBI WGS metagenome assembly LDZT01 (sample SAMN03408292, study PRJNA278302) | terrestrial metagenome | isolation source: oil reservoir sample SB1 | place: USA: Alaska, North Slope, Schrader Bluff formation | collected 2011-09 | reverse complement strand
TAATGGATCTTTTGACCTTTATTTCTTCTTTCATTTTTTGACCTCTTGTCTTTTATTTTAAGCTTTGTAGTGCCAGTAGTCAACATCTGCGTGACCAGAAAATAAAAATATTCGTTAAAAAAAGAAGGAATTCTGGAACAAATGTAGTAATTTATATTTAGAAATATTTCACAATGTAATTAATATATTCCACAATATGAAAGTTTATGTATAGTATGAATATAAAAAATGATGAATCTATTCGCTTTGTACAATCAGTACAACGTGCTGTCCTTATTCTTGAAACTTTGGCTGACGAAGGGCCAGAATTAAGGATTGCTGAACTTAGCAAAAAAACAGGCTTGAACCAAAGTACAGTTCATAGATTATTAAGAACCTTATGGGACCTAAATTGGGTAGATCAAAATCCTAATACTAATAAATATAGACTTACTTTGAAAGTATTTGAATTAGGTAGCAGTGTAATTAACAAATTTAATATCGTACAAAGTGCCATACCCCACATGGAGGCCTTGTCTAGAAAATATAATGAGGCAGTTAATTTAGCAAAATTAGATAAAGATGAAATCGTTTATATTCATAAAATTGAGAGCTCCACAACTTTAAAGTTAGATTTAAAACTTGGCTCTCGCCATCCTGCCTATTGTACAGGCTTAGGGAAGGTTTTATTAGCTTATATTGAGGAAGATGAACTAGATTCTTATTTAAAGAGAATAAAATTGAAGAGGTTTACTCCCAATACCATAGTTGACAAAGAAGAATTAAGAAAAGAGTTAATAATGATTAAACAAAAGGGTTATTCCTTTGATAATGAAGAGTATGTTCAGGGGGTTTGTTGTTTGGCAGCTCCAGTGAGAGATTATACCAATAAAGTTTGTGCATCTTTAAGTATTGCTATTCCTTCTGTACGATTAAAAAATAACGAAATTTCTTTTCTAACAAAGGATGTCATCAACGCTGCTGACAAGATATCTACTGTAAATAGTGTAAATTACTGATAGGGGTATTATTTATAATTCGTAAATTTATTATATAGAGTAAAAAGTGATTGGCAAATATATAGATATGTTATAGATGTATTATTAGATGATAGAATAAGTGAGAAAAGAAATTAAAATGAACAAAGGTTTAATTAAAGAACTCTGGAGGGAAAATCCAGAAGTTTTTTAAATCTTAAAAGAAAGCGATGATTTACAAGAAGCAAGGCAAAAATTCTTTGAATTTTCCAAGAACTTAGAATGGAAATATAGAGAAGGAGAAAAGGTTCTACATAGATTGGAATATGCTACCGCCTTGGAAGCGATAAAAGTATTCAATAATCTTATTTCCCTCCGAAATGAGAAAATCGCTGGTTTTAGCACTTTAGATTATTTGATGCAGATAGTAAAAGATAATAAAAAGGACATAGAAGAAATCAGCGAAGGCTTCTTAGAAGAATTCATTCATCTTTTTAAGGCTATGAAAGGGAAAGCAGATATTGCTTCCGGATGGCTGAGGCCATTACTGGAAAAAGATGGTGTTGAAATAATAGATTTTGCCAAAATTAAAGGGAGAGAAGCAGGAATAGCTCGTTCAAATTATTTGGATAAACTTTACGAAAAAGTTCATAATTTTATTGACCATTATCCTTCCGGATGTGATGATAAACTGATTAAGGAAAGAGAAGAAAATCGTCAGAAAATATTATATTATTTTGGAGCAACCATAGATGATTGGAATGATTATCGCTGGCATTTAAAACATATCTTTCAGGATAAAGAAGACTTAAGGCATCTCCAGAAATTAATTCCTCTTGCTGACAATGATATTAAAGCTATAGAGATTGCTATAGAAAATAAGATACCTTTTGGTATTACCCCTTACTATCTTTCTTTATTCGATTTCTCCCGCAGTGATAGAAGATATGATTATCAGGTAAGATCTCAGGTAATTCCTCCCATGTATTATGTAACTTTAATGAAAGAACATCGCAAAGAAAGGGCATATTACTTTGATTTTATGGGTGAGCATGACACTTCACCCAAAGAATTGATTACCAGAAGATATCCCATGATATCTATCCTAAAGCCTATTGATACCTGCCCGCAAATTTGTGTCTACTGTCAAAGGAATTGGGAGATAACCGGTCCAATGATGCCCGAAGGGATGGTAGGCAAGAAAGCATTAGATAATGCTTTAGATTGGTTTGCAAAAAATACTTCTATGAGAGATGTATTAATTACTGGCGGAGACCCCTTAGCTTTAGGTGATAAACGGATAGAATATATAATGGATAGATTGTGCCAGATGGAACATGTGATAAATATCAGGTGGGGTACTAGGACTCCGGTAACTATTCCTATGAGGATAACTGATGAATTGGCTAAACTAATTTGGAAGTTATATAAAACCTGGAAAAAGAAATATTTGTATAGTAACCCATATTGAGAGCTCGGCAGAGTTTACTCCGGAATTAGCTGAAGCGGTGATGAAGTTTAGAAGACAAGGTATATATGTTTACAATCAATTAGTATATACCCTGGTAGTATATACCCTGGAAACCAGCAGAAGGTTCTAGAATGTGGCAGCAAGAATAGCGATGAAAAAAGCAGGAGTAGATCCCTATTATACTTTTTACCCTAAAGGAAAAGAAGAAACCGAAGATTACCTTGTCCCCGTTGCTCGTTTGTGGCAAGAGAGAAAAGAGGAAGCAAGATTAATACCTGGTATTTTTCGAACTGATGACCCAGTATTTAATGTTCCTCGTTTGGGCAAAAACCACGTAAGAGCGTGGCAAGATAGAGAATTAATAGGGTTAAACAAAGAGGGGCAGAGAATATATTTGTGGCATCCCTGGGAAAAGGGCATAGCTTCGGTTGAGCCATACATATATAAAGATCGTCCCATTTATAAATATCTTCAAGAACTGGCTAAGAGAGGAGAAGATATCGAAGAATACAAGTCAATTTGGTATTACTATTAGATAACGAAGAAGAAAAATTGACTATAGGAGGTGGTGTATAAAAGAATTAAAGATGAGTTAAGCTCGTAGTTTAGAGCAGATGTTTTTAGTTAATGGACCTAGTAAATTAAAAAAATAAAAAGTGGAGGTAATAAAATGAAAAAGGTAGTAATTCTTTTTATATCTTTAATAATTTTTACATTGTTCTTTTCGTCAGCTTCTTTTGCACAAGGAGAAATTACTATTGCTGGAGGTAGCGTTGGTGGGAGTTGGTTTCCTATTGTAAACGCAATTTGCGATCTTTTAAATCAAGAATTTGGTACAAACATGTTTTATGCTAAACCTGGGGGGGGATCTTCTAATCCTTTATTAGTAAGTCAAGGCAAGATGAGCGCCGGAATGTCATACTCGTCATTTTTGGTTGCTCTAGAACGTGGTGAAGATCCTTATACTTTGGAACAAAAAAATAATAATATAAGAGCGGTCGCAATGCTATTTCCTATGTATTATCATATTATTGCAGCTGAAGAACTCCCCTTTGATACTTTTGATGAATTTATTAAGATGCAATATCCTGTAAAAATATTTCCTACAGACGTTGGACATGCAGAGAATTGGATAACAGTAAAAGCATTAGCTGCACATGGAGTTACTCTGGATGATATTAATAAGTGGGGGGGGCAAGTAAAATACATCAGTTCAGTTGAAGAAGCTTCTGAATATAAAGACAAACATATTAATATGGCTGTTACTCATAATGTCATTCCTTTCCATACATTTATTGACATGTTTATGAGCAGAAAGTCTAAATTAATTGAGTTAGACGAAGTAGCAATTAAAGCACTTAAAGACTATGGAATGCAAGAGTTAGTCATTCCTGCAGGAACATATAAAGGTCAGAATTCTGATATTCGGACAGTAGGTATGCCTGCAGTACTTTTTGTACGAGAAGATATTCCCGATGATATAGTTTACGCTATGGCTAAAGTAGTATGTGAAAAATCTGAATATTTGAGTTCTATTAATAAATCTTTTAAGGATTTTGATCCCAAGAATGCTTGGCAAAACTTAGGTGCAAGCCTTCATCCTGGTGCTGAGAAGTATTTTAAGGAAAAAGGATATATGGAGTGAGATTTCGTTTAATATAATAAACATATTGGGAAGAGTGGTAACACTCTTTCCAATATGTTAAAAGGATTCTAAATATGATTCAGAAAGAAGAGAAAATTCAAGAGATCGCAGTATCACCAACTCGAAAGCTGGTGGGTTTCTGGAATATAATTGCTAAATATATTGCAGCAACTATGTCATTAGTTTCTCTTTATACTGCCGCTTTTGGCACTTTCCCAACTTATATACAACGATCCATTCATCTAATTTTTGTTTTAGTTTTGATTTATTTATTATATCCCTTTAATAAGCATAAAAAAGAAAAAATTGGAATCTCTGATTTAATATTAATAATTTTGTCATTGTCATCCTTAGGTTGGATTTTAATTAACAATCATAGAATTACAACTAGATTTGCATATGTTGACCCGATATATTTCTTGGATTATGTTTTCGGTATTTTATTAATTTTGGTATTGTTAGAAGCAAACAGAAGAACCATGGGGTGGCCTTTAGTTACAGTAACTATAAGTACTATAATTTATAACTTTTATGGCCACTATATTCCTGGTTATTTTTCTGCCCCAAGATGTACATTAGAATATTTTATTAATCATATTTACTTGAGCACTGAAGGAATCTTAGGTAATGTTGTTGGACTATCTTCTACTTATATCATTATGTTTGTGGTTTTTGGTGCTTTTATTGATACTGTTGGAATGGGGCAATTCTTTCTTGATTTATCCAATGCACTAACTGGAAGGCAACCTGGTGGCGCAGCAAAAACTGCTGTCTTATCTAGTGGAATGGTAGGTTCTATAAGTGGGAGTGGAGTCGCGAATGTTGTTACTACTGGGGTATTTACAATTCCTGCAATGAAAAAATCTGGTTATTCTCCTGAAGAAGCTGGAGCAATTGAAGCAGCTGCTTCGTGTGGCGGTCAACTATTGCCACCAGTGATGGGCTCGGCAGTTTTTCTGATGGTATCATTTATTGGAGTATCTTATTTAGAAATCATAACAGTATCAATTATTCCTGGGTTGATGTATTTTGGTTTAGTATATCTATTTGTAGATCTAATCGCTAAGCGCCGGGGATTAAGAGGGTTTCCTTTAGAAGAAATTGTGCCCTTACCTAAAGTTTTGAAAGAAGGGGGTTACTTACTAATCCCTCTTATTGGTTTAATTGTATTAATAATAAAAGGATATACGCCTTTTTATGCAGCTTTTATATGTATTTTAATGATAGTAGTGGTAAGTTTCTTGAAAAAGGAAACGCGCTTTACCTTTAGTAAGACATTTACTGCATTAGAACTCGGAGCAAAAAGAATGGTAGCAATGGGTTCAGCAGCCGGATGTGTTGGAATAATAATGGGTATTGTTACTTTAACTGGATTAGGAGTAAGAATGAGTTCTATAATTCTTCGTCTTTCTCAAGGGAATTTACTACTGACAGTTATTTTGGTTGGGATTATTTCGTATATTTTAGGTATGGGCTTAAATGTGACTAGCGCTTATATTATTGGCTCTATATTGGCAGCTCCTGCTCTTGTTGAATTAGGGTTACCTTTATTAGTAGCTCATTTAATAGTTTTTTGGTTTTGCCAAACCTCTAATGTTACCCCACCTGTATGTATGGCTGCTTATGCTGCTGCAATAATAAGTGGGGGCAATGCCATGCTAACAGGTCTAAAATCATTAAAAATGTCCTCTGGCATGCTAATTATTCCATTTCTTTTTGTTTATACGCCAATTATATTTACATTACATAATACCAATATATTAGTATTTTTATGGTTTTTAGTTACATCAATAATATCATTAATACTGTTTGCTGTGACTTTAGAAGGATATGCAACTAAGTATATAACAATGAGAGGGAGAATATTAACAGGAATATCTTCTTTAAGTTTATTTTTACCCAATGTCTATATCAAATTATTTGGTTTGGGTATTCTTTTTGTTTTTCTATTGATTTATAAAAATGTAACATACCTTAACAAAGAGTAATTCTCATTTTTACGTTGATTATATTTGATTTCCCATATATTTTATTGAGCATCAATTGCAATTATGTAAGCAAACTTGTTTTAAACAATTCAAAAAAATCTATCATATTTTTCTATAATAGATTAGTGTATACAAAGTGCATTTTAATAGCTTAGTACATCAAAAATTTGGAGGAACACAAAATGAAGTATAGCTCTAGAATATTAAGAGCTCATAGGGAAGGGTTTTTGGAAGAAAAACAGGGAATCAAGATTTTACATCTTAAAGGGAAACCATATGAGCGAGGTTACCAGCATGGTACTTTGCTTAAGGATGAAATATTCGAAGTTTTAACAGGCGGTTTAACCGGTGCAGCCGCAGTTATTTCAAGACGCACAGGAATTGATTTCCCATTAGCTATAAAGGAAATGAAAATTGGGGCAAAATCAATGGAGCCTTATTTTCCTGCAGAATTTAAAGAAGAACTTAAAGGAATTGCTAATGGATTAAAAAAGGCAGGATCTCAATTAACCTATGATGATATTTTGTTATGGAACACAATGTATGATCAACGCTGTTTTTATAATCATCCTAATCATGTAGATCCAAATAACCTTCCTGTTGGAGATCAGTATCCGACCGGCTGCAGCAGTTTTTCAGCTTGGGGTAAAGCAACACTTGATGGGAAAATGATTTTTGGCAAAAATATGGACAATTTTAATCTCCCAGGAATTTTAGAAAATCGTATTTTAGTTTTTGTTGCTCCGGAGGAGGGTTATAGACAGTCATTTATTACTCATCCTGGTATGCTTGCAATTGACGGAGGTATTAATGAAGAAGGGATAGCAATGATGACTCATTATAGTGGTTCAATTAACGAAACCCTACAGGGTTGTGGCATAGGAGTATTTACAAGATTAATTTTGTCTAAAGTGCATAGCATTAAAGATGCAATAGCCATATTAAATGATTATCCTAGATGCACTGGTATAAATTATCATGTAGCTGATAGTAAAGTAAATCGTGCAGCAGTTATAGAGGTTTCTGCGACTGAGGTAGCTGTTCGTTATCCCGAACAAGATAAAGATATACTTTGGTGTACAAATCATTATAATTGTTATCCAGGATGGAAGGGTTATGAAGGACACAATATGGTCTTGGGGCAAGCATTGGCATACAATTTAACTGATGTTAGCACAATTGAAAAGTGGCAAAACAGTTTGTTAGATAAAAATAATACTTTAATTCCAGCAGCATATCGTTTTAATAGATATGAACAGCTATTAATTGAAAATTATGGCAAATTAACAGTGAAGAAAGGGATTGAGATACTTAGTGACCGATATGATCCTGATACTGGTAAAGAAAGAAGTTGGAGTGAGCAACTTTCTTCCCGTGATAGCATTCCAACTATTTCTAGGTTAAACCATCCATTTCCCAACGATAAAGTAGTTGAAGATGTTAATTACTATAAAAGAAATAAAAAGGGGGCGATTTATGCATATGGGTCTACTTTATGGAGCCTTATATCTATTTTGGAAGACGGTGATTTTTGGTTAGCAATAAAAGATTTTCCTGCGCACAAAGGCAAATATGAGTTGTTTAATTTTAGAGAAGAATTTTCTTCCCCTTAAAATGTTAAATCGCTGGAATTGAAAATTCTTTGTCTGTAAGAGTAGTAGAGTTGAAAATAAGTGTCTGTATCTTCTTTTCGTACTTTGATTTAACCACAAACCACAGATTGAATTAAGACCAAGAAATTCAATCATGCCATTTGTTAGGATTATTTATTTGATTTTGAAGAGGAATATTTCTAAAAATACGCAGAAATGAAAGGTATAGGTCAAACAAAACTCGAATTTCAAGAGTACCACGCCTATAAAGGCATGGCTGTTTATGGCCTTAGAAAGAAGGAAAACAAATGAAAATAGCTATTGTTGGCTCAGGGGCTATGGGTTCTCTATTTGGAGGTTTGCTTGCTGAATCAGGAAATGAGGTATATCTTTTAGATGTTTGGAAAGAGCATGTGGAAACTATTAATAAGAAAGGATTATGGATAGAAGGTTTAAGTGGAGATAGATTTATTAAAATAAAGGCAGTAACTGAACCAAAGGAGATTGGTGATACTTCCGATTTAATTATTATCTTTGTAAAATCCTATCATACTGAAAATGCTGCTAAAAATATATCTCTGTTAGTAGGAGAAAATACCTCGATATTAACTTTACAAAATGGTTTAGGAAATTTCGAGATTTTAAATAATATCTTTGGCTCGGAGAAAGTAATAGCAGGGACTACTTCTTATGGAGCTACTATATTAGGTCCAGGTAAAGTTCGTCATGCTGGGATAGGCCCTACTACCATTGGAGAATTAAATGGAAAAATTACTGATCGGATCGAAAAAATTGCCCAAGTACTGTCTAAAGCTGAAATCAAGACAGAAATCTCTGACAATGTCTTGGGCTTGGTATGGAGCAAACTTTTAATAAATGTAGGGATTAATGCCTTAGGAGTATTAATTAGAGTAAGAAATAGTGAGCTTATAAAGGGGGAATATAGTTCGAAATTACAAGCTGCTCTGGTTGAAGAGGCCATAGAGGTGGCTAAAAAGAAAGGGATAAAACTTGTTCATAAAAATATGGCTAAGGAAGTTGCTTTAATTTGCGAGAAGACCAGTGCCAACGTAAATTCTATGTTACAAGATGTCCTAAAGAAAAGAAGGACAGAAATTGATTTTATTAATGGAGCCATTGTTCGGGAGGGGAAGAAATTAAATCTATCTACCCCTGTTAATCAGACGATAACTGATTTAATAAAGGCCATAGAAGAGGCCTATGAAAAACAAATTTAAGGAGGTAATTAAAATGGAACAAAAAAAGAAGACTACCATTCCAGGATTTTATAAAATGAAGGAAGAAGGCAGAAAATTTACCATGGTTACCGCCTATGACTATGCCTTAGCTGCCCAGGTGGACAAAACTGATATTGAGATGATCTTAGTAGGGGATTCGGCAGCTATGGTAATGTTGGGTTATCAGACCACTCTCCCTATTAGTATGGATACCCTGGTTACTTTAGCTACTGCGGTGGTTAAGGGAGCGCCCAATACATTTATTGTGGGAGACATGCCTTTCCTCTCATATGAAGTAAGCAAAGAGAAGGCTATTGAGAATGCCGGTAGATTTATGAAAGAAGCAGGGGTAGATGCTATAAAGTTAGAAGGCGGAAAAAGAATGGCTGATCAGGTAGCTAGTATAGTTAAAGCTGGTATACCAGTAATGGGACATATTGGTCTAACCCCTCAGAGTATCTCTCAATTAGGTGGTTTTAGGGTTCAAGGAAAAAATTTAATAGCAGCTGAAAAGTTGATTGAGGATGCTTTAGCTTTAGAGGAAGCAGGAGCCTTTTCTATAGTATTAGAGGCTATCCCTAATCCTATTGCCCAGGCGATTACAAAAAGACTGAAGATCCCCACTATTGGAATAGGAGCTGGCCCTTCCTGTGATGCTCAAGTTCTAGTGATTCACGATCTTTTAGGTCTGTTTGAGCGCTTTGTGCCTAAATTTGTTAAACAGTATGCCCAAATTGGAAAAGATATAGTTTCTGCTCTTTCTCAATTTGATACAGAAGTAAAATCAGGGAAATTTCCTGATGAAGAACACAGTTATCATATAAAGAAAGAAGTAGAACAAGAAATTATAGATCATCTGAAGAAGATGAAATAATAGAAAGACAGTAGGATTATTCTAAATTAGTTCAGAGTAAGTGACATACGTCAAGTGTTAGAGAATGGGACGTTGTTTCTAAACAAAAGGATTAAAGATTTTATAGAAAAATTCTTTCATCCTGCGATAGGTCATTGTGTCCGCTGTTACATCGAAAAACAACTTTTGCAAAGACTCTTCTTGATGTAGCAGATATGAACTATATCTATTATATAAAGCTATATCAGGTACTGTCAAAAGCAATATAAAAGAATATGAAAACTAAATTCCCCGGATTATGAAGAAAAATGTATTAATGGTTCTTTGAAAAAAGAAGATCTCGTTTGGTGGATTTGCCATTCTTTAGGCTAAATAGTCAGCTATCTACAAAAGGTATAAAACTACTTAGTTAATTTACCCATTTAGCTAAAGGAGGTATTAACACCCAAAAAACTTATCTAAAAAGACAGAAAAGAATTAACTAAGCTAAAGTAGCAAGCTTAATGATCTTAGCTCATTCACCCTCGAGGGTGTCTACCCCCTTTAAGTACTCTAAAGGGATAGGCACCGAGTAATTAAGACTGATATGAGGTCGAAGGAAGTTATAGTAAGTAACAAAGAGAGTGGTTAAACCTACTGCCCCATTTACAGAATTAAAACCACCAGCCGCCCGGGTATGAAACTTGTATGTACGATTCAGTCTTTC